>Ga0310829_1001820_pt1 | contig 10950 bp, 7 predicted proteins | sample WT_ome_4_FD_202244 | JGI IMG/M metagenome (GOLD analysis project Ga0310829, IMG submission 202244) | Sorghum-adapted microbial communities enriched on wild type (WT) sorghum from Joint BioEnergy Institute, Emeryville, California, United... ... | reverse complement strand
TTGTAGATGCTGTAACAAAGATATTGTGGTCATCTAAGCTGGATACAGGGTCATCGATAAAGAAATGCGAAGACTGCTTGCCTGTCCAATCTTCGACGTCAAAAAGGGCGAGGAAGAAGCACCATATGAAGATGCGCTCCTCACCTCTTGATATCTTTATCGGAATGTGTTGCACGTTATTGGGATCCTCGTCCACCGCCCGCTCATGGAAGAAACGTACCGCTTTAATGCCGTGCTCGGGATTCTGATGCGTGATGAAACGAAAACAATAATTGGGCCTGTAGCGAGCGAGCTTCTGTCGGACGTCATCCTCTGAGATTGAACTGTGAAAGCGGTTTAGACTACTTGGACGAATCTCTAGAAGAAGCTCGTCGTTATCCCAAACAAAGAGATCTTCGCTGTGGGCGTTGAAGTAAACACCGGTATGCGCGCCATCTTCGCGCTTGCTTGCATCCTTATAGGCGATTGAGAGCCGTGTCTTGCCGGTTGCATTGAAGGCATAGATTAGAATAACTGACTCCTTCTTCCTTAGGAGCTCCGAGGCAACCATGGTTGGATTCATGCTTCAACACCAGATAGACGCGGAAATAGTTGCTGCATAAGACCGCGCTTGTGGGTACAGAGAATTTCGAGCTTCTCGCTTTGCACGCTGATCAAATCGTCGAGCGAGGAAAGGCAGTTCGAGATACGAATTTGCTCATCTTGCTCTGGATGGGAAACCTTAATCTCTTCGATTGCAGATTTGTTAACCGCAGGAACCACGCCACCAGCATGCCTCCCGAGTTCTATTGTAGAAAACAGATAGTAAAGAAACAGATCAGTCGCTTTTCCTTCAATAGCCTTTACCCCAGCGCAATTGTTATCAATAAGGCAAGCTTTCGTTGTCAAACCCCGTCTGTTCAAGCGCAACGCCTCTCCGATTCTGGCAAAAATAGTCGTTCCAGGAGGAATCGGTTTTGCTCTTAACTCTAACAGAGTCTCGTGATCGATGTAATTCGCAGCCTCGCCCATGCGATAGCTGCCACTAGCGAGTGTACGGGAGATGTCGCCAACCTTGTAAAAAGGAAATTGTCCTGTAGTGTTACCCTGATACTTCTCCGGGAAGCCGTAACCCTGCAAGACGATTGCTATACTCTTGAGCATTCCATGCTCCCATGCGGAGCGGGAACGAAACTCCGGAAACCGCAGCTGCGGCACGGTTTCGCCTTCGCGGGGGAAGAGCCGCTGCATCAGCCCCCTCTTGTGAGCCTTGAGCGCGTCGAGCTTCCGGCTTTCCGCCTCGATCAAGTCGTCAAGCGAAGAAAGGCAGGCGGCGATCTTTTGTTGTTCGGCTTTGGTTGGTGGAAGCGGGAGCTGGATTCTCGAAAGGCGCGTTGCCGATATTCCTAAGACCTTGGCGCCTTGAGCTTCCTTTTGGATCTGGGCGCGAACACGTCGAGACTGAAAAAGGTAAGCGCCAAACCCAATTGCCAACCTATCGAGATCGGGCCTAGCTAAAATCGTATGAAGGCCTGCGACAACGCGCTCGCCGTTCAGGTGCACAAGTTCGATGCTTTTCCCGATGTCTTTTAGGTCCTCTGATGCATCGGCGAATATCATATCACCTTCGACGCAATCTTCAGAGTGAAACGCATTTAATTGCTCCGAGGGATTGATGAACGGAACGATCTCATTCCTGATATCAAAGCGTGCGGGAAACTTTGTGTGAATGTCTCCGTAGTGGATGTTCTTAATGGTACCAGTGTCATAGTTGAGTTTATCGCGAGAAAGAGAATTGTTGGTTTTAAATGTATAGATTTCACCCATCGGCGCTTCTATCCAGTGGTGATCGTTCCGAAATTCGGGAAACCGCCGCTTCGGGACAAGCGCGTTGCTTTCGCTCTGCGTCATCGTTCCCCCCCGTCATGCTTCGTAGGCGCTGAGGCCGGAGATATCGCGGCCGCCGGCGCGTTTCTTGAGCAGCGGCACGAGGTCTTGCATCAAATCAAGCTCGGCACGGCGCCGTGCTCTCCAGCTAAGGCCAAGTGGCTGCATGAGCTCGGTGAGTTGTTCGCCGTCGAACACCATGCGCTGGAGAATGGTGTCGATGAAGGCCTGAAGGCGCTCAACCGGGAGGTGATGCTTTTCTGCAAGGGCAGCGACCTCGGCGGCCTGGCGTTCAACACGGAAACGTTCGAAGCCGGTGCGGATTTCGTTCTCGGAGATGCCCCTCACCTCACCGAGCGAGTCTATGTAGTCAATGATGAGCTCTTTATCGTCCATAAACCGCGCATCGCTGCTGATCAGGCCCACCAGCTGGTCGCGGGTGAGCTTGATCTTTTTCGGGTCCTGATTGGCGTAGCGGGTAATCAGACCCATGATGTAGTCATAGTCGATGAGCGCGGAGGCGAAGAGCACAAACTCGAAGTCGAGCTGGTCGATCACCGGATTGGGAGCGGCGCCGGGCTTTTCCCTTTCGTCCCGAAGGCGCTTGGCTGTATCGAGATAGACGCCGCGGAAGGCAGTGAGCACCGGCTTAGGCAGCAGACGTTCCACCTCCTCGCGCAACTCGGGCGACAAGTCAGTATACTGATCTAATTGAGTCTTGAGCCGCTGCACCTCGCGGAAGTGATTGATGAAAGCGGCTCGGGCCTCGTCGCCACGCAGAGCAGGCACGTCCTCCGGTCTCGGTTCCAGCCCCTGCGAGCGCATGAAGTCGCCGAGCCGGCTGAGCGCGGCGCTGAATTTTTCCACCACTTTCTCCGCGGGCTCCACCAGCCAAATTTCACGGGCCTTTTCCGCGCTCTCGAGGCCGGAGAAGAGCGCGATTGCCTCATCAACAGCCTCCTGCTGCGCGCGGAAATCGAGGATGTGGCCGTAGGGCTTAGTGACATTGAGCACGCGGTTCGTGCGCGAAAACGCCTGGATGAGCCCGTGGTACTTCAGGTTCTTGTCGACATAGAGCGTGTTGAGGAACTTCGAGTCGAAGCCTGTCAACAGCATGTCGACCACGATCGTGATGTCGATCTTCTCCGCGCCCTTCCGCGGCAGGTCGGCGTTGGGGAACTGCTGATCCTTGATGCGCTTCTGGACGTCCTGGTAGTAGAGGTCGAAGACGGCGATGGAGTGGTTGGTACCGTAGCGGACGTTGTAGTCGGCTATGATGGCGCTGAGCGCCTCCTTCTTCCTGTCGGGCTCGACCTGGTTGTCCGCCTGCTCCTGCGGCAGGTCTTCCTGGAGCTGCTTCACGTCCGGGTTACCATCCGCGGGCGGCGAAAAAATGCACGCAACCTTGAGCGGGACGAAATCAGGATCGGACGCCTGGCGCTCGGCCTGAACGCTCTTAAAGAGCTCGTAGTATTCGATCGCGTCGTTGATCGAATTGGTGGCGAAAAGCGCATTGAAGCGACGCTGGTGCGTGGCCGCGTCGTGCTTGTCGAGAATGGTCTCGATGATCTTTCGCTTGCGCAACCGCTCGCCGGCTTCAGAAGCGAAATCGCCTTCCGGCCTGAAGTAGTCCACATGGAAACGGAGAACATTCCTGTCCTCGATCGCATGGGTGATCGTGTAGGCGTGGAGCTGGCGCTGGAAAAGGTCGTTGGTGGTGAGATACGACGCCTCGTTGCCGGTGACCTGAGTGCGTGTAGCGTTTTTTTCAAAGATGGGCGTGCCGGTGAAGCCGAAGAGCTGAGAGTTGGGAAAGAACTCCTTGATTGCCTTGTGGTTTTCGCCGAACTGCGAACGGTGACACTCGTCGAAGATGAACACGAGCCGTTTGGACGAAAGGGGCGCAAGGCGGGCCCGATAGTTGCCCTTGTTGTTGCCGCTGAGGGCCAGACCGAGCTTCTGTATGGTTGTGACGATGATCTTGTCGGCTTTGTCCTCGGAGAGCAGCCGGCGTACTAGCGTTTCGGTGTTGGTGTTTTGCTCGACGCAGCCTTCCTGAAAGCGGTTGAACTCCTCACGCGTCTGCCGGTCGAGGTCCTTGCGGTCGACAACGAAGACACACTTGGCGATCTTGTCGTTGTCGCGCAGCAGCGTGGCGGCCTTGAAGGAAGTGAGCGTCTTGCCGCTGCCAGTGGTGTGCCAGATGTAGCCGTTGCCGTTGTTCTGTTCCACGCAATCCATCAGGGCCTGGACGGCGTAGATCTGATAAGGGCGCATGATGAGCAGCTTCTGCTCGCTCTGGATGAGCACCATGTAGCGGCTGATCATCCGACCGAGCGCGCACTTCTGGAGGAAGCGCTCGGCGAAATCGCTAAGGTGATTGACGGGCTTGTTGTCGCGATCGGCCCACGTGTAGATAGGCAGGAATTGCTCGTCGGCAGCGAAGTTGAAGTGTCGTGCGTTGTTGTTGGCAAAATAGAAGGTTCGCGTGAAATTGCTGACGATGAAAAGCTGGATGAAGCAGAGAAGCGTGCGCGTATAGCCATTGCCCGGATCGCTCTTGTACTGAACGATCTGCTCCATCGCACGGCGTGGGTTGACGCCAAGGGTCTTCAGCTCCACCTGCACCACCGGGATGCCGTTGATAAGAAGCAGGACGTCGTAGCGGTGGTGGCTGTAATCCGTGTTGACGCGCACCTGGCGGACGACCTCAAAGTCGTTCTTGCACCAGTCTTGGATGTTGACGAGCGTATAGGTTAGTGGCGTGCCGTCATCACGGATGAAGTCGTTCTTCTCGCGGAGGAGAACGGAGTTCCTGAAAACGTCCGGCGAGACCAGCTCATCGAGAAGGCGAGAGAACTCGGCGTCGGTGAGCTTGACGCGGTTGAGCGCTTCGAACTTCTCGCGAAAATTGCGTTCCAGCGCAGCGCGGTCGCTGATGTCGGGGCGGTAGGTGTATTTCAGGTCGATAAGCTTCTGGATGAACTCGCTTTCGATGTCCTGCTCCCTGACGACCAGCGGTCGCGAATCAGGCGGCTGAGGATAGGTGGTGTCTGACGACATGGGCTCACCCACGAGAGCAAATTGGGGCTTATCGGAATCGGTTGATACGGATAGGGTCGGTTGGAAGCAAGTGGGTGTACTGGCGCCGGGTCGAAAATGATGGGGGCTCAGTACCCCCTCCCTATCCCGGTTGCGATCGTTCGCTTTCTGGAAACAGTTTGGCGAGTGCGCTTTCGCTTGTTGATAGGGGCCGTTGCTGCAACACGTGTCAGCAGCGTCAAGCCGCATCCTTCGACTGAACTGTCAACAGACAATCGCGCAAATCCACGGAGGACTACCTCGGTCTTGCCTGGCCAGGTTCTGGCCATCGGCTTTTGCTACAGTTTGCTGGATGCTGCGCGGTGGAAAAAGTCGCCGGCCACGCGATGACGCTGAGGTCTCATCCCGATCAAGGATAAGTCACTGGGAAGTTTGCACTACACATCATGGCAGTCGTCACTGCATTCGAGCGATCCTTGATCCTTCGAAAGAACTAGAGCAGACCTGGCCTCGGCCCGCGCTCGGGGAAAAGTTTTGGGGCGGCCACGTCGTACGACGCCGGCAGGCGTGGTGCGTCCTCGCAAACTGTTTGAAACAGGCGAGCTCAATTCCCGTGAGATTGCCGCTATGCTCAAAGTAAGCCGCGCAACAACGTTCCGTGAACTCAAGAAGGCGCGCGAACGCGAGACATTGTTAAACGGGCATGAGTGGCAACTTTCGTTTTCTAAAAACTGAAGGGCTAACGAATTACCTATTGAGCGACATTGGCGTTCGGGCAGTTGTCTAGCCCGCGAGGATGAGCAGAAATCTTTACCAAAAACGTCCAACGGCTTTCGCTGACCTGCGGCCGGATCTGTCTCGAATGCTGCACCTGATCTCAGGCAGCTGACGAAGTGCGCGATTACTGCGTCGAAACTCTCCTGATAGCCCTCATCATGATCGGAGCGCAAGCTGCGTGGCCTCGTCCATGCCATCGGCCAGTAACACCAAATCGGCTTCCAGGGGGGCAGTTCCCATCGATCGCAGGGTACTCAAACTCGCGAGCTGTACAGACTGACTGCCTTCATGCTGTGCATTCCCTTGCCGGCCGATGAGCATCTTGCACGATCACCTAGCAATCAAGCTAATCGTCACTCGAATGTTATGGTGAGCCGGAAACTCAATCAATCGCCGTTTACCCCTTTCCAAGTGCAATATCGAAGAACGCCTTAATAGGCCAGCGCCGCACTTCTTCTTTCGGGCAGGCGATAAAATCGGTGCTTTCGATACTGCTTTCCATCAAACGGATCACATGAAGATCAGTTGCGCCACGGGCCTCACACTCCCAGACTATCCCAAAACCCAGATTTGCTGCTACCGCCTCCTTCACTGCTTCGCGGCTTCCAAGCCGCAAGACGATATCTGGCTTGATCCCCAGGCGGTTCAAACCTTCGTCAACACAGCGTTGCGTGTTTGATCCCGCTTCTCGCGCGACCATTGGCTGCCCGTCCAAATCGAATATTGACATGCGGCGGCGCCCGCTCCAGCGGTGCCCCTTACCAACGAGTACAACGGCTTGATGTCGGTGGAGAGGTAGGGAATAGAACCGCGGATCATCCGACATGCGTGGCAGGATGGCGATGTCCACTTGCTGGTCAAGAAGCAACTGTCGTACGGCGCGAGTGTTCCCCATGGTCACCGCCACTTGGACTCCCGGGTAACGCTCGCGAAACCGCGCCAGAATAGGCATCGTGATATGAGGTCCGTCGAAGGCGAGCTTTAATCGACTGTCGTCTAAGCGGCAACCAGTCTGAAGCATGGCCGAGATCTCCTCCTCAAGCCGCATGAATTGACGGGACAGCTCAAAAAGTTCCCTGCCAGCTCGCGTGAGGCGTATCGACCGCCCTCGTCGCTGAAACAATACAACGCCATAAGCAGCTTCCAGCGCACGCACCTGAATGGACAAGGCTGGTTGAGAGAGCCCTAGCGCATCAGCGGCGCCAACAAAGCTTCCGATCCTGGCTACTGCCTCGAACGCGCGAATTTGAGTGTATAGCACTGGTACAATGCATCCATAACCCCATCTTATAATGAAATATAAAAACTAATTTGTAGTCAAGGGAAGTGCTGCGAATACTCCACGTATGCAGGCATTTAGGGGAGGAACATGCCGACAACACCATCGTTCGACGGAAAAGCGGATCGCGATGGGGCTGACGTTCAAGCCGCGCTCACCGCAGCCCGCGCAGGAGAATCCGAAAGCATTGAAAGCTTGGCCAAGATTGTACGGATCAAGTCTCTAACAGGCGAGGAAGGCCCGGCTCAGGAGTTTATAGCGGAGCGGCTGCGGGAACTCGGTGCGGATGTCACCATCGCCGAGCCCAACATCGAGCTACTTTTCAGACGGTTCCCACACGTCGCGCAGTACCCAACTCATTGGCAGCACGATCTCGTACTGCCCTATGATGAACTACCGACGCTCAGCGCTTTGCAGGCCAGCGGACTCGCCGATGTCCTAAATTACAGTGGACGTCCGAACGTGTTGGGTGTCATTCGCGGGACTGGTGGTGGTCGCTCGCTCATCCTAAACGGACACGTCGACACTGTTACGATCGAACCGGCTGCAAGTTGGACCAAAGCTCCATTTGGGGCAGAAATCATCAACGGCTGCATGTACGGTCGCGGTACGTCCGACATGAAAGGTGGACTAATGGCTGCATTGATGGCCTTAACCTATCTGCATCGCGCCGGTGTTCGCCTCAAAGGTGATGTCTTCTTTCACAGCGTCGTCAATGAAGAGCACGCAGGTAACGGTACGCTGGACCTTGTCCGCTGGGGCCCTTCCGCAGATGCCGCGATTGTACTCGAGCCAACGCGCAACACAATCAGCGTCAGCCATCCAGGTGGGCTCTACTGGCAAGTTGAGATCCCGGGCATACCAAGGTCGCCAGGTGCGCGCTGGAAGAACGGATCAATCGAAGGTATAAGCGCCATCGAAAAAGTGCCTGCAGTGGTGGAAGCGCTGCTGGCCGTGGAAAAGCAATATTGCAGACACCAGCGAAACGCCTCCCTTGACTGGCAAGGTGCACCATTCTCTATGGTCATCGGCAAAATTGAAGGTGGGTTTTATGAAACCGTCACCGCGGAGTCAGTCATTCTCAAGGGGAGTGCCTACTTCGCGCCTCATGTCGGCAGCGTCATCGACGTAATGCAACGGCTCCGCGAGGCAATCTCTTCCGTAAATGAACGCGATGACTTTCTTAGGCGGACCCCCGCGCGACTAAGCTTTCTCCATCATGATGATAGCACATCGCAGTCGGTAGATATTCCTCCGGCACGTACAATGGCAGCCATTTTGCGTGAGCGTGGAGGGGATCCTGAAATAAAACCTGGCTCATTCTGCTGCGATATGCGTCACCTGGCAAATCAAGCGGGAATCCCTTCGATAATTTTCGGTCCGGGCACAATAGAACAAGCCCATAAACCTGATGAGCATATTATTCTTTCCGAGTATCTTGCAGCGATTGAGCATTTGATCGTATTCATTTGTAGATGGTGCAATGGCTCCAAGGCGGAAATGGAAGTTGGCAAAATGGGAGCGTCCAATGGCTAGAAGCGCAATATGGTCAATATCTCTCGGATTGGCACTGCTGTGTTTCTATACCTTTGATACTTCAGCCAAGACTCCTGTTAAGGGTGGCACTTTAATTTACAGCTTTCACCCGGAACCATCAGCATTATCAACGATATCGACGACCGCGGTGCCTGTTGCGATCATCTCGACAAAAATCTACGAGAGTCTCTTGAGCTGGAAAGGTGCAGAGATGACTCCGGAGCCCGGCTTGGCGGAGTCGTGGAGCGTTTCCGAGGATGGCCTGACATACACTTTTAAGTTGCGCGAGGGTGTTAAATGGCATAACGGTCATCCCTTCACCTCTGCGGATGTGAAGTTCTCAATTGAAAACATCGTCCGCCCTTACCACTCGCGAGGGCAGGCTCATTTCGGCGATGTGGAGTCCATTGAAACGCCCGACAATAATACCGTTATCTTTAGACTGAAAGCGCCGGTACCGTACTTTTTAAAAGCCTTCCAACCTTCGGAGGCCCCTATCCTCCCTAAACATAAGTTTGAAGGTATTGATCTCACCAAAGCAGCCGAAGTGCGTCAAGCGACCGTTCTGACGAAAGAACCCATAGGCACCGGTCCGTTCAGGCTGAAGGAATGGGAACGCGGCAGCCATATCATCCTTGAACGCAATCCGCACTACTGGAAGGCCGGCTTGCCTTATCTCGATCAAGTCGTTCTAAAGGTGCTGCCAGACGGAGCCGCTCGGGCAATTGCTCTCGAAAAGGGCGAGATCGATCTGGTTCCACAAAACGGGCTTCCGGAAGCAGAAATACAGCGGCTCGCCCAATTGCCAACGCTTCAGGTCTCGTCTGCCGGCGCGGAAGCACTCGGGCCCAACCTTTGGCTTGAAGTAAATCTGAGAGAAGGTCCTCTAGCCGACGTGAGAGTGCGCAAGGCCATAAGTATGGCACTTGATCGCTCCCGTATCATCGACGTGATTTGGTATGGATACGGGAAACCCGGGATCGGTCCGATCGTTAGTGACAACGCAAACTTTTTCAACAAATCTCTTAAACCTCTAGCCTTCGATATCGAGAAGGCAAATACCCTTCTCGACGAAGCAGGGCACAAAAAGGGTGCGGATGGTGTTCGTTTCAAGCTAACTCAACATTATCTACCGTACGGGGAGAACTATGTTCGCCTTGCCGAATACATAAAGCAACAACTTAATAAGCTTGGAATCGTCGTCGAGACAAAGAGTCTGGATCTCGCCAGCTGGCTAAAAACCGTCTACACTGACTGGGATTTCGACATCACCACCACATTCTCCCACAACTACTCGGACCCCAGCATTGGGATAGAGCGTACCTTCACATCGCATTATATTAAGCGAGGCGCTTCGTTCACAAATTCGATGGGTTACAGAAACCCCAGAGTGGATGAACTGTTCACGGCTGCGCGTCGGGAAATGGATCCCGTAAAACGCAAGTCTCAGTTCAGTGAAATTCAAACTATTCTCAACGATGAGCTCCCGGTCATCTTTCTGATGGAGATGCAGTATGTTCACGTCTGGAACAAGAAGGTGAATGGCCTCATAGCCAATGGTATTTCCATGTACTCAAACTGGGACAGTGTTTGGAAGTCTGAGTGAAGACCTCTGCCATTTACTGAGTTTGGGAACTAGAGGAATGGCCGCGATGGCTTGGTTCTTGCTGGTACGACTGCTACAGACCATTCCGGTGATTCTTGCCATCGCCTCCCTAAACTTCTTGCTGCTGCACATGGCCCCCGGCGATGCGGCTGACATCATCGTCGGGACCTCGGGACATGGTTCAGCCGAAGCTGCGGAAGAACTGCGCCGCAGTTACGGTCTCGACAAGCCGTTATTTCAGCAGTTTTTTGTTTATATTGGTCACTTGCTGCGCTTTGATCTTGGCGTCTCAATCATCCAAGGACGGCCTGTTGCAGAGCTGATTGCGGAACGGATCGGTGCTACGCTTATTCTGATGCTCAGCTCCATTACGATTGCGGTCGTGGTGGGCGTCCTGTTGGGCATTTTTGCGTCGCTTCGGTATCGGACCGTCACCGACACAGTTTTGACGGTCCTTGCGCTTGTCGTGTACGCGACTCCTCAGTTCTGGCTTGGACTGATGCTGATCGTCTTCTTCTCTATAACTCTTGGTATATTACCCTCCGGCGGTATGCGCTCGATCGGAGTCGAGCTGGATGGGCTGAGGTCAGTTATCGATGTCGCAAAGCACTTAATTCTGCCGGCGCTAACACTTGGTCTCTTTTACGTGGCGGTCTACACGCGTCTGATGCGAGCGAGCATGTTGGATGTAATGACACTGGATTACATCACAACAGCTCGGGCTAAGGGCGCTTCTGAGCTTCGCGCCGCCTTTGTGCACGCTGCGAGAAACGCCCTTCTACCCGTGGTGACGGTAATTGGAGTACAAGTCGGCCACCTACTTGGTGGTTCCATTTTGGTTGAA
>Ga0310829_1001812_pt1 | contig 11006 bp, 9 predicted proteins | sample WT_ome_4_FD_202244 | JGI IMG/M metagenome (GOLD analysis project Ga0310829, IMG submission 202244) | Sorghum-adapted microbial communities enriched on wild type (WT) sorghum from Joint BioEnergy Institute, Emeryville, California, United... ... | reverse complement strand
GACCCGATCTTCGGTTTCCGTGCTTTGTTGCGGTTTTCGATGACGATGAACAGGATGCCGTACACGATGAGCATGACGGCAACCGTCTGGTAATTGTAGAAGTGATCGTTCAACCAGTCGTCGAACAGCAGCCCGATCACCGCCGCCGGCAGCACGCCCACGACGACCTTGTACCAGATCGCCATCGTGTCCTTCTTTTCCTGCGCCGTTTTTTTCGGCGAGAACGGATTCAGCTTGTGGAAGTAAAGCATGACGACGGCCAGGATGGCGCCCAGCTGGATGACGACGAAAAACATTTCCTTGAACGCGTCGGATGCATTCAGCTGGATGAATTCTTCCACGAGGATCATGTGGCCGGTGCTGCTGATTGGCAGCCATTCCGTGATGCCTTCCACAATGCCGAGGAAAATGGCTTTGATGAGTTCGATGAATGACAACGGGTTCCCCTCCACCGCATAGGTATGGCGCTTTAATTATCTCAACACGTTTTGGACAAACTTGCAAGGGAAGATTTCGTCGAATCGTGCGGATCGCGACGAAAATCCGAAGTCCCGTTTCCGGGCAGTGCGTGCCGGACCCGCCTCCCGGCGGTCATCCTGCCGATTCGCCGTCTCTCCGCAGCCGGTCAACACGACGCATGTCGAAGCCGGTTCCGGCGATTGCAAAAAAGCCCGGCCGCAGGCCCATGCGGGCCGGCGACCGGGCATCGTCGCGTCAACTTTTGTTCTTCCCCGCGGCGAAATCAACCTCCCCCCACATCCGTCGTGCCGGAGACTTTCCCGTCGATGGATGCCGACGCCTTGATGTCTTCGTCGGCGAAAAACAGGTTGCCGTCGATGGTGGCCGTCTCGTGCAGGTTGAATCCTTTGGCCTCCACGAAGACGTCCCCCTTCACCGTGCCGCCCTGGATGCGAAAGTTTTCGCTTCTCACGACCAGTTTGGGCACCGTAAGCGTATAGCTGGCCGTGATGTTGTGGTCTGCATCCTGGGCGTACAGGGCCAGTTTCCGGTATACCTCGTTGTTCGGGTCGTTTTTGTCGTGGAACGTGCCGGCGACAACCGCTTCCCCGTCCACCTTCAAGTCGTTCAGGATGGCGACGATCCAGCTGCCGTTTTCGCCGATCGCCCGCAAAAACCCTTCCTCGTCATTGACCAGTGAAGCCGTGGTCACGGCATCCGGTTGCTGCTTGTCTGTTCCGTTCGCCCCGTCTTTGCCGGCATCGCCGCCGGCTTTGTCGTCCGCGCAGCCGGACAGCATGAACAGCGCGAGCGCGATGATCCACAATGTCCTGTTGCGTTGCATGGCCCCGAACCCCCTTCCGTACTGTCGTACGCATTGTCAGTCTCGCTTTTTTCCTTGCATGGTTAGTGTGGGCGTGTTCCGCTTTTCTATGCAACAGGCTCCGTCTCCGTGAAATCGCCGCCCCGTTTGAAACGAAGCCCCCCGTTGCGTACAATGGGGTGTGGACATGACTAGCCCAAGGGAGGCCTCATCATCATGAATGCCGTCATTGAATCGCTGTTGTCCCACCGCTCCATTCGCGCCTACCGGAACGATCCGGTGGAGGACGACCAACTGGAGCTCATATTGCGCGCCGCCCAGGCGGCTCCCAATTGGATCAACGGCCAACAGGTCAGCGTCGTCGTTGTCAGGGATCCCGCCCGCAAAGCCAGGCTTGCCGAACTGTGCAACCGGCAGAAGCATATCGAGCAGGCGCCCGTGTTTCTCGTGTTTTGCGCGGATTTCCACCGCCTCCGGCTTGCCGGGGAACTGGAGCAAATGCCGCCCCGTGCATTGGAAGTCGATTTCGACCCGGTCATCGTCGCCGCGACGGATGTCGGAATTGCCCTGGGCACCGCGGTGGCGGCCGCCGAATCCCTCGGCCTCGGCACCGTACCGATCGGCGCCATCCGCAGAAACGCGGCGGAAGTGGTGAAAGAATTGCAGCTGCCGGAGTACGTTTTTCCGATCAGCGGCCTGTGTGTCGGCCATCCCGCCGAAGATCCCGGGATCAAGCCGCGTTTGCCGCTGGAAGCGTTCGCCCACGGGGAAACGTACAATCCCGACCAGCTATCGCTCATGCAACGGTACAACGCGGAATACGCCGACTACCTGAAACGCCGCGGGGAATCGTCGCCGTCCCCCAACGCCTGGACGAAGCGGATCGCATCGTTCTACGCCAACCGGTATTACGAAGGCGTCCTCGACGCGCTGGAACGCCAGAAGCTGTTGCCGTCCCGTTTTCATCGTTGACGCAATTGGCAAAATCAAATGCATGTACACGCAGGGAAAGGAAAACCCGAAGCCAAAGCGGCCGAAGGTTTTCCTTTCTTTATGGATGGCCGCATCGCCGGACCGCATGAAACCGTTCCGGGAAGCCGGTTTGGCGCCGCGGCGGGAAATTCTCATCGGATTCTCATAAAAGCGCTGCAATTCCCAACCCATCACGTTTTCGCGCTGTCAGGAAAATTCTGTCCGACAAATTTTTTGCTATACTTGCAATGCAAAGGTTTCCCACCCGCGACCACAATGCTTGCAAAGGAGGACAACATGACGAAACAAATCGGCAAAACGGGCAAGCTGGCGCTTGCTTGCGCGCTTTTCGTCTCGCTTTTCAGCGGCCTGGCGCTTGCCGCTCCGCAGGAAGCCAGCGCCGCCTGGTCGGAAGCGAAAGCCAACGCAATCATCAACACCGCCAAGGCACAGCTCGGCAAGCCGTACAAATTCGGCGCATCCACCAGCACCACCCGCCATTTTGACTGTTCATCGTTCACCAAATACGCATACGGCAAGCACGGCATCAAGCTGGCCCGTTCTTCCAAGCAACAGGCGAAACAGGGCGTTTACGTGGCAAGGAAAAACCTGAAAAAAGGCGACCTTGTGTTCTTCGACGTATCATCCAAACGATCGGGAATCGACCACGTCGCCATCTATGTCGGAAACAACACGTTGCTTCATACGTACAAAGCCGGGGTGGGCGTAACCTATACGAAACTGAGCCAAAAATATTGGAGCGACCGATACGTCACGGCTCGCCGGGTCATCCGCTGAGGACAAGCCCGCACCGTTGTTTCTTGTCGGCTCCTGTCAATCGAAAAAACCGGAGACGGAACATGCCGTCCCCGGTTTTTTCATGACGGCGGCGTCTCTCCCCGTCAGCCTTCCCTGCCGGCGTCGAAACGGTAACCGAATCCGCGCACCGTATGGAACAGCTTCTTTCTGTACTTTTTGTCGATCTTCAGGCGCAAATAACGGACATACACGTCCACCAGGTTCGTCCGGCCGGAAAACGTGTACCCCCAAACGTTTTCCATGATTTGTTCGCGGGAAAGCGGTTTTCCTTCGTTTTTCGCAAAGTAGAGAAGCAAATCGAATTCGGTGGGCGTCAGCGGGAGACATTCCCCGGCGATTTCCGCCTTCCGGGCAGTGGGATCGATGACCAGATCGTCCACGCGAATCGGAATGTTGTCCGCCTTGCCGGCGAGGCGAAGCAGATTCCACACGCGTGCGACGAATTCCTCCAACACAGGCGGTTTGGCGAGCACATCGTTGGCTCCCAGCCGGTAGTAACGGATCCGGTTGCGGGCGTCGTTGGAAACGGCAAGCAGCATGACGGGAACGCCGGGTTTCCCGCACAACTCATGCAGGACGCGTTCCCCGTTCATGTCCGGCAGATTGTCTGCGGCAACCGCCAGGTCGTACTGGCCGTCAGCCAGCTTGTCCAGCCCCTCCCTGCCGTTTCCCGCCACATCGGCCGCAATCCGTTCTTGGGCGATCCGGTCCGCCAGCCGCCGCGCCAAACGGGCGTCCGATTCCATCAACAACACCTTGGGCACCGACCGTTCCCTCCTGTCCGTTCCCCCCTATTGTTGCCCGCAGCGGGCCGTCCGTTGCATCTCCGGCATGGAGAGGCCGCATGGTGAAGACGAAACCGTTGTGGTACAATAAACGGGAAATTCTGCGGAAAGGAACACATTCGACATGTTTATCGCCAGGGATTGGGAAGAATACGAATGCCTTGATGCCGGAAACGGAGAAAAACTGGAACGGTGGGGATCGGTCATTTTGCGCCGGCCGGACCCGCAGGTCATCTGGCCGATCCGGGACGAACGGGAGTGGAACCGGGCGGATGCCCACTATCATCGCAGCTCTTCGGGAGGCGGAAGCTGGGAATTCCGCAGGCCGCTTCCGGATCGCTGGCAAATCCGCTATCGCCAACTTGCGTTTCATGTCCGGCCGACCAACTTCAAACATACCGGCCTGTTTCCCGAACAGGCGGTGAACTGGACGTGGATCATGGAGAAAATCGAAGCGGCAGGCCGGCCCGTGAAGGTGCTCAACCTGTTTGCCTACACCGGCGGCGCCACCCTCGCCGCGGCGGCGGCGGGCGGCTCGGTCTGCCACGTCGATGCGGCCAAGGGCATGGTGCAATGGGCGAAGGAAAACGCCGAGCTGTCCGGATTGCAAAATCGGCCGATCCGGTACATCACCGATGACGTGTTCAAATTCGTGCAACGGGAAATCCGCCGCGGCAACAAATACGATGCGATCATCATGGATCCGCCGAGCTACGGGCGGGGACCGTCCGGCGAAATGTGGAAACTGGAAACGAGCCTGTATCCGCTCGTGGAAGCGTGCCTGTCGATCCTGTCCGACGAACCTGTGTTTTTCCTGATCAATTCCTATACAACCGGACTTTCGGCCACGGTGCTCTCCAATCTGTTGGAACTGACCGTGAAGGCACGGTACGGCGGCACGATCCGCGCCGCCGACGTCGGCTTGCCGGTCAGCGGCGGCGGCCTCGTGTTGCCGGCGGGTGCGTCGGGCCGCTGGGAGGCCGGACGATGAATGCGCGCAGAAACGCGCCGTTTATCCTGCCGCTCGTCGCCCTCCTGGCCGTCGTCCTGATCACCGGATGCAACGTCCAGATCACGGAAAGCGGACGGACGGACGGAAACGGCCACAGCGACCGCGCGCATTCGGCCGAATCCGGCATGACGGGCGGCAGCCGATCAGCAGGTGATCAGCCGGAGGCGGTCGAGCCGGAACAACCCGCCGCACCGCCCGAACCCGTTTACGCCGAAGCGAATCTCGTCGCCGTCGGCGACATCATGATGCATATGCCGCAAATCCGGTCCGGTTACGATCCGGAAAGCGGCACGTATTCCTTCCACCACTTTTTCACCGAGGTGAAACCGTTTCTGTCCGCCGGCGACTGGGTCATCGGCAACCTGGAAACGCCGCTCGCGGACGGAGACAAACGCGGTTACACCGGCTATCCGGAATTCAACGCGCCGCCGGAACTGGCCGACGCGTTGAAGGAAGCCGGATTCAACATCCTGACGACGGCCAACAACCATACGCTGGACCGGCGGGAATCCGGCGTGCTGCGCACCCTGGAAAATCTGCGGTCGCGGGACCTTCTGCCGGTCGGCACCCACGCTTCCCCGGAAGAAGCGGAGGAAGTGGCCATCGTGACGAAAAACGGCATTGCCCTGGCCGTCCTCTCCTATACCTACGGGACGAACGGGATCCCGATTCCCGAAGGCAAACCGTATCTGGTCAACCTGATCGACGAGGAAAAAATCGCGGCCGACATCGCCAAAGCCCGCTCCCTGGGAGCGGATGTGGTGGCGGTGGCGCTTCATTTCGGCAACGAATACGAGACGATGCCGAACGAGAACCAAAAAACGCTGGCGCACAACCTGCTCAGGCATGGCGCCGACATCATCCTCGGCAGCCATCCCCATGTGCTGCAGCCGTACGAGATCGTGGAAACGGCGCTGGAAGACGGCACCGCAAAGGAAGGCATCATCCTTTATTCCATGGGCAATTTCATCTCCAACCAGGACCGGCACAACAACAACGGCAAACCGACGGACATCGGCGCCGTCTTCGAAATCGGCATCCGAAAACAAATGCCCGACGGGCCGGTGACGTTCACCGGCGTCCGGGCAACGCCGACCTATGTGCACAAATACCCGGAAAACGGCCTCACGAAACATCGTGTCCTGCCGCTGGAAGCCGTCCTGCTGAACCGGGATGACGCCCTGCTGACCGACAAGGATTACGTGCGGCTGGAAGGATACCTGGCGGAAACGAACGCCCACCTGTCCGCCCTGCTGGAGAAGGAAGAGGCTGTTCCCGCTTCCGCCGGGCATTGACTTCACGGGCACGGACCTGCGCCGAACGGTTGCCGACCGCCGGCACGAACCTCCGAATCAAACGAAGGACCGGCAACGCCCGCGCAATAACGGGCGATGGCCGGTCCGTTTTGCATCCATAACCGTTTGTTCCCCACGGCGCTTCCCGCCGCGGATTACAAGCCGGACACCTTGCCAAGCAAATAAACGAGCAGCTGCTGGTTGTGGGACGAAATGCGGCTCAGATACTGTTCGAAAAACTGCTTGCGGATTTCGATGCCCCGCTTGCCTTCCGCAATGCCCTTCGGCGTCAGCCGGAGCCAGACGATGCGGCGGTCCTGCGTGTCCCGCTCGCGGACGATCAGGCCGTTTTTCTCCATGCGGTCCATCAGCGTCGTGATGGCGGCCGGCGTGGTTGCCACGTAATCGATCAGATCGGACGGTTTGACCTGGTCATGGTTCATGATGAACTCCAGCACATTCAGCTGGCTTTCCGTCAATGTCGGGGCCAGGTGGGCGTCCATGTAGGTTCGCATGTCGCGTGACACTTTGAACCATACCCGGGCGAAATCGTCGGCATACATCCGTTCCATCCCCTTTGCCTGTTCCAACATCCTCGTTCCTTTCCCGGCAAACCGGTATCATTCGCTAGCATTATACCATTCCGCAATGGAATTGAATAGGTTAACAGAATTAATAATTTAAGACACGAATCAACAAAAACCGCCCGGCGCGTGGGAGCGGCCTTCTCCATCGCCGGACAAAATCCGACTGACGGATCGGCCGCGCCCGCGAGCCGGGCGGCGAATCGTTCTGTCGCCTTATCGTTTGCGGGATTTCGCCTTCCGGTTTCTCTTTTTATTGCAGCGATTGGATCGGATGGACGGCCACGATTTCGCGGATCGTGTCGGAAGCGCCGAGGGAGACGATCGACCGTCCCGGGCTGCGCCGGTCTTCGATCGGAATGTTTTCCGTGTGAACCACCGCGCTTTCTTTCCCCGCGATCTCGAATCGCAAATCATACGGCTCCCGGACATAGAACGCTTTGATCACCTTGGTGCCGTTCCTTCGCACCCGTTTGCCTTCCTTGAATTCGAACGTCTGCACGCCCCGGCCGCCGCGTCCCTGGATCGGATAGTCGGCGAGCAGCGAACGCTTGCCGTAGCCGCGATCGCTGACGGTAATCACTTCCCCTTCATCGCCGAACACTTCCAGCGCCGCCACGACCCGGTCATCCTCTTTCAGCTGGATGCCCCTCACCCCGGCCGCCACACGGCCCATCGGGTTGACGCCGTCCTGCCGGAAGCGGATGGACAGCCCGCTTTCCGTCACGAGCAGCCACTCGCCGTGCCCGTCGCTCAGCCGGACATCGACCACCTCGTCGCCGGCGGCCAGCTTGACGGCGGCCACGGCGGTGGAGCGGGTCGTGTAATATTCCTTCAGTTCCGTCCGCTTCACCTGTCCGCCCCGCGTGAAGAACCAGACCGACCGGTTTGCGTCGTTGAAGTCTTTGACCGGAAGGATGCTGACGATCCGGTCATCCTTCGGCAACGAAATGACGTTGACGACGGCGGTGCCGGTATCCTTCCATTTGTGGTCGGGTATCTGGTGAACGGGCAACAGGTAATACTGGCCCTTGCGCGTGAACAAAAGCAGGTTGTCCAGCGTGTTGACTTCCAGCAGCGTTTGCAGGTAGTCGCCTTCCTTCAGGCCGGTCGCCTCCACTTCGCCGCCCGACCTTACGAAGCTCAGCTTGCTCGTGCGTTTGATATAACCGTCGCCGCTGAAGGCGACGAACACTTCTTCCGCCGGCACGACGATTTGCAGGTCGACCTTGATTTCCTCGATGTCCCGCTGGATGACGGAGCGCCGCGGTACGGCATACTTTTTGCGGATTTCGGCCAGCTCCGCCTTGATGACATCCATCAGTTTCTTTTCGCTTGCCAGCACGTCCCGCCACTCGCGAATTTTCTTTTGCAGGTCTTCCAGTTCTTTGGCCAGCGAGGTGATTTCCAGATTGGTCAGCCGGTACAGCTGCAGTTGCAGGATGGCGTCCGCCTGACGCTCGGTGAACGCAAACGTCTCCACCAGGTTTTTCTGGGCGTCCTGCCGGTTTTTCGACGCCTTGATGACGGCAATGACGTCGTCCAGAATGTTGAGGGCCTTGATCAGGCCTTCCAGCACGTGGGCGCGCTCTTCCGCCTTGGCCAGATCGTAACGGGTACGGTTGGTCACCACTTCTTTCTGGTGGGCGATGTACGCGTCGAGCAACGGTTTCAGGCCCAATTGCTGGGGCGCCTTGTTGACGATGGCCACCATGTTGAAACTGTAGGCCACCTGCAAGTCCGTTTTCTTGAGCAAATAGTTGAGGATGCCCTGGGCGTCGGCGTCCTTCTTCAGTTCCACCACGATGCGCAGGCCGTCGCGGCCGCTTTCGTCGCGGACGTCCGCCAGGCCTTCCACCTTTTTCTCCAGCCGGATGTTCTCGATGGCCGTGACCAGTTTCGATTTGACGACCTGGAATGGAATTTCGGTGATGACGATCTGCTGTTTGCCGCCTTTGACGGTCTCGATTTCCGCGCGGGATCGGACGACGATTTTGCCACGGCCGGTCCCGTAGGCTTCCCGGATGCCGTCTTCACCCATGATGATGCCCCCCGTCGGGAAATCGGGGCCCGGCACGATGCGCATCAGTTCCTCGAGGGAAAGATCGGGTTTGTCGATGACGGCGATGCAGGCGTCGATCACTTCGCCCAGGTTGTGGGGCGGAATTTCCGTGGCAAATCCGGCGGAAATGCCGCTGGCGCCGTTGACGAGCAAATTCGGGAAACGGGCCGGCAACACCACCGGTTCTTTCGCCGTGTTGTCAAAGTTGTCCTTGAAGGGCACCGTCTGCTTGTCGATGTCCTGAAGCAGCAGCTCGGCGATCGGCGAAAGTCGCGCTTCCGTGTACCGCATCGCCGCTGCCGGATCGTCGTCGAGGGAACCCCAGTTGCCATGGCCGTCGATGAGCACGTGGCCCATCTTCCACGGCTGGGCCATGCGCACCATCCCTTCGTAGATGGACGAGTCGCCGTGGGGATGATAGTTGCCCATCACGTCGCCGACGGTTTTGGCGGATTTGCGGTACGGCTTGTCCGATGTGTTGCCGGATTCGTACATGGCGTACAAAATGCGGCGTTGCACCGGTTTGAGCCCGTCCCGCACGTCGGGAATGGCCCGGTCCTGGATGATGTATTTGGAATAGCGGCCGAAGCGGTCGCCGACCAGTTCTTCAAGCACCGCCGGCAGCAATTGTTCATTCATGCTCATGTGAGGCTATCCTCCTACTCGTCGATTTCGGTGAAATCCACGTGCTCGACGATCCACCGTTTGCGCGGGTCCACCTTCTCGCCCATCAGGACGGATACCCGCCGCTCCGCCTTCGCCGCGTCTTCGATGCGCACCTGGTACAACGTGCGGCGTGCCGGGTCCATCGTCGTTTCCCACAGCTGATCCGGGTTCATTTCACCGAGCCCTTTGTATCGCTGGATTTCCGCCTTGTTGCGGAACGTTTTCAGCAAGGCCTCCAATTCTTCATCCGAGTAGGCGTATTGGACCGTCTCCTGTTTGCCCGATTTGGCCGTCACTTTGTAGAGGGGCGGCTTCGCGATGAATACGCGGCCGGCATCCAGGAGCGGCTTCATGTACCGGTAGAAGAAGGTGAGGAGCAGACACTGGATGTGCGCCCCGTCCATGTCGGCGTCGGTCATGATGATGACTTTCGCATAATTGCTTTCCGCCGGGTCGAATTCGCTGCCGACACCCGCTCCGATGGCATGGATGATCGAACGGTATTCTTCGTTCTTCAGAATATCCGCCAGTTTCGCTTTTTCGGGATTGAGCGGCTTGCCCCGAAGCGGCAGGATCGCCTGGTAACGGGAGTCCCTTCCCTGCTTGGCCGATCCGCCCGCCGAGTCGCCTTCCACGATGAACAGCTCGTTCCGGGTGAAATCCTTCGACTGCGCCGGGGTCAGCTTGCCGCCCAGGCTCGTGGACTGGTTTTTCCCCTTCTTGCCGCTGCGCACTTCTTCCCGGGCTTTGCGTGCCGCCTCCCGCGCCTTGGCCGCCTGGATCGCCTTGCGGACGAGCTGTTGCGCCGACTCCGGGTTTTCTTCCAGGTAAACCGCCAGTTTGTCGGCCACAATGGCGTCCACCGCCGTGCGGGCTTCCGCGCTGCCGAGCTGGTCCTTCGTCTGCCCGACGAATTCCACGTTGCCCATCTTGACGTTGACGACGGCCATCATGCCTTCGCGCAGGTCGGATCCTTCCAGATTTTTGTCCTTCTCCTTGAGCAAACCGCTTTTGCGTGCGTATTCGTTCATGATCCGCGTGAAGGCGGTTTTGAACCCGGTCTCGTGGGTACCGCCGCCGCGGGTCGGAATGGAGTTGACGAAGGATACGATCGTTTCGGAGTAGCCGTCGTTGAACTGGAACGCGATCTCCACTTCGATGTCGTCTTTCTCGCCGGCGAAATGGATGACGTCGTGGAGCACCGCCTTGTCCTCGTTCAGGAAGCGGACAAACTGGGCGGCGCCCCCGTCGTACTGGTACGTTTCGCTCTGCCCGCTCCGTTCGTCGGTGATGGTAATTTTCAGGCCGGAATTGAGGAACGCAATTTCCTGCAGCCGTTCGGCCAGCGTGTCGAAGTTGATGGCGCCGGCGTTCGGAAACACCCGCTTGTCCGGCTTGAACGTCACCTTCGTGCCGGTTTTGTTCGTCTTGCCGACGACTTCCAGGCCGGTCACCGGTTCGCCGACGTGTTCCTTGCCGTTCTCGTCCACCCAATATTCAAACCGTTGCCGGTGAATTTTGCCTTCCCG
>Ga0310829_1001796_pt1 | contig 11078 bp, 13 predicted proteins | sample WT_ome_4_FD_202244 | JGI IMG/M metagenome (GOLD analysis project Ga0310829, IMG submission 202244) | Sorghum-adapted microbial communities enriched on wild type (WT) sorghum from Joint BioEnergy Institute, Emeryville, California, United... ... | reverse complement strand
ATTTGGATGTTTTGCGGTGCGGAAAAACCGAGTTTGACCGTATCGCCTTCCACGCCGAGCACTTGCACCTCGATGGTTTCCCCTATCATCACCGCTTCGCCGGGTTTACGCCGCAGGACGAGCACTAGGACCCCTCCTTGCGAATGAGTGGATGGCGGATCGGATAAGCCGGATCATCAATGACGAATTGGCAGCCGCGCCGGCTCCCGGGAGCCGCCAAAACCGGAGCCTTCAGGTTGACGAACAGTTCATCGTCGATGGCGTTGACAATCAGGAAGGTGTTGACGTCCTCCGGTTGCCGAATGGCCAACAGTTCCACGGTCGGACGGTCAATTTGGAAGCCGTAGTTTTCAGCCCCCAGATGGGCCGGAAGCAGAATGAAGCTGAGTTCGTCATTCAGGGCGTGCAGGATGTGGAACGGACCGTCATCCACCTGAATGAGGGCGAAATCCTTGAATTCATGCAAACCGATCAACCCGCGCGGAAAATGGTAGATCTGGCTTTCCGTCACCTGGAACGATCCGTATGCGCGGCTGTTGACGGTACGAATCGCATCTTTGGAACTCGCCGTTTGGTTCATGTCATCCATCGCGCTCCCACTTGAAATTGGTGTCCACCGTAATTTCCGGCGGATAGATGCGAACGTCAATTTGCACGCCGAATTTGGGTGCGGCGGCGATTTCCACCGTCCGCTTCCGGCTGGCAAGGAATTTATCGTAAGCGACGCGCCCGAATACATTGCCTTTCTCCTTGGCAAGATTGCCGATGCGGCGTCCGCCTTGCACACGCAGGCTGACATCCCGGGCGTAACGTTCCTGGGCGACGGCCTTGATTTCCTCAACCTGGTCTTGTACTTTCAAAAAGCCGCGTTCACGCCAGACGGGATCCCAGTGGGCCTCCATCTCGGGATTTCGGGTGCGGATTTCGATGACGGCGGCTTCCGGTGCCGCGTCGACTTCGACCCGTTCCTGTTGCCTGGCGAGCGACTGACGTCCATTATTGGACGGGGCCTGATAGAGGGCCGATACCCCGGAAGAGGACAACGATCCGACGGACAGACTCATCCTGATTCACTCCATTTGTCATCTGAGGAAATCAACCAGCGACACTTGCATGAGTCGTGCCCCGACGGCGAGGGAGGCCTGCAGGACATTCTCGCGTTGCTGCAGTTCAACCAGCGCTTCGGCCATATCCACGTCGCCGACCTTCGAGCGCAGTTCCTTCAGCGACACAAGTTGGTCTTCAATCCGCTCCTTCATCAGCTCAAACCGGTTGGTGCGGGCACCGACTTCCGCCCAGGCTTCGCCGAGCCGGTCGGACAACACGTCGATTTTGGCAATGTCGTCGGAGAGTTTGTCCAGTTCGTTGTTTTCCAGGTGGCTGATGATCTCGTCAAACACCCGGAAGGCGTTGTCCAATGCGCCGGCTTGGCCAAAGATTTCTTCCCCGGTAATGCTGACCGGCACCGACACGTTCGCGCTTACGTTCAGGTAATAGACGCCTTTGTCCGTCTTGTCGTTGGCCGGATCGTTCAGGGAATAAGGTTTCACGTCGGTTTTCTGTCCGTTGAACAGATAACGGCCGGCGTAACTGCTGTTGCCGATGGTGACCAATTGTTCCTTCAATTGCTTGATTTCCGCGGCGATCGCGCTCCGGCTGTCATCCGGCGTCGTTCCCGTGGCGCCCTGTTGCACCAGTACCTGTGCCCGCTTGTAAACATCGTTGATTTGCTGGAACATCTCGTCCATCGTCTTCAAATATCCGATCGCGGTGTTGGCGTTCTCCAAAAACTCGTTGGTCCGGTTGATCTCACTGTTGTACCGCATGTAGTAACCGACGCCGACGGGGTCGTCGCCGGGTTTGTGGATGCGCCGGCCGGTGGCCAGCTTGTTTTGCCAGTCGATGATGGTGGAATTGTTGTTGCGCAAATTTTTCAGCAATTGGATGCTTTGCATCGAACCCGTTACCCGCATGTCCCTTCACCTCGCCTCATCGGCCAACCAAGCCCATTTGATTGATGATCCGGTCAAGCATTTCGTCCACGGCGGTCATGTTGCGTGCCGCCGCATTGTAGGCGTGCTGGAAGCGAAGCATATCCACCAGTTCCTCATCCAGTGATACGCCGCTGACTTCCTGCCTCCGGATGTTGATCGCGTCGGTCAAATCCCGCAAATTGTTCGCCTGCCGCTCGGCATTGTTCATTCGGGTGCCCAAGTCGCCGACCAGCGCCCGGAAGTAGTCGTCGATCGTGCCCGAGGACAAGCTGGTCAAATTGGCCGGGTAATTGAACACCTGGTCCCGCAGGCCGGTGAGCGCATAGGCGATGTCGCTGTTGCCGCGGATCGCCTTTCGGCCGTCGTCGCCCACTTCGTACTTGCCGGCCGCTGCGACAAGATTCGTGTTATTCTGAATTTCGGAGTTGACCCGGATGTTGGCCATCGTGAACGTGTCGCTGCCGTCGGCAGTCGTGAAGAACGGAATGTTGGTCCGGCCGCCGTCGAGGGCGTAACCGAGCCGGTGCAGACCGTTGAAGCCATTGACCCGGAATTCCACCGGGCTCACGATTTCCGATCCGGCAGGGATCGTCTGGCCGGCGGGAATGACGGTGCCGTCGGCCAGCTCCACGTCGTTCAAGGCGGTCATGTCGTCGGACGTCATGTACCCGTTATCGAGGCGAACGGTGATCTCCCCGTTGACGAGGGTGTCGACCATCGCGTTCAATTGGTTTCGAATCTGATTGATTTCTTCCAGCGAGTGCCGGTAACCGGCCAGTTCGCCGCTGGTCGCCGTTTCGACGTTGCCAGCGGCAAGGGCCGTGAAGGTTCCGTTCGCCACCACGGTGACGCCGGCCGCCACGATGGAATAGTCGCCTTCCGGCGTTTCGATCACCTGGACATCGATGATGGAGGAAAGCTGGTCCACCAGCAGGTCACGCTGGTCGCGATAATCGTTGGCATTGTTGCCCATCCCTTCGGTGCGTTGAATCAGCGTGTACAGGTTGGCAATGCTTTCGATGAGCACGTTGGCCTGGGTGATTTTGCGATCAACGTTCAATTCGATGTCGCTTTCCAGACCCCGCAGGCCGGTCTCCAACGCATTGAGCGTATCCGTCAGGTTGACGGCGGCACCGACGAGATCAATGCGGGCACTCAGCAGGCCGGGATCCCGGTTCAAGACTTCCAGCGAATTCCAAAATTTGTCCATGACGCTTCGCAGTCCGCTTCCGGCAGGCTCGTTGAGGAGTGCCGAAATGGATTCCAGCGTCGAATTGCGCACGTTCCACATGTTTTGCAATGCGTTCTCCCTGCGATACTGCAAGTCCAAATAACTGTCCCGCAGCCGTTCGATGCTGTCATACTGGACGCCGGTGCCCAGTTGACCCGGAGCGGTGCTGCTGCTCATGCCCGGTGCCTCGATGGGCTGGGTCGCCGACAGGTTCACCCGTTGCCGGGAATAGCCTTTGCTCGCCGCGTTGGCGATATTGTGGCCGACGGTCTGCAACGCAACCTGTTGCGTCAGAATGGCGCGCTTGCTTGTTTCCAGGCCGTGAAATGTGGATCGCATCTTGTACCTCCGTTCGCTCTACATCCGAATATCGTAACCGGAAGACCGGAATTTCTCCGGCCGCTCGTCCAGATCTTTGCCGTATATGTAATCGCTCCGGGTGCCGCTGTCCGTCGCCGTTTGTGCTGTCACCGAATCCAACTCCGCCTGAAGCAGATCCCGGTTCGCCTCGGCGGCCGTTCTCAACCGCCGGGCCGCTTCGGTCAGCTGTCGTTGCAACTCCCGGACGGCGTTCCGCTCTTCTTCATCCAAAACGGCGATCACATCGGAAAGCGTCGAACGCGCATCAGGTTTGAGCCCGCGCGCCCGTTGCCACTCGGTCATCGCGTTGCGCCTTTCGGCATCCAATTCGTCAAACCGGTCCAGCAGCCGCTTCTGGCGGCCGGTTGCCGCTTCGATGTCCGCCGCTTCTCCAAACCGGACGGCTTCCCGCTTGACGCGCTCCGCTTCCGTCAGTTGCCCGTATAGTTCCTTCATTTGGCGGAGAATATCCATCCACCGGGCGAAGGCATTCCCCGGCGTTCGGCTGACGTCCCTGCCGCTTGTCATTTGGCGTTCCGCCTTTCGTCTGCATGATCTCCCCTGCTCCTGGCGGCAACCCGGTTCAGGCCCGGGCATCGAATCTTGCCCATGTGCCGCCTTCCGGCGTCTTGGGCGCGTGGGCCGGCTTCTCGTAGGTGATGTCGATTTCCGTGCTGCCGGCCATCGCATCCAGGATGTACTGCACGTATTCCAGCGATTGTTCGATCAGCTTGCGGTTTTGCTCATTGGCTTCCTTCACCCGGCGAATCGCCTCCAGAAGCTGACCCTGCAGTCTCAGCACGTCCTCCCGGCCGTCTTCCGGACGGATCATCATGGCGATGTCCGCCAGCATCATCGAACTTTCGGGATGGATGCCCCGCTCCGCCAGCACGTTCGCCACGGCCACGCACCAGGAAGTCTGCTTGCCGGCCATTTCCTTGATGATCCGGCTTTCCCGGTTCACCCACGTGAGCAGTTCGTCGATCCGGTTGCCGAGCAGCGCCTGCCGCTTCTGCTCGCTGATTTCATGCAACGAGCGGTGAAGGGCGAGCAGCTCTTCCATCAGTTTCAGCATCAAAGGTACGGACACGGATCTCACCGGCTTTCCTCAAATTGGATTTGCCGCGGCGTTCGGATCGCCGGTCCTCCGAAAAATCCCGGGGGACGGGCCGACTTCATTGTCCGGGTTCGCCATCCAGCAAACGGGGAAGCAACTTCTCGGCCACTTTGCCCGCTTCCACGCGGTACGTGCCCGTCGAAACCGCTTCTTTCAGTTCGGCAATCCGTTCCAGGCGCGCGGCATCCACGGTCTGGGGCCGGGATTCCAGCAGCTTCAGGGCTTCGTCTGAAAATTCCACGCCGTCCTTCTTCGCGCCCGGTTTCCCAGCGGGCCCCGTTTTGCCGGTTTCCGCCTGCTTGCGATACGGATTGACCGGTCCGATCCGGTTGATATGGTTGATGTTCATCGAGTACCTCTCCGTTCGTGCCAAGGTTGCATCTTTTCATAATAAAAAAAAGAGAACCGTTTTGTATATCCTCATTATCGGTTCCCGAAGGCTCATTTTTTATAGTCGCGTTGCTGTTGTTGCACGCGCAGCTCATATTCTTTGCTCTTGTAGGTGAGGGTTTCCCTCATCCGCTGCTCCGCTTCCTTCCGCCGCTGCTCCAGTTCTTCGGCCTGGCGAATGTCGTTCCTCAGCCGGTTTCTGCATCGGTCGCACATGAGACCTTCCCGGATGAGGATGCCGCATACTTCGCAAGGATACATGAGATTCGGCGCGTTCGCCAGGGAGATTCGGCCTTCGCGGATGAACTTGGTGATTTGCTTGACCGAAACTTCCGTCGCTTCGCTGAGTTCCTGGATGTTCGCCCCGTTGTTCTTCCGCAAATATTCAACGCAGCGTTCGTATTCTTCTTCAACGGTCTTGACGCAGGCAGGGCAGATGTCCCTGATCCCCTTGGCAAAAATTTTCCCGCAACGCGGACAATAGTCGATGTTCAATGCCATCCGCGGATCCCCCTCCCGACGCAAGCAGCCGGGCATCTCCCGGCGCTGGACGGTATGCTTCTAAATTCAGTTTACATGAATCGAAAAAAATGGACAAGATTTTCGCAAGGCGGGCAAGGCGGCGAAGCGTCGGAACAGGGCAGCGGGGACGCGGATTCAACGCGCCCAGGTGAGACCGTACACTTCCGCTCCCGGATAGGTCGCGCGGATGGCTCGGGCGCATTCCTGCATCGTGGTCCCCGTCGTGTACACGTCATCCAGCAGCAGCATGCGAAGCGGACGGCCTCTGTCGGCCAGGGAAGCGATCCGTGCGCGTTCCCGGTCGGCCATGTCCCGGCAGGCGAAGGCGCCTTCCAGATGGCGGAGACGCTCCGCCCGGGTTTTCTGGCTCATCTTGCCGGTATGGCGGGTGCGTGCCAGAAGCGGGACATAAGGAATGCGCGACCGGTCGGCCAGGCGGCGGGCGATCAGCTCGGTCTGGTTGAAGCCCCGTTCCGCCAGCCGGTCTTCGCTGAGCGGCACGCAGACGAGGCAGGCGAAATCCCGCGGGCCAAGGCCTCGTTCTTCCATCAGCCGCTCCAGCGTTCCCGCCGCCATGACGGCAAACATGTCGGCCAGACGCTCATCGCCGCGGTATTTCAGGCGGGTCAGCCATTCCTTCATCGCGGCGGTATAGCGCACCGCGCTCCGGTTCAGGACGAAGGCGGCATCAGGCCGCCGCGGACAGTCCGGGCAATCTTCCGCCCGGCCGCAGACGTGGCAGCGGATGTCGCCGGGACGGATCCACGGAATGGTTTCCCGGCAGCGCCCGCACAGAAACCGGCCCATGGCATGGCCGTCAGGAGCGGCCAGCGGGGCCGAGCAGATCAGACAGGTTTCTCCCTCCATGCGGAATGCGGCCTGCATCAGGCCGAGCAGCGAGCGGAACATGCCGTTCATTTCCGCCATGCCGGCCACCCCTTCCGGTTCGCGAACCGGTCTTCGGTCCCCGATTTTGCACGCTGCCCGTCCGTCCGGCCGGCAATGAACCCGAAAAACCGCAATGGACCGGGAGCAGGCCGGTCTCCGCTCCTTCCGGAATGTCCGGGTTCCGCGAGCCAGCCCTTCTGCCGGGCGAGCTTGTTCATCCGCCGGATTTCACGGATCGCGCGGCGCTGTTCGCGGGTGCGGCGGGCGGCGAGGAACGCGACCCGGCCCGCCGGGTCTTCCGCCGAGCGACCGGCACGGCCGGCCATCTGCACGAGCGCGGCGGCGTCGAACAGGCGGTGGTCGGCCTCCAGCACGTACACATCCGCCTTCGGGATCGTCACGCCGCGTTCGAGGATCGTCGTCGTGAGCAGGATGCGGATGTCGCCGGTACGCAGCCGGCGCACCTTGTCTTCCCGCATCGGGTCCCGCGACGACGTGGCCTCGATGCGGCCGGGCGGACAAATGCCGGCCAGCGCCTTCCGGAGCCGAACCAATTCCGGCTCCAGCATCGCAATCCGCGGCACGAACACGAACGCCTGGGCGCCGCGCCCGAGGGTCTGCTTCAGCAGCGGAGCCAATTTCGCAGGCCGTTCGCAGGCCGGTACGGGCAGCGGGTGCCGGTGGTGCCGCACCGGCACCGTCGCGCAAGGCAGCCGCCCGCGCCGCACGTCGCGCTGCATGTCGCGCGGCGGCGTGGCCGACAGCATCACGAACGCCGCCCCCGGCTTCAGCGCCTTGCGGGCGGCATGGGCCAGCATCGGATCGCCGTGAAACGGAAACGCGTCCACCTCGTCCAACAATACGAGATCGAAGGCGGCTTCATGGCGGATCAGCTGGTGGGTGGTGGACACGATGATGCCGCCGGTCGGCCATTTCCGTCCGGCTCCGCCGTACAGGCCCGCCACCTTCTCCTCCGGGAAGGCGGCGGAAATGCGCGGGACGAGTTCCAGCACCACATCCTTGCGGGGCGTGGCCACCGCCACCCGGCCGCCCCGCGCCCGCACCGCCGCGATGAGCGGAAATACCATCTCCGTCTTGCCCGCTCCGGTGGTTGACCGTCATGATGACAGAAATAAAACCGCGGGCCCCATCACCCGCGGTCCACCCCTATAATGTCGTCGATTGCAAACCACTCACCATCAACTTTGATCCGTCTGGCCGCCTGATCAACTCGCTCCACGATCCCCTCGATGACACAGTCCTCAGATGGAATACTGATTCCGGAAACAAAAACACCCCGCCCGGATAGCCCGAGCGGGGTTTCTTCGTGCTCACGAAAAATAGTGATGATCTTCTCGCCACTTCTTCTGTGCCCGCAGCCCGATCGCCAGCGTCCGCCAACCCTCGACGGTCAGCCGGGGGTCGTGGATCAGGCCGCCGAGGTCTCCGCTGCCGAATTCGGCCACAAACCATGCCGGGGCCTCGACGCGCTCCAGCTGCTGTTCCAGCTCAGCAATTCGCTTCTCCATCGGATCACCGTCCTGCTTCATCTTGTACTTGACCATATTCACGAAAGCCGTCCAGCCGGCCCAGCGCCCGCCGTCGTACATGAGCCGAGGGCATATCTTCCCGGACCAGTCGAAGTGCCGACGCAGCCGATCCACGCCCCAGCCGCGCTCTGCAAGCATCCTAGCGACCAAGGCAGCCGCATTGTCCAGCGTTTTGGCATAGTCACCAGACTCGCAGATCTCGATGCCGATACTTGTCCGGTTTCCCGGGCCACTTCTGCCATCACCGGCATGCCAGGCGACCTCATCCAGCGGGATGCACTCGATGGCCTCGCGCTCGTCCACGACGATGTGGTAGCTCGCCTGGCGGTCATTGGCCCGGTTCGTCAGCCAGGATCGCTCATTCCGGGCCGAGCTGCTCGGGTTGGCCGTGTTGTGGATGGTGATGTATTTCGGCGACATGGGAATCCCGGGCCGTCGGTCATGAGGCGTGGCCTTCGGTATGTGATCGACGATGTAGTTCATTTCGCCTCACTCTTCCCGCGCAACACTTCCACCGCCCGCTGCAACACCGGCGGGATGGGGACGCCGATCCGGCCAGCGTTTTCGATCACGCTGAGCAGCTCGTTTGCGAGAAAGAAAAATATCGCCGCATCTCGGAAAAGGTGGGCGTCGCCCAGCGCCGTATCCACCAAGTGCGCGGCGGCCACAACGGCGAAGATGCCGACCTTCTTCGCGATTCCCCATGCGCCGACTTCGCTATTCAGCTTTCCTTCTTTCGCGGCGGCGGCCACGCCGGTGATGTAATCCAGCACCACGAACGTGAGCAAGATCGTAAGCAAATGCGACCACCCCCCGAAAAGATAAGAGGCGGCCGCGCCGCCCACTGCTACTGCAGATTTGAATAGGTTTTCCATCCCCCACACCTCTCACAGTAAATTTTAAAGGCCCCGCTAATGCGGAGCCCTATTGCGTATAATCGTCCTTATATGCCTCATCACCAAACCGCAATTCATTTGTAACAATTATTGTCGGATACACCCAGTTCCCGAGCGACTTGCGCCACCGGTTTTCCCTGTTCCTGCAATTACGGTGTCCACACGCCAGCAATTTGATTATTGTAAACATTTGCCGATGCACTACCAATATACTCAATTGAACCGGACACAGAATTATTCGTGACCAGGACGCCACTGATGTTATTTCCGATTTGAATTTCCATACAACGATTGCCTGATACAGTCACACCAATTGTTTGAGTGTCACTATTATGGCCGATCCGAATATCTGCCCAGCCAGTTCCCTCCATGCCGGATTCTTTAATGACGTTATTTTGCGCCAAAATATTCGAGCCTCCGAACAGATAAATTCCATTCCTCCCTGATTTTTCGATGAAATTTCCTTCAATAATCGCATCGGAAGAACAAGTAAATCCGATTCCGTGAAATATTGAATCCTTGATGAAATTGTCTTTAATGCGAATTTTACTGAATGTTTTACTTAAAACCTGAGTTTCCCCCCAAAAAAAGCGACCTTCGTCGTAGGAGGCATCACTATCTCTCATCGAATTGTCAAAATAGTTACCTACCATATGCCAACCATAACAGTCATTTTCTCTTTCCGAAAAGACTACTCCAAGAAGGCAGTTAATAAAACGATTGCCTTCAATAAATAAACCCTGAACATCAAGGTGCCTAATAGCAAGCCAAAATCTATCAAAATAGCATTCCTTGATGCGAAAGTTTTTGGTAACAACTCCTTCCTTAAAAGTGTGATTTCCAATTGCAGTTTTTGTGCGAACGGCTGACGGAACCTCCTTAAATACACATTTTTCCACCGTGATATTTTCGCAGGCAGTATCATCATACGGCCCGAACCACGGGAACTGTGCAGCAGACCCCATAAAGTCTAGTTGGAGAATTTCGGAAGTACCTCTGTAATCATCAAAAAAGCACCGATAAACCAGAACATCCTTGCAAGCATTTAACTCAAGATCGTGCCAACTTGTATTATTTCCAGTAAACCGACAATTCCGGATCTCGATATTTCGAGCATGACCAAAAGCCAACAGAGTAATACTTGTTGAAGGAAATTCAGACGGGTTAGCATCAAAGATGATATTATCCACCACGATGTTTTGGTTAGCATCATAGCCACCAATCATTCCATCGCTGTCATTTATAGTGATCGCATTAATATTTGCAGCGCGTTTAAAAACGACTTGTCCTATTCCCACTAAAAAAGTATTTGACGGTATGCGTAATGTAGATGTGATGTTATATGTTCCGGGTGGTACATATACGATTCCGCCACCACGCGATTTTGCAAAATTTAGGGCAGCCTGAATTGTTTCAGAGTTTTTACTGGAGCCGAATGAATCCACTGAAACGAAATCCGCCTTATGGTCAGCAAGCTTTTGTTCCAACTGATCGTGTTGCTGGGCCGTTGGGGCTCCTACATCGCTTGCTGTCAGTTGAACGTCGCCTGTTTTTCCGTTTACTGATGTTACCGGAGCCGCAATATCAGGAAGTTGGCTTGAAGGAACCTTCCCCATATCATCTAGAGTTGCAACTCCATTCGGTTGCCCTTTCTGTGACATAGGAATTTGCTGTACGTTATCAACGTTACCAAGACCCACTTGCTGTTTTGTGACGTTGTGAGGGTTGTTTTTATTGTTTTCATGGTTTGTTTGCCTTTGATCTAGTGCGCTTAAATCAGTATTAAGTGCAGCCTTCTCCTGCAATTCCTTCAACACTCTGTATGTTCTTCCAAAAAGCCAATTGAACCAACTTGCTGGCGGTTTTTCGTTCGGCTGCCAGCCCTCTACCCGCTTCGATTGCGGCGGTTGCGTGCCCTCGTTCTGCCATTCCGGAAGTTGTTCATTAAAAGGCATATTATCACTCCTTTGCAAAGAAAAAAAGCCGATAAACGGCTCGGTGATATTCAACATAAGAACTTCGTTAGTTCAATAAGGATCAAGCTTCCTCCGGTTCTTCATCCGGCGTAATCGCGGCGACGATTTCATGAAAATCGCCTTCCGTGATCCACCCTTTAGAGAGGTAATTGGC
>Ga0310829_1001786_pt1 | contig 11162 bp, 12 predicted proteins | sample WT_ome_4_FD_202244 | JGI IMG/M metagenome (GOLD analysis project Ga0310829, IMG submission 202244) | Sorghum-adapted microbial communities enriched on wild type (WT) sorghum from Joint BioEnergy Institute, Emeryville, California, United... ... | reverse complement strand
GGGCAAAATATCCGGACAAGTACCGAATGATCATTGAAACAGCAAAAGCCAAACATGACAAAGAGTAATTCATAATTAAGTGTCTCGCCGAAATTTCGGCGAGTTTTTTCTATCATCAGGGCCGCGTAAGCCGTTCCCACTCGGCCAGAATGGCGAAGGCTTCTTCGGCGGACGATCCGCACATGTCGGCGGAAGGCTGCAGGGCGGAGCAAACCGCGGGCCGTTCGGGTTTGCCGAACAATTTGCAGCGCAAGTGTTCGTCCAGCTGAACGCATGGCACGCCGGCCGGTTTGCCGTCAGGCATGCCGGGAATCGGGGACGAAATGGAAATGACGATGCAACAGGCGGCACAACCGCTGCGGCATTCCATGATGCAGGCCTCCTCACCCAGGATGACGTCTCCATGCCCGCCCCCCGTGAATTTCCTTGAGAAATGACACCGCCGTCGCCTGGACCTCCCGCGGCAAACGCGGCCGATCAGGATTCAAACTTGATCTGCAACGAATCGCAAACGGGCACATAGCCGATTTTGCGGTAGATGCTGTTGGAGGTCGGATTGGCCAAATCGGTATACAACACGCATCGCTTATACCCTCGGTCGAGCGCCATCCGGCTGAGCTGCGCCACGAGGGAGGTGGCGTATCCTCTTTCGCGGAAATATGGAGGGGTGTACACGAAGGCCACGCCGATGGAAGTCGGCAATTCCCGGGTAAATCCCGCCATGGAAACGGGCATTCCGCCCTCCTCCAGCACATAAATCTTTCCGGAGGCGATCCGGTACCGATAATGCTCCGCATCCCGCGGAATGGCCATTTCCGTTTTGCCGTACGTACCCGCCGCATAAAACGCTTCAACCCAATACGGGAAGAAGTGCATGTCCTTCTCATCCAGCAAGCGCATGGTCCCGATCGCCGGGATGTCCGGATTGACGGCCGAAAGTTCATGGATGCGCTGATCCATGACGACCTGCCAGGTGATGCCTTGGCGGGCGGCATACCGGTCGGCAAACTGCTTTGCCAGTTTTTTTTCGGCCAACACGCCCGGGATTTCGACGCCTTGCAATCCGTCAATCAGGCAGTCGATCGCGTCGGACAAAATGACGTTGTCCGTGGCATATAGCACCAGGTTGTGCGGCGGCGTCATCAGGGCGGTGAGCCGGATGCCTCCGGCATCGGAGACGGTCGCCATCCACCAATTGGCCGGGTCCCGCCAGTCGGTTTTGTCTTTTCCTTCGCGCCCCATGATGAGATTGCCGAGCAAGATCATGTTTTGCGATTCATCGCGCATCAACACGTCATACGTATCGTGAAAAAAGGCATGCACATCGCCATACAATCTGAACTGCATCACGATCCTCCTTCTTTCTGCGCCGGTTCAAGGATTTCGGCCGATCACCTTTAAATAGGTATGGTGGAAAAGGAGCGCCCCGTCCCGCCGGACCGGCCGCATGCCGGTAGCGGGCCCGCCGGCCAGCTCCGCTTCCAGATCCCCGCGAATCGTCCGCTCGACGGCTTCATCAGATCCCGTCAATGCGATCCACCGGTTGAAATCAACCGGAACATCCAGCGTTTCCGTGCTTTCCACGGCCAGCCCCGCTTCGCGGAACAAGCTCTCCAGTTCCTCACGGCGGAGCGCCGCCGTATGCGAAGGGTCCCTCATTCGTTCATAACGGTTGCAGGAGATCGCCAACTCCGGATCGTCCGGGGCGGCAATGTCGATCACGGCGACCACCGATCCGCTCTTGCAGACGCGCTTCATTTCATGCAAAACCTTGATCGGATCCGGAAAATGATGAAACGCAAACCGGGAGACGACCAGGTCGAACGACCCGTCCCCGAACGGCAGCCGCTCCACGTTGCCTTCCACAAACTCGACATTCGCAATGCCGCTTTGCTCCGTTTCGGCCTTCCCCTGTTCAAGCATGTCCCGGGACAGGTCGATGGCGATGACGCGGCCGAATCGTCCGGCCAACGCGCGGGCAAGGATGCCGGTGCCGGCGGCCACGTCAAGCGCCCGGCCTTCCCCGGAAGAAGGCAAACTGTCAACGATCCACCGGATGTACGACTCATTGGCCTGGTTCGATTGTTTGTCCGAAAAGTTCGCCGCTTGCTTGCGGAACTGATTTTTGACCAGCTCGAAATGATTCACGGCCGTCCCTCCCTGTTGATCATCGAGTATTCTTCGAGGCGTTCTGCCCGGTTCCGGAAGAAGAGTTAACGAAATCCTATAACAGAAAACGAAAATTGTAAATGATTCCTTAATCAAGAAGGGGATGCTTGGCCGTCCGTACGGACAAGGTCCGGCGTCCGTATGCCGGGACGCCGGGATGCCCGACCAGCCGCATGCCGGGAGGCATCGGTCGGAGCGGCGGATCGTGCAGGCAGCTGATGTTGAAAGCGGAAGCGGACGGAAACCCGCACCAAAAAAGCCCCAAACGTGCGTGAATACGCGCGTTGTCGGGGCTTGATCGAAAAATCTACAAAAGTCTTCATTACACCAGGGACCAAACGATCAGGCAATCAGACGTGAGTGGGGCGATTTCGCGGGATCGAACACGGATCGCGTTTCCTTCGTTCGCAGGATTGGACATCGCCGGGCAAGAGAATCGTGGAATCAATGTTCTGCGAGTACATGTCAGGAAGGAGTTTTGTTCGTTGCGTGTATTGCTGTTGTCAGGCGGCTCTGGCCAACGGTTGTGGCCTTATTCCAATCCGCACCGCGCCAAACCGTTCATGGGATTGTTAAAAAATGAGCAAAACGAACGTGAATCGATGTTGCAGCGCATGTGGCGCCAGTTGGAACAGGCCGATTTGGCCCGTTTGACCGTCATTTCGACCGACCAAACGCAAATACCGCTGATCGATCAGCAGATCGGCAAAGACGTCACGGTCATTGCGGAACCCGAACGGAAGGACACGTTTCCCGCCATCTCTCTGGCGGCGGCCTTTCTGGATTCCCGGGGGGTCGGCCGGGACGAAGTGTTGATCGTGCTCCCGGTGGATTTTTACGCGGAGGACGACTTTTTTGCGTGCCTGTCGGAGCTGGAAACGTGCATCCGGCAGCAGCTGGCCAACATCGCCCTGCTCGGGGCGAAACCGCTGTTCCCCGCTGAACAGTACGGTTACATCTTGCCCCAGAACGCCGGCGAGGCGATGCAGGGGCCCGGATACCCGGTCCGGTTTTTCGTGGAGAAACCGGCGAGGATGCTGGCCGAACTGCTCGTCAGCCAGGGCGCGCTGTGGAATTGCGGTGTGTTCGCTTTCAAACTGGGGTATTTGCTCGACCAGTTGGCGGCGAAAGGGTTGCCGAACCGGCTGGACGACCTGATGGAACAGTACGCGTCGCTCCCCAAATCGAGTTTCGATTTTGAAGTGCTTGAGCACGAAATGAGCCTGCGCGTCATTCCGTATCATGGCGAATGGAAGGATCTGGGCAATTGGGCATCGTTCACGGCGGTGCTGGATGATCCGGTCATCGGGCTCGGCAAGGTAAGCGAAGATTGCATCAATGTCAACGTCATCAACGAACTTGACGTCCCCGTCATGCTGGTGGGAGTCAGCAATCTGGTCGTGGCGGCAACGAAGGACGGCATCCTCGTTGCCGACAAGCAATCCAGCCACCTGATCAAAGAGATGATCCCGGCGGAATGGACCGCAGCACGCGCGCACGCGGGAGGGAAAGATCATGAACATTCGCCGTTCGTGGATCGGCTATTCACCGGCGGACGTGGTCCGGACGGAGAGGGCGATGCTCGCCCAACTGGCCTGGCTGAAACGGATGCATGAACAGGAATTGAAGCATTTGCGGGAGGAGCAACGGTTGGCCCGGGAACGAATCCGAGCGCTGGAACGGAGCAGGGACCTTCTGCTCGCCAAAGAAGCGATGATGACCGGTGTCCTTACGGAGCAGCATGACTAAAAAGATTCGAAAAACGTTGTTCGGCCTGAGCATGGCCGACGTTGACCGATATTTGAACACCCTGTCCGACCGGTGCCGGTATCATGAAGGGCGGATTTCGCTGGAACTGGACCGGGAACACGGCAAGCTGGCCGAACTGCTGGAACGGGAAGACGAGCTGTGGAAGGAACTCCGGCAGGTGACGGACAGGCTCGGGCACAAGGGCGGGAACGATCCGCAACCGTCCGCGCAAATGGCGCCCCCCCTCGGGCAGCTTTTGCTCGAACGGAAAGCGGTGACGGAACAACAGCTTGCCGAGGCGCTCGCCTATCAGGAACGGTACGGCGGCAGGCTGGGGGAAATTCTCATCGAACAGTTCGGCGTCGATCCGATGGAAGTGTTGCAGGCGGTGGAACAGCGAAACCGGACGCCGCGGCTGGGGGAAATGCTGGTTCACCACGGGTTGATCACCCCCGAGCAACTGCAGGCGGCGCTCGATTACCAGAAAGTGAGCGGCGGGAAACTGGGCGAAATCATCGCCTCGCTTCACCTGGTCGAACCCGACGTGCTTTACCGTTTCATTGCGACCCAATACAAGATCGGCCGAATCGGCACAATGCGCATCCAGGAGGGCGTTCCGAAACTGCCCGAACGGATGAGCCGCGAGCTCAAGGCCGTGGTGATCGGCGAACGGGAAACCCGTTTTCTTTCTCGTCGCCGTGAGCGAACTGCTGGAAGCGCACGACGTCGCGCAGCTGGAAGCGCGGTTGCAAAAACCGATCGAGCAGGTTTACGCATCGCCGGAAGAGATGGAGGACTTGTGGGAGGCGCTTTACCCGGATGAGCTGACGCACATTTCGACGCAGACGCTGAAGGAAGAACAGCCTTACAACTCCGCCCACGTCACGTTCACCGGCCCTCAGCTCGTCTGGATTGTCGCCCTGCTGATCGCCTTCGGCGCGGCGCTGGTCCTCGACTGGAAGCTGGCCCTGGTGGCCGCCAACTGCGTCATCCAGTCGTTGTATTTTCTCATGACCTGCTTCAAATGTTACATCCTGTTCAAGGGCGCCAATCCGGACAACCAGCTCCGATTCACCGATGAGGAAATCGACGCCATGGATGAAGCCACCCTGCCCGTCTACACCATTTTGGTGCCGATGTACAGGGAGGCCAACATTCTTCCGAAGCTGATCGCCAACCTGGAAAAACTGGATTATCCGAAATTCAAGCTGGATATCCGCCTGCTGCTGGAAGAGGACGACACGGAAGCGATCGAACTGGTCAAACGGCTCGATCTTCCGCCCTACTATTCGATGGTCGTCGTGCCCCACAGTTTACCAAAAACGAAGCCGAAGGCTTGCAATTACGGGCTCATCCATGCCCGCGGCGAATATGTGGTGATCTACGACGCGGAAGACCGGCCGGACCGGCGGCAGCTCAAAAAGGCGGTGGCTGCGTTTCGCTCCCTGCCCGACGATTACGCGTGCGTCCAGGCGAAACTGAACTATTTCAACAGCACCCAAAACTTGCTCACCCGCTGGTTTACCCAGGAATTCAATTCGCTGAACACGATTTCCTATTTCATCGTGCGGGACGGCCAGAAGGCCAAGGAACTGCTGAACCGGTTTGCCGGCTACTTGCGCAGCAGCATCGATTTCAAAAACATGGAGGCGTACATTCCGCTCCGGAAGGAGCTGGAGTTTGTCGACGCCTATCTGCACATCGAAAAGGCGCGTTTCGGCGACCGCCTCAAGACCGTCATCTCGGTGCAGGAGGAGGCGCTGAACTCGCCCATTCCTCCGCTCATCCTGCAACCGATCGTGGAAAACGCCGTGCTGCACGGCATCATGAAAAAGGTGGAAGGCGGCACGGTGGAACTTTCCGTCACGCTGGACGGGAACGCGCTGACGTTCACGATCCGGGACGACGGCGTCGGGATGAATGAAGCGCAGCTCGGGAAACTGTTTGCCGACCGGGGCGGCAAGGAGGAAGAGAGAAGCGTCGGTTTGCGCAACATCCACAGCCGGTTGGAGAAGCTGTACGGAAGCGGTCTGCGGGTGCATAGTGCAGAAGGAACGGGAACGACCGTCACCTTCTCAATTCCAGCTTGAAGGAGGATGCCGCCATGATTCGGGCGGTGATCGTGGATGACGAATTGGCTGCGATCAGCAATCTGGCCGACCTGCTTTCGGAATACGGGGATGTGGAGATTGTCGGGGAGTTTGTGAACCCTTTTTCGGCGTATGAGGCGATGAAAACCACGGAGGTTGACGTCGTCTTCCTGGACATCGAGATGCCCGGCCTGGGCGGCCTTGAGCTGGCCGGAAGGCTGCTGGAATTGAACAAGCCGGCCGAAGTGGTGTTCGTGACGGCGTACAACGAGTATGCGGTTGAAGCCTTCGAACTGCACGTTCTCGATTATTTGCTGAAACCGGTGAACAAGGAACGGCTGCAGAAGACGCTTGAGCGGATTTCCGCCAGAATGGGGCGGCGGGTCCATCCTCCCGGCACGATACTGCGCGTGCGTTGCTTCGGCAAATTCCGGGTGGATCAGGGCGACGGCACGCCGGTGAAGTGGCGGACGAACAAGACGGAGGAACTGTTCGCCTTCCTGGTGGACCGCGGCGGCGCCGAAACCCGGAAGGAGACGATCATCGATCTGCTGTGGGAGCACATGGACGAAAAGCGGGCGTCGGACAATTTCAGCACGTGCCTGTACAATCTGAAAAAGACGCTCGCCGGGCTCGGGTTTCCGCGGATTTTGATGTACAACGGGGGAACGCTCCGGGTGGACATGAACCAGATCAGCACGGACGTGCAGGAGTTCGAGCGTTGGGCGGCCGCGCCGGATCGGCCGGATGCATCCAGCCTGCAGGCGTTCCGGGAGATGGTCGCCCGTTTCGGCGAAGGGTACATGGCGGAGAATTACTTCGCGTGGGCGGAAAGCAGGCGGAGGCAGCTGGACGAGATCTTCGTCAAACGGATCGTGCGGGCGGCTGCCCGCGAAGCGGAGAACGGAAAGAAAGCGGAAGCGGCGGAGCTGCTGAAGCTCGGGCTGCGCAAAGATCCGCTGGACCAGGATTTGAACATGGCGCTGCTCGAACTGTACGCACAGATGCAGGACAAGGTGGCCGCCGTCAAGCATTACGAGGCATACAAAAAACGGTTGGATGAGGAATACGGCATCGAGCCTGACGGGAACATGCGAAAGCTGGTGGAGCGGCTGCTGCAAGCGTAAGCGCCGGCATGCTGCAGATCCTTTGCCTGCTTGTTTGCATGCCGGATCGGGCCGTTGCGGATTGTTTACATTTTGTTTTTGGCGCACTGTTATAATGGCGCAAAAACAGGAAAGGATCAGCCCTCGATGGATAAACGTTGCACCGCCGAACAGGATGCATCCATTTTGCGAGTTGCCGTCATCGATGACGATTACGGCGAACGGGTCCATCTGGCCCGCCTTTTGGATGAAAGCGGCATGGCGGAACTCGTCGGGGCGTTTGCCGATCCGTCAGAAGCGCTGGATCGGCAGGGCCGCCTGAAGGTGGATGCCGTGTTTCTGGATATCGACATGCCGGGGGTAAACGGGGCGGCCGTCGTAAATCGGTTGCACAGCCTGGACGAGCGGATCGGCGTGGTGTTTGTTTCCGGCCACGGCGCAAACGCCCTGGAAGCGTTCGAGGCCGGTGCGCTCGATTACCTGCTGAAACCCGTTTCCTTTGCACGGATGCAAAAAACATTATGGTTCATCGCCGAGCACGCCGGTTATGCCGGGAGCAGAAGAGGAAACGGGCGTACCGGCGCCATGACGGACATGCAATCATGGTTGCAAGCCGACGGATGCCAGGACAAGGGTCGTCCGATCGGCTTTTTTGTTGCCGCTTCGGCCCGAATATTCGAGAAGATCCGTGTTTTTGCCCCCTTCTTGCGCCCGATGGCCTGTCGAATGCCGGCGTTTGATGGCGGTTTTTAGAAATTGTTAATGGTATGGCCGCTATACTGTCAGGTGGGATGGATGATCATTCCCGTTGTGAAAAGGCTTTCAACCGGTGCGGCAGGCGCGCATGTGCGAACGATCGCCGGGAAGTTTGATGGAGGAGTGATGCAGCATGCTCTTTACCCGCTTGAAGAAGAGAATGCGAAATATGCCGAATGCGGCGGACGGCCATACCGTCATCACCGGAAACATTCGATCCGAAAACGGCTGGACCGTTTCCGGCACGCTCATCGGCGATTTGGTCGCGCTGGGCGATGTGGTGATCGGGCCGTCGGCGGAAATCCGGGGCAATGTGTCCGGACTGAACGTCTGGATCGCCGGGAAAGTGAACGGTCACGTGGAGGCCAGGCACCATTTGCATCTCGCTTCCTCGTGTTCCATCGACGGGATCGTTTCCTGTCAAACGATCCAAATCGAGGAAGGGGCACACGTATCCGGAGGCATGGAATTGGCCAAACAATCCGCGGGCAAAGACGCGGAAGCGCAAGATGCCGTCCCGTCCGTTGTCCGCATCCCGATCCGAGAACGTGTGCCGAACGATGTGCGGACCCATGATCAATCGCAAACCCATTCGCAGACGCTTTCTCATTCCCATCCGCAATCGCACCCGCATCCGCACTCGCGTTCCCATCCGCAATCGCAATCACGTTCGCATTCCCTGCCGCAATCGCACCCGAATTCGCACACCCATTCGCACCCACAATCGCACCCGAGTTCGCATTCCCGCGGACAAACGCCCTTGCATTCGCACTCCCACGGACAAGCACACTCGCATTCGCCCTTGCATGCGCACGCCCATGCGCATTCCGAAGAAGAGGCGTCGCACGCCGTCCCGAACCCGTTCACCGTACTGCCTCTCAAGGACGACTCCCCGATTCCCGTTCGCCACAAACGGCTCATGATTCAATAGGAGGAATGATGAACATGTCCAAAGTGTTGGCCATCGACCATGGCAACGGTTATGTCAAAGCCTGTTCCAGCGACCGGTTTGTCCTGCTTCCGTCTTGCTATTCCCGGCCGGAGGAATTTGGCATCGACATGATCACGCCCGGCAAAGAACTGCAGGTGTTCGAATTCAAATCCAGTCTGTATCCGGGCGAAATTTACTACTGGGGCAGGGACGTGCACAAAGCGGGCAAGCTGATTGCCACCTACGGCGGGGAAGGACGATACGCCTCCAAGCCGTATCGCCTGCTGTCGCAATTTATCATGGCCCTTCTGATGGATGAAGAAGCGGCGTGCGACGACGTGCACATCATTACCGGGTGCCCCAGCATCAACAAGGGAACCGCCCTCGAAGCGGAAATCCAGCAGGTGTTCAACGGGCAGCACATCGTCACCCTGAACGGGCGGACGAAGATCATCAACGTGACCCGGGTCACCGTGCTTCCCCAGCCGCTCGGCACCGTTTTCAATTTGTACTACAATGATGAAGGCCTGGTGATCAACCGCCAGCTGGAGAACAGCTATGTCGGGATCATCGATATCGGCAGCGGCACGACGGATTTGGACGGCGTGAAAGGCCTGAAGCGGCAGATGGACGATACCGGCACGATGCCGTACGGGGTGTTTGACGCCTACAAAAAGATCGCCAACTACATCAACCGCGTCAATCCGAATGCGAACGCCACGCCGCAGCAGGTGGAGCAGCATTTGCTGAGCCCCGAGATCGACATCAACACTTACAAAATCAGCAATCGCGCGAAACCGGTCGACATTGCGGACTGCCGGACGGAGGTGTTCCGCGAGCTGGCCGAGGATCTCCTGAACTACATCCAGCAAGTTTGGCCGAACCGGTCGAAGTTCGATGCGATTTATTTGACGGGCGGCGGCGCGAAGCCGTTGGCGAAGTATTTCCTGGACTGGGAACGGGACATCCAGGTGCTCGATGACAGCCAGCAGGTGAACGCCCTCGGGTTTTACCGGTACGGGTTGAGCCGGACGAGGTAACGTGTACGGTTTGCGAAAGAACCTTTGGTCGGGGATCAGGGGTTCTTTTTTGTGATGAAAGGCGGTTTTTCGTTGTTGCGCGTTTCTCTTTTTTTACTTTGGTTGCCTGATTTTTTCAGTTGCCCTTGCTTTTTCTTTGTCCGAATCCGTCACTTTTTTTGTCCGCAAACCGTCTCTTGATTTCCACCCAAGGGAAGCAGACTGCGGCTGGGGGAAACATTTTGTTTGTGGAAGCCTGAATCGGGCCACAAATTGCTTGTGCATCGAAAGCCCGATTGGGATATAATGGATTACGGACGAACCTTTTCATAAGGCACGTACGGGACGTGAAGCACACGCCATCCGTGTCCAACTTGCGTTGGGCCGGTGGCGTTTTTCATTTTTGGAGAAGGAGGACGGCAGATGTTCGAACGGGAATACGAAGTCTTTTTGCAAAACCAGATCCGGGAGGCGAAGGGGCAGCGAAAGGAGCGGCTTTTGGCAGAAGGGACATTGACGGGGACCCGAATCCTGCTGGAGAAGGTGATCCATCCGGTGCTCGGGTCGTTTGACGGGGTTGAACTGGAGTATGAGATGCAGGGGTTGGGGAAGTGGAAGCTGTTTTACGACGCCTGTTACACGCCGCTCAGGATTTTGTTCGAGGAAGATCACTACGTGACGCATGCGGAACTGGCAAGCCGAAACCGCTTCTCGGTGGAACGCATGCGGGTGCGGACGGCGGCCGTTCGCCAGTATGTCTATTTCCCGTACAGCCGGGACGAATTGCTGAAAAACCCGGAGGAGTGCGCGAAGCATCTGTATGAGCTGCTGAACGTGCTCTGTGCGACAGAAGATGCGGGGGTGCTGGAATTGCCGGTGTATGAAAGGGAAGTGATCCGGTGTGGGTTGATGCGGACGGAACCTTTTGAACTGGGGGATGCAGCCAGATGGTTGCAGTTGTCGAAGGAATCGGCCAGAATCGTGTTGCGAAAGATGGAGAAGAAGGGCTTGCTGAAAGCCGTTGGCGGCGGACCGCGGCGTTGTTTCAAGTTCACGATCACGGATAAGGCGGAGGAGTTGCTCGGAAGAATGGCGTTCAGGTTTCGGTGAACGGTCGATCGACCAGAGTTACTCGAGAAAGTCGAGCAATTCGGTCTGGGAAGGGGCCGATCGACCGGAGTTACTCGAGAAAGTCGAGCAATTCGGTCTGGGAAGGGGCCGATCGACCGGAGTTGCTCGAGAAAGTCGAGCAATTCGGTCTGGGAAGGGGCCGATCGACCGGAGTTACTCGAGAAAGTCGAGCAATTCGGTCTGGGAAGGGGCCGATCGACCGGAGTTGCTC
>Ga0310829_1001774_pt1 | contig 11215 bp, 9 predicted proteins | sample WT_ome_4_FD_202244 | JGI IMG/M metagenome (GOLD analysis project Ga0310829, IMG submission 202244) | Sorghum-adapted microbial communities enriched on wild type (WT) sorghum from Joint BioEnergy Institute, Emeryville, California, United... ... | reverse complement strand
GCATAGGCATGAGCGAGGAGAAGGTGAACAAGCTGCAGAGCTTCGTGGATCAGGAGGTGGAGATGGGCGATCGCATCGGCGTGCAGAACGTGATCTATCGCTTGCGGCTGTACTATGGAGAAGCGTTCACGTTCTCGGTAAACAGCGAGCCGAGGAAAGGGACGAGCGTCATCTTGAAGGTGCCCGCCACTGGCGATTGACCTTCCCAATCATGTTTAGTTACACCTATCGACATTAAATTTTCTAAGCATCAGCTAAAGTTTCATAGGTCAACAAGTACCGAAGCGTTGTCTTATACTGGAGTTGCTCAGAAAACAAATTCGAAAGGGGTATAGCACGAATATGGCCAAGAAGAAGATTCTGCTCATCAGTCTTGCAATCGTGATGGTATTGTCGCTGCTGGCGGCATGTTCCGGCAACAACAATAGCAGCAACAACAGCGGCAACAACAACACAGTCAACAACGGTACAAGCAACTCCAACAATAGCGGCGGATCAACCAATAGCGGTGGAGACGGCGGAGGAGCCGCAGCAGACAATCCACCACCGGATCCCGTAACATTCACCTATTTCAACGCTGGTGCCTCGCGCAATGACGTAGAGACCAAGGATACGATGATCGGTAAGATCTATTACGAGAAGACCGGTGTGAACGTTGCGATCGAGCATCTCGTCGGCGATGTGGCGCAGAAGATCGGGACGTTCATCGCCAGCGGTGAATATCCGGACATCCTCGTGCCAGATACGGAAATCGACAAGGTTGTCGATGCTGGCGGTTTCATTCCGCTGAATGATCTGATCGAAGAGCATGCTCCGAACATCAAGAAGGTTTATGGGCCGTATTTCAACTTGATGAAACACAGTGACGGCAACATCTACTTCCTGCCGTTTGATCCATTGGTTGGTGAATACAAAGGAGATTTCATCATCGGCCAGGGTGCATTCTGGATTCAGCATCGTGTTCTGAAGGAACTCGGCTATCCGAAGCTGAAGACGCTCGACGAATACTTCGGTGCGATTCGCGAATATGTAAACAAGCACCCAGATGAAGATCTGATCGGTTTCACGTCGCTTACGGACGATTGGCAATTCTTCGCCTTCAGCAACGTGCCGAACCATCTGATGGGTTATCCGAACGATGGCGGCGTGCAGATCAATATGGAGACGATGGAAGCGGATGATTATACGGATAACGAAGAGACGAGACGTTGGCTGAAGACAGTCAATGATCTGTATCATGAAGGTCTGTTCGACGAAACATCCTTCGTGAACAACTATGACCAATATCTGGCCAGACTTACCTCCGGCCGAGTGCTGGGCACCTTCGTTTACGGCTGGCAAGTGTTCGATGCGTTCCGCAACATCCAAGCAAGCGGCAATGGCGACCTCGAATACATGCCGCTCCCGATCGTCATGGAAGCAAACATCAAGGATCAGTATATTGATCCGCCATCCTTCGTCAACAACCGCGGTATCGGCATCACGACAAGCGCGAAAGATCCGGTACGCATCATCAAGTTCTTCGACTTCCTGCTCGAGGAAGAGAACCAGATCATGAACCAATGGGGTATCGAAGGTGAAACTTACGTAGTCGAAAACGGTCGTCTGACCCGCACGCCAGAGCAAATTGAGAAGCTTCGCAGCAACGCTTACAATGAGCAAGTCGGTCTCACTTACTTCGCTTACTACTGGCCGATGTGGAGTCAGGCTTCGACAACGTCCGATGGCAACGCGGTATCGCCTGCTAGACAGCCGGAATTGGCATCCGACTCTTACACGCAATCCGAAAGAGACTTCCTCGCCGCTTACGGAGTCAAGGCCTTCCCTGAACTGTTCGCGACTCCGGACGATCGTCCTTGGTACCCGGCTTGGAGTATCGCGCTTGAGTCCGGTTCGAGGGAGGAAGTGTTCACTACCCGCAAGGATGAGCTGATGAAGCGCTACTTCCCGAGATTGGCGCTGGCAGCTCCTGGCCAATTCGATGCAATCTGGGATGAATTCGTCAGAGAATTCAACAAGCTGGATGTGAAGCTGTATGAAGAGACGATGACCAGACTCGTCAGAGAGAAAGCAGCTGCTGTCAGAGGCAATTAATCCATCTGAATCATCAGCTTGATCACTCGGAAGGATAGGACCACCGGTCCTTCCTTCCGAGATTATTTAAGACCACTATCAGGAAACGTTGTGCTTAGTTACGGTAGCGAGTCAACATTCAGATTTCCGATACCGCCCGTTCATACAAGCTGCAACTAATCGAAGTCCTGAGGACTTGACCCAAGAGATTATGGAGGCGACGGATATGTCCAACCATACTGCTGCAGAACCGGTTCACACGCCGCTTCGATCTCCTCAGAAACCTACAGGGATCAGGCTATTCTTCCATCTGCTCATCAAGCAGAGGGCGCTCGTAATGATGTCAGTCCCTTTTGTGATCTGGTTGATCATTTTTCGCTATGTACCTGTCTGGGGTTGGATCATGGCTTTTCAAGATCACAAACCAGGCAGATCGATATGGGATCAGAAATGGGTAGGATTTAAGCATTTTGAGTTCCTGTTTACCGATGATTCGTTCTATAGAGTCATGCGCAATACCCTGGCGATGGGCTTCATCCATCTCGTCCTTGGATTTGTAACAGCGATTACGCTCGCCATATTGCTTAATGAACTGCGCAGCATCGTATTCAAACGAACGGTGCAGACGATCAGTTATCTGCCCCACTTTATCTCGTGGGTCGTTGCATCCAGCATCATCACCACGGCGTTGCACCCAGAAGAGGGCATCATCAATGAAATTCTCGTCTGGCTTGGCATCATCGACAAGCCGATCATGTGGATGGGAGAAGGCAAGTACTTCTGGGGAATATATGGTCTTTCCGTTGTCTGGAAGGATCTTGGATGGAACACGATTGTCTATCTGGCTGCTATAACGATGATAGATCCAGCCCAATATGAGGCTGCGGAAATAGATGGAGCCGGCAGGTTTAGGCGCATCTGGCATATTACGCTTCCGGGAATGAAGCCTGTCATCGTCGTACTGCTCATCATGAATGTCGGACAGATCCTCGAATTCGGTGTAGAGACCCAATTGTTGCTGAGGAATCCGATGAATATGGATTATGCGGAGACGCTAGAACTATTCGTCTTGCGTTGGGGGATTGAACAGGGGAACTTCTCGTTCGCCACCGCAGCAGGCATATTCAAGACAGTGATCAGTGTCATCTTGCTGTTTATCGCCAACGGCATCGCCAAACGGCTCGGCGAAGCGAGATTGTTCTAAGCGTGAGATAGGAGGGATCTTCCATGAATCAACTAAGGATTGGCCGAGGGCGCTACGCTTCGCTGAATGACCGGGTATTCGATACTGTCAATATCCTCCTCATGCTGTTGCTCGTAGTGGTTACTCTGTATCCATTCGTGAACACGCTGGCGATCTCGTTTAACGATGCGATTGATTCGGTATCCGGTGGCATCTACTTGTGGCCGCGTGTGTTTACGTTGGATAATTATGCGCATGTATTCCAACAGTCGCAGATTCTGAACGCGACGATGATCTCGATCCTTCGTACGGTGATCGGTACCGTGGTTCAGGTATTCTGCTCTGCGATGGTTGCCTATACGATCAGCCGTCCCGAATTCGTACTTCGTAAGTTCGTCTCGATCACCTTTATCCTGACGATGTATTTCAGCGGCGGCTTGATTCCGACCTTCCTGCTTATGCGGGATCTGCATCTGATCGGCACGTTTGCCATCTATATCATTCCAGGGCTGATCGGCGTATTCAACCTGATCGTCATCCGCTCTTTCATCGAAGGATTGCCCGAGGGCATCATCGAATCAGCCAGGATCGATGGCGCGGGAGAATTTATGACCTTCATCCGCATCGTTCTGCCGTTGACCGTGCCAGTGTTGGCGACGGTGGCGCTGTTCGCAGGGGTGTACCAATGGAACTCCTGGTTCGACGTCTTCCTGTACAACTCATCGAAGAAGCATCTCAGCACGCTGCAGTATGAGCTGATGCGCATCCTGCAGAACACGAACTCGCAGTCATCCAGCAGGCAGGTAGACTTCTTCGCGCAGGCGGCCAACCGAGGCCAGACCGTTACACCGAAGGCGATTCGGGCGACGATGACGATCGTTGCCAGCGTACCGATCATCTTGGTGTATCCGTTCCTGCAGAAATATTTCGTACATGGGATGACCGTTGGCGGGGTCAAGGAATAAAGGTCACATCATATAAGTTCATATCATCGCGATTACGGTGGAAGACTGGGGCGGGTCTGATGACTTGCTCCAGTCTTTATTCGTCTGCAGGGTAATATAGTCCGGCATCTCACACACCACGTCCTGTTTGTTCGGAGTGAAATATTAAAGAAGATGGGGAAATATTAAAGATTATTTTTGAAGGTTTATGTGGGGTGCATGCTTAAAATATGCCGAATCGACAAGGAAACTCCCGAGAGAACTCCCCGCAAGTGATGCGAGAGAGCGCTTGCAAGCCTCGGAAAACACTTGTAGAATGGTTATTGGGCGTCATAGCCCAATCTACATAACCATACTGAGGATGATTCCGAGAGTTCGTCGAAGTATGAGGACGGATTAAAGATATAATGAAGGCGGATTAAAGGTCGCAGAAAAGTATCGAACTTGGGGGGAAACCAAATGTCTGGCAAAAGTTATCGAGCGTGGCTGCAGCAAGAGAAGGTGAGCAGCAGTTGGCGAGAGAGGCATATCAAGCTGCTGAGTGAGATCACACTCATCGGGAAAGTACAAGCGGCGTGCCAGGTCAGTGACGAAACCGGTGCTGATCATCTGCTTGCGAAAGCAGCCGGCAGGTCGAGCTCTATGGAAGTGATCGAGACAGCTATCCATGAACTGATCTCGGGACTTGCGAGAATGCTGGATCATCGTCCGTATCTGGCATCCGGCCCCGATCCGCTCTCCGGTCTGGTGATCGGACTGGCCAGCGATCATCATCTGATATCAAGATTCGAACTGCCCGATCTGGCACGGATCTCCGAAGAAGGGTACGCGCTGATCGCTCGCCCCGGTGAGCCGCGCTGTCTCCTCTTGCTGGGCGGATCTGCGCGTGGCTTGCTGTACGGAGTATTCGCTTTGCTGAGGTTGGTAGCTTTGGAGGAGAACTTGATCGATCTGGAGGTGATCAGCAATCCTGCTTGCCAACTGCGCATGATCGATCAGTGGGATAACATGGATGGCAGCATCGAACGCGGTTATGCGGGCAGATCGATCTTCTATCGTGATGGCAAGATCGTCCAAGATATGTCGAGGGTCAGCGATTATGCGAGGATGCTCGCCTCCGTTGGCATCAATGCGATCTGTGTCAACAATGTCAATGTCCATGAGACAGAGACAGGCTTGATCGGCGAAGCGTTGTTGCCTGAAGTCGAGCGGCTCGCGGAAGTGTTTCGCCGCTACGGCATCAAAGTGTATCTTAGCATCAACTTCGCCGCTCCCATACAGCTGGGCGGACTGGCAACAGCAGATCCGCTGGACCCGTCCGTGCGCCAGTGGTGGCGGGATCGAGCGGCAGATATTTATCGGCATATCCCTGACTTTGGCGGCTTCCTGGTGAAGGCTGACTCCGAACATCGACCCGGTCCATTTACTTACGGGCGCGATCATGTGGATGGTGCCAATATGCTGGGCGAAGCCTTGGAAGAGTACGGAGGTGTCGTCATCTGGCGGTGTTTTGTCTACAACTGCATGCAGGATTGGAGAGACCGCTCCACGGATCGGGCACGTGCCGCCTATGACCATTTTAAGCCGCTCGATGGACGGTTCCAACACAACGTCATCCTGCAGATTAAGAACGGGCCGATGGACTTCCAGGTGCGGGAGCCGGTCTCACCGCTCTTCGGCACGCTTAAGTCGACCAATCAGATGATGGAGTTTCAGATTACCCAGGAATATACCGGGCAACAACGTCATCTATGCTATCTGGTCACTCAGTGGAAGGAAATCGTTGAATTCGACACCTATGCGCGAGGACCGGGATCCACGATCAAGCGCATCATTAACGGCTCATTGTTCGGCAATCGGTATAGCGGTTGCGCGGCCGTCTCGAATATCGGCGATGACGAGAATTGGACCGGTCACCTGCTTGCGCAAGCCAATCTGTATGGATATGGTCGGCTTGTCTGGGACCCGGATCTGTCTGCCGAGAGCATCGCCAGAGAGTGGTCGCAACTGACATTCGGCAAAGATCAACAGGTCACCGATACCATCGTTTCGATGCTGATGCGCTCCTGGGCGATCTATGAGAGTTATACGTCGCCGCTGGGCGTCGGTTGGATGGTGACCCCTGGATCGCATTATGGGCCCGACGTGGACGGCTACGAATATTCCCGTTGGGGCACTTATCATTATGCAGATCGCAACGGGATCGGCGTTGATCGCACGATGGCGACAGGAACCGCCTTTACAGAGCAATATCATTCACCGAACCGGGAGATGTATGAATCGTTGGATTCCTGCCCGGATGAATTGCTGCTGTTCTTCCATCACGTACCGTACAGCCATGTGCTGCATTCCGGCAAGACGGTCATCCAGCATATCTACGATACGCATTTCCAAGGTGCCGAACAAGCCGTTGAGTTGCTCCATTCCTGGAAGAGCCTCAAGGGGAAGATGGACGAGGAACGGTTTCAGAGCGTGCTCAGCAGATTGGAGGAGCAGGTCGAACATGCCGCGCATTGGCGTGACGTGATCAATACCTATTTCTACCGCAAGTCTGGTGTGCCAGACGCAACCGGTCGCAAGATTTACCCCTAAGAGGCTTGATCGTGTTCATGTATATGATGATCTTGAATGTCTTCATATAAAAGGCCCGCTCTCTCCAAGATCTCTGGGATAACCAGCGGACTTGTGAGTGAGCGGGCCGTTTGCTTAGTCTTATAGAAAGTATAACTTCCCATACATTCTCGTAAGACATAAGAAATACTAAGCTGCCACCTGCGTCCTAAAGGACTTGGCGCCAGCCAAGTATTTCTTTATTGGGCCTTGTCGTTTGGATCAACCGGTACTAATTCGAATATTTTGCCGGATTCGAGGGTGTCGATGAGTCGATTCAACCATTCGTAGTAGCGAATCGCGTTCTCGATCTTCTCAATATCTGCTTGCAACATCCTGACAACCGGTTCGTTATCTGCACATTCCCCGAGGATCATCCTCATCTCTTTGAGCGATCTCTCCAAGGCGTGGCGATTCATCTCGACGGACTTGCGCCATCGGATCGAGAAAAAGTCTATGAACGTTTGATACCAATCTTGCTCGACCTCATACAGATCCTTCCGCGAACCTCTTCCCCATACCTTGTTGATCATCTTCAGGTCTTGCAGCGAACGCATGCCAGTGCTGACACTCGTCTTGCTCAGACCCATGATGGAAGCCATCTCATCCAAGGTCACAGGCGTATCCCGGAAGAACATATGGCCATACATGTATCCAACAGACAGAGTCACCCCATATAGATCCATATTCTTCCCGATTGATTCGATCACTCTCTGCCGTGATTTGTCGATGCGCTTCTGCAGATCTTCGGGCAATACAGGTTTGTCGTCCTGAACCATGGGGCATAACCTCCTCTCATCTGTGGATTCCCATTCAAGAACGGTAGACCGATGCGCTCGATACAACCCCCATTGTAGAGAACAATTGTGTGAAAGTAAAGGGGATAACTAGGCAGGATATGGGCGAAATCGGGAGTATTCAGTATTATAAGTCTATAAAGTATAAACTTTACGTACAATTATCAAAGTATACAAAGGTTGAACATGATATAGAGATTAAGGCACAATGATAGTGGAAGTTGTGACACGGAGCGAGATTCACATCGCAGCATCTTTAAGGTCGAGATGCCGCATGAGCACTTATTTGATGAAGTTTTTTGAGATAGGAGAGGAGAGGGGGCGAAGGAATGCCTATCATAGAGGTCAATCGATTGACCAAAATATTCGGCCATGATCCGAAGAGGGCTCTGCCCTATCTGGAGCAAAAATGGACGAAAGAGAAAATAGCTAAAGAGTTAAAGCTGACTGTTGGTGTCAATCAGGTATCGTTTGCAATCGAACAAGGTGAGATCTTCGTCATCATGGGGTTGTCCGGAAGCGGCAAGTCGACCCTCGTGCGTCTGCTGAACCGGCTCATCGAGCCTACCGCAGGACAAGTGCTGATCGCAGGTCAGGATATCGTCCGGATGGGACGGGAAGAGCTGCGGCAGGTAAGGCGCAAGACGATCAGCATGGTGTTTCAGAAGTTCGCGCTATTCCCGCATCGCACCGTACTGGAGAATGTCGAGTACGGTCTAGAGATTCAAGGTGTGGACAAGAAAGCGAGACGGGAGAAGGCGATGAACGCGCTTCAGTTAGTAGGCCTTAAAGGTTGGGAGGACCATCGTCCTGATCAGCTTAGCGGCGGGATGCAGCAACGGGTAGGCCTGGCGAGAGGTCTGGCGAACGATCCGGACATCTTGCTCATGGATGAGGCGTTCAGCGCCCTCGATCCGCTGATCCGCAAGGATATGCAGGACGAACTTCTGGAGCTTCAGGCGCGCATGAAGAAGACCATCGTATTCATCACCCATGACCTTGATGAGGCACTGCGACTCGGTGATCGCATCGCGCTCATGAAGGATGGTTCGATCGTGCAGATCGGTACGCCTGAGGAGATCCTGACCAATCCAGCTAACGATTACGTAGAGCGGTTCGTAGAGGATGTCGATCTGTCCAAGGTGCTTACTGCCTCGCATGTCATGAAACGTCCGGTCACGATGACGCCTGATCGCGGACCTAGGGTAGCCTTGCAGTTCATGCGGGAGAATGGCATCTCGAATATCTATCTCGTCGATGAGAGCCGCAAGCTGCTTGGCGCCGTGACAGCAGAGGACGCTTCAGATGCAGTGAGAACCGGCAAGAAGATGTCGGAGATCGTCATCCAGGAGGTGCCGGTTGTCTCTCCAGATACCCGACTCAACGAGATGTTTGATCTCGTCAGCCAGACGCGGGTGCCGGTTGCCGTTACCGATGAGCAGGGCAGATTGCTCGGCATCGTGGTGCGCGGTGCAGTGCTTGCAGCGCTGGCTGGCGTAAGCGACACGGAAGGAAGTGAGCAGCGATGACGATACCGAAGCTTCCGCTGGCTGACTGGATCGATGTGCTCGTCAATTGGCTCAAGGTCCACATGGCGCCATTGTTCACCGTCATCAGCAAGGTAATCAGCAGCATCATCGGAACGTTCGAGTGGGTGTTTGAGTTGGCACCGGCTCCCGTCATGATCCTATTGTTCACTGCTCTCGCCTTCTGGTTGTCGCGCTGGACGATCTCGCTGTTTACGTTGATCGGGCTGCTCTTGATCTGGAATCTTGGCTTCTGGGAGGCGACGATGCAGACGCTGTCCCTGGTGCTGACATCGGCTCTGATCTCGATTGTGTTGGGCATTCCGCTGGGCATCGCGTGCGCAGGCAGCAAGAAGGTACAGGCGGTAGTCACACCGGTTTTGGACTTTATGCAGACGATGCCTGCATTTGTCTACTTGTTGCCGGCAGTGATGTTCTTCCGTCTGGGAGCAGTGCCCGGCGTCATCTCTGCGGTCATCTTCGCGATCCCGCCGACGATTCGTTTGACGAACCTGGGCATTCGCCAGGTGCCGCGTGATCTGGTCGAGGCGGCGGAAGCATTTGGCTCCACACCTCTGCAGAAATTGATCAAGCTGGAGCTGCCGCTGGCTGTGCCAACGATCATGGCTGGGATCAACCAGACGATCATGCTCAGCTTGTCCATGGTGGTGATCGCATCGATGATCGGCGCACAAGGGCTGGGGGACAAGGTGCTTACCGCGGTACAGAGATTGCAGATCGGGCAAGGCTTCGAAGCCGGTCTGGCGGTGGTGATCCTCGCGGTCATCCTGGACCGTATCACTCAGAATGTCATGAATAGGAAAGGGAGAGTAGGGTAATGAAGAAAATGACTTTATGGCTAGTAAGTTTGGTGCTTGGATGTTCGATGGTGCTCGCCGCTTGCAGCGGCAACGGGGGTGCAGCAGGCACCGATGGACAAAGCGCAGACAAGGAGATTACACTTGTCTATGTCGCTTGGGATTCGGAGATTGCCAGCACGAATGTCGTGAAGACGGTGCTGGAGGATCGTCTGGGTTACAAGGTCAATATGCTGCAAGTCGATAACGGACCGATGTGGCAAGGCATTGCGGATGGCAGCGCCGATGCGATGGTAGCGGCTTGGTTGCCGGGTACACACGGCAATTACTATGAAGAGCTGAAGGATAGCTTCGTCGATCTTGGTCCGAATCTGGAAGGTGCTGCGATCGGCCTGGTTGTGCCAACCTATGTCGAAGCGACATCGATCGAGGATCTGGCGGACCCGGATGTGGCGGCGCTGTTTCAAGGGGAGATCATCGGTATAGAAGCAGGTGCCGGTGTCATGCAGGCAACGGAGAGAGCGATCGAGGAATATGGGCTCGATATGAAGCTGGTATCCAGCTCTTCGCAAGCGATGGCGCAAGTGCTGCAGGATGATTATGCAGCTGGCAAAGCGGTCGTGGTCACCGGTTGGACACCGCATTGGAAATTCGCAGCGATGGATCTGAAGTATCTGGAAGATCCTAAGAAGGTGTTCGGCGACGCTGAACAGATCCATACGATCGTCCGCCAAGGCTTGCAGGAAGACATGCCGGACGCGTATGCGTTCCTCGATAAATTCTACTGGACGCCGGATGAGATGGCCGAAGTGATGATCGCCATCCAGAACGGAGCAGAGCCGGAAGAGGCAGCCAAGGAATGGGTCGAACAGAACGCCGACAAGGTAAATGCTTGGTTGGAATAATGGCTGACAGGATGTTGCCACAATCATAAATGGAAATGATCCAACGATAATGATCATCTGCATGCAAGCTGGGCAGAACCCGCTGAGGTTTCTGTCCAGCTTTTCTATAGACAGCGGCAGTCGGTTGAACATCCTCTATCCTGACAGGAGATGTTGAACATCTGGTTCTGTACGCGAAGACGAGACCAGGAAGCATGGGATGACGTATTATATGAGTAAAGGACTCATCCAAATGGAAATATAGCATATGGGATATGTCTGCTCTATAATGAACTTGATCAGGTAAATGAACCCATATGGAGTCGACAGATGGTGCATGCGCATAGGATCTCTTGTGATTGGCGACCATGATCTTGGAT
>Ga0310829_1001773_pt1 | contig 11222 bp, 9 predicted proteins | sample WT_ome_4_FD_202244 | JGI IMG/M metagenome (GOLD analysis project Ga0310829, IMG submission 202244) | Sorghum-adapted microbial communities enriched on wild type (WT) sorghum from Joint BioEnergy Institute, Emeryville, California, United... ... | reverse complement strand
ACGGAGGAAATCCATCGTCGCTTCATAATTTTCGAACGGCTCACCCGAGCCCATCACGACGATGCTGCTGACTCGCTCCCCATCCGCATCGAGCATCTGCTGGCACTTCACGACCTGGGCGACGATCTCGCCAGCGGTTAGATTGCGCTTCAGACCGCCCAGCGTCGAGGCGCAGAACGTACAGCCGATGCGGCAACCGACCTGGGTGGTGACGCAGACGCTGTTGCCATAGTTATGCCTCATGATGACCGTCTCTATCGCATGATTGTCATGCAAGCCGAAGAGGAACTTAACCGTGCCGTCTTGCGACTTCAGATGCGTGATTTCCTTGAGCGCTTCGAAGCGGAATTGATCATCCAGCTTCTGACGAAGCTCCTTCGGCAGGTTCGTCATCGCCTCGAAGCTCGTGACGCGCTTGACATACAACCAGTCGAAGATTTGCGCCGCACGAAACCTCGGCAACCCATTCTCAGCTGCCCATGCTTCCCACTTCTCCATTGTGAGGTCGTAGACCAATGGTTTCATCTCATCACGATCCAATCTATTTGAATAAAATATCTGTTCTCCTGAAAGCAGGCTTATCTAATTTAGTTTAACACAAAACAACTGTTCGCAAAAAGTGTTTTGTTGTACCTATACCGGCTTGGATTTCCACAGACGAGCGATGAAGAAGCCGTCCGAGCCAAAATGATGCGGCAGGATGCGAATAGCGCCAAGCTCCGGATGGACATTCGGAACAAGAGCCGCCGGCACAAGCCTCGACACCTCGGCATCGGGAACGAACTCCTCATGCTCCGTGAGAAAACGCTTCACAACCGATTCATTCTCCGCCTGTTCGACGGTACAGGTGCTGTATACGAGCACTCCCCCAGGCTTCAGCAGGGATGCCGCTTCCTCGAGCAACTGATATTGGAGCTCGGGTAACCGCCCGATCTCATCCTCCAACTTCCGCCATTTGATATCCGGTTTGCGGCGAATGACACCCAGCCCGGAGCAAGGAGCGTCGAGCAAGATCCGGTCGAAGTGAGCTGCAGGAAACTTCTCGCTGAGATGTGCGGCATCGCTCACGAGTGTCCGCACGCTCTTCAGTCCCAGACGTTCCACCTGGCTCAGGATGAGCGTTTGCTTATGCTCATGGATGTCGTTCGCCCATACTTCGCCGGTATCGTTCATCGTCTCGGCGATATGGGTGGTCTTGCCGCCCGGCGCCGCACAACAATCAAGCACGCGCATCCCGGGTTCGGCCGCCACAACCGCAGCTACAACCATCGAACTTTCGTCCTGAACCGTCAGCAGCCCGCGTTCATGCCACTGTGACAAGGCGATATTGCCGCTCCGGTTGCCGAGCACGATGCCGTCCTCACTAAGCAGGGATGGCGCGGCATCTAGTCCTGCTGCCGCAAGCTCTTCCAGAAGGGAACGCCTGTCCGTCCGCAATCGGTTAACTCGCACGCTCGTATGCGGCGGCTGATTGTTCTCCTCGCACATCGACTCGGTCTCTTCTTCCCCGAACTCATCAAGCCATCGCTCGACCAGCCACTCTGGATGAGAATGACGCAGCGCGATTCGCTCTGCGAGCGGCAGTGAGTCCGGCACCTGAAGCGTATCGAGCTGGCGAAGGACATTGCGCAGCACGCCGTTCACCATGCCAGCGATGCCCTGATGGCCGCGTCGCTTCGCTAAGTTCACAGCCTCATTCACAGCCGCATGCGGAGGGATGCGGTCGAGATAGTACAGCTGGTAGAAGCTGAGGCGCAGCAGACAGCGCACCCATGGCTCGAGCTTCGCCAGGCCTCGAGAGACGAATCGGGCGAGGAAATAATCGATCGTGTTCTGCCTCTGCAGCGTGCCGTAGACCAGCTCTGTGACGAGCGCCGCATCCTGCCTGTCCAGCTTGCTTGAGCGAAGCACATGATTCAACTCCAGATTGCTGAACGCTTGCTGCTGCTCCACCTTCAACAAGACATCCAGCGCAGCCCGGCGTGCGCTGCCGCTCATCGGCCGAGCACCGTCCCTATCGTCAACTTCCCGCCGCGGACGAATTCGCCAGCTGCCATCGCCTTCTTGCCGGCAGGCTGAACGACGGTCAACCGCAACGTGCCGATGCCGCAAGCCACGTCGATTCCCTCGACGCTCGTCTTCAGCACGGTGCCAGGTTCAACGTCTGCTGCCTCGCCATCCTCCTTCAGAACAGCGCTCTCCCAGATCTTCATCGTTTCCCCTTGCCATAACGTATAAGCGACTGGCCAAGGGTTCATGCCTCGCACTTGATTGAAGAGTTGCCGAGCCGAGCGGCCCCAGTCGATTCGCTCTTCTTCGCGCGTGATATTCGGCGCATAGGTTGCCTCCGCATCGTTCTGCGGGATGCGCGGTGCACGACCGGCCACAAGTTCGGGCAGCGTCTTGATCAGCAGACCGGCGCCAGCATCGGCCAGCTTGGCAAACATCGTGCCGACATTGTCGCTGTCCTCGATCGGCACTTCCACGCTGGAGATGATATCTCCGGTATCGAGGCCTTCTGCCATGTACATAAGCGTAACACCGGTCTTCGTCTCGCCTTCCATGATCGCACGATGGATCGGCGCTCCTCCGCGATAGCGCGGCAACAGCGAGGCATGTACGTTGATGCAACCGAGATGCGGTATATCCAGCACTGCCTTCGGCAGGATCTGCCCGAAGGCTGCTGTGACGATTAAGTCCGGCTGCCACCCAGCCAGTTCCGCGATCGCTTCCGGCCTCCGGATGCGTTCTGGCTGCATGACGGGGATGCCGGCCTCGAGTGCCGCCACTTTAACCGGCGGTGCAGTCAGCACCCGTTTGCGTCCTTTGGGTCTGTCTGGCTGGGTGACGACTCCGACTACATTGTAACCTTTTTCCAGCAATTGAAGCAAAGAAGGAACCGCAAAATCAGGGGTTCCCATAAAGACGATATTCAAATGATCCACTCCGTTTCCATCACATCTTAAAATCGATTACTCTTCTTCGCCTTGTTCCGGAGTAATCTCATATATGCGCTCTGCCAGATCGGTAAACAGTACGCCGTTCAGATGGTCAACCTCATGCTGGAAAGCACGTGCCAAGAGGCCCTCACCTTCCATCGTATACTCAACGCCATGGCGGTCTTGGCCGCGCACCTTCACCTTCATGGCACGGCGAACCTCACCGTTGATGCCGGGAATGCTCAGACAGCCTTCCGGTCCGAACTGCTCGCCAGACTTCTCGATGATCTCCGGGTTCACCATCTCGATCAGCCCGTGTTCGTCACCCGTGTCGATGACGATGACGCGCTTCAAGATGCCGATCTGCGGAGCAGCCAGTCCGACGCCGTTGGCGTCGTACATCGTCTCCGCCATATCATCCAGAAGTTTATGCAGATTAGAATTGAACTTGGTAACCGGCTTCGCCTTCTCGCGCAATACCGGATCAGGATCTTTCACGATTATTCTGATCGCCATATGCGGTCAGCCCCTTCCTCTACTATCATTGTATACGTATTATGATGGCAACATTCTTCGCAAGGATGCCGAGTGTACCTGCGCATCAGCATACTCACATCATCATATAAGGATCAACGTCAATAACGAGCTGCAGCTCCGGATCGCTTGATCTCCGAATCTCTTCAGATGCTGCATGGACCAGCTCTGGTGCAGGCACATTACCTCGATATTTTACCATGCATTGGAACCGATATCTATCCTTGATCCGCGGGATCGGCGAAGCAACAGGGCCCAGCACCAGCATCTGATCGCTCGCGCCCGCTGCTCCCACGGGCTGCCGACGAGCCTCCCACATCCGCCTGATCGCCTGAGCCAACTGCTCTCCGGCACGCATGACGCTGGCCAGCTGCAAGTGACTGAGCGTGATCAGGATGAGTCGGCTGTATGGCGGGTAATCAAGCATGCGCCGCTCCTCCAACTCCCGACGGACAAATGCCCCATAATCATGCTGGCTGGCGCTGACGATGCTGTAATGATCAGGCGCATAGGTCTGCACGATCACCTCGCCCGGCAGGTCATGTCTGCCCGCACGTCCCGCAACCTGCGTAAGCAATTGAAAGGTCCGTTCAGCGGAACGGAAATCCGGTATGCGCAGTACCGAATCTGCGGCGATCACACCCACCAGCGTCACATACGGGAAGTCGAGGCCTTTCGCAACCATCTGCGTGCCGAGCAGCACATCGGCGCGGCGTTCCTGAAACTGCTTCAGCCATTTCTCATGCGAGCCTTTCTCACTCGTCGTATCCACATCCATGCGAATGACGCGTATGCCGGGATACAGCCGCACGAGCTCCTCCTCAACGCGCTGCGTCCCGGTGCCGAAGAAGCGGATATGGGGACTTGCGCATGTCGGACATTCGTCCGGCTCCCGCTCCGCATAACCGCAATAATGGCATCGCAGCGTGCGCGAGCTGCGATGGTACGTCAGTGAGATGTCGCAATGCGGGCACTCACAGACGGTGCCGCAGGAGCGGCACATGACGAATGTCGAGTAGCCGCGGCGGTTAAGCAGCAGGATCATCTGCTCGCCGCGCTGCAATCGATCCTCGATCGCTTCACGAAGCTGGCGGCTGAACATCGAGCGGTTGCCGGTATGCAGCTCCTCCCGCATATCGACCAGCTTAACAGGAGGCAAAGGTCTGCCTGCGACCCGTTCCTCGAGGGCCAGCCGCCGGATCCGCGGGTCCTCCTCCTCTGGTTCGACCGCCGCCTTGTAGGTTTCCAGTGAAGGCGTTGCCGAGCCGAGAACGAGCGTCGCGCCATGCTGCTGGATGCGCCACAGAGCGATGTCCCGGGCATGATACTTGGGACTTTCCTCCTGCTTATAGCTCGTCTCATGCTCCTCGTCGATGATGATGATGCCGATATGGCGAAACGGCGCAAAGACAGCCGATCTGGCGCCAACGACAACCTTCGCCTGCGTCAGCTGCACTTTGCGCCATTCATCGTACCGTTCTCCTTGTGACAAGCGGCTGTGCATAACGGCAACCAGATCGCCGAACCTGCCCTTAAACCGTTCCACCATCTGCGGTGTGAGCGAGATCTCAGGCACGAGCACGATCGCTTCCTTGCCCGCTGCAAGCGTCCGTTCGATCGCTTGCAGATAGATCTCCGTCTTGCCGCTTCCCGTAACCCCCTGCAGGAGGAAAGCATGCGGCTCGCCTGTATCCAGAGCATCCCGAATCTCAGCGAACACCTTGCTCTGCGCATCCGTCAGCGGCAGCGGGCTTGTCCGCTCGAATGAGCGGTACTTGTACGGATCGCGCATCACCGTCTCGCTACGCAGCGTAACGAGCCCCTTGGCAACAAGCGACTTCACCGCTGAAGTCGTATCCGCCTGCAAGACAGCAGACAGCTCGCTAAGCGCGATCGGCTGAGGATGCTCGATGAGGAAGCGGATGATCTCCTGCTGTCTGGGCGCCCTGGCGGAGATCGTCTGCAGCGCTTCTGTAAGCTCTTGCGGCGATGCCGCCGGGCAAACGGTAAGCAGCTTCTTGCCCTGCGACTGGTCCTTGACCAGCTGCCGTTCCATGATGAGCCCGAGACTGACGAGTCGCTTGATCGCCCGTTCCGCCTTCGGAACCTGCTGCAGGAGCGATTCTCGAGACATTGCCCCCTTGGCACGCAGAATGTCGATGATCGAGCGCTCGAGTTCACCAAGGTCAGACAACCGTTCACCCGCCGCATCTTGGCTGACAGCCAATACGCGATCGTACTTCGCCTTCAGCGCTGCCGGCACCATCGCGGTCAGCGCCGTGATCTCTCGGCACAGATAACGCTGGCTCATCCAGCGGCCCAGCCGCACCAGCTCCTCGTTAAGCGGAGGCTGGATATCGAGCAACTGCTCGATCGGCCGAAGACGCGATACATCCAACTCGCTCGCTGCGGGGAAGCCGATCACGAAGCCCTGGATGAGACGCGGACCGAACGGAACGGCGACGCGGCTGCCGATCTCGATCCATTCACGCATGCTCTCCGGCACCAGATAATCAAAGGCTCGGTCCGTCTGCTTGGCCTGTATGTCAACGATCACACTGGCGATCATTGCCTCTCTCTCCTGTTCAACCTCATGCGCTCAGCAACGAAGCGAAGCAACTGTCTGGCTACCTCCAGCTTCGGCATCAGCGGGATCGTCCCAGCCAAGCCGCTTGCATCGTACAGTTTCAGTTCATTGTGATCGGAGCGGAAGCCGGCGATGCTGGAAGATACGTTATTGGCTGCGACAAGATCGCAATTTTTGCTAATCACTTTCTTCATCGCATTAGCTTCCAAATCATGGGTTTCCGCCGCGAAGCCTACGACGAATTGGCGGGACTTGCGGCGCCCAATCTCCGCCAGGATATCTTCCGTTCGCTCCAGTTCGAGCGTCAGACGCTCATCCTTCTTCTTGATCTTCTGCTGCGCCTGAACTGCCGGACGATAATCAGCGACAGCGGCAGCCTTGATGACGAGATCCTGCTCATCGAGGCGGGCCATCACCGCATCATACATGTCACGCGTGGAAACGACCTTCACCAGGTCCACGCCTGCTGGCGCGGGAAGGGAGACGTTAGCCGACACCAGGGTGACGCTTGCCCCCATCTCCTGCGCCGCCTGTGCGATCGCATAGCCCATCTTCCCGGAGGAGTCGTTGGTGATATAGCGCACCGGATCGATCCGCTCCAGCGTACCGCCTGCAGTAACGAGCACTCTGTACCCGGCCAGCGTCTGATCCGGTGTCAGGAGACGCACGATCTCATCGTAGATCTGCTCCGGTTCAGCCAACCTGCCCTGACCAACATAACCACAAGCGAGCTGACCGACGCCCGGCTCGATGAAACGTACGCCGCGCCTGCGCAGCGTCTGCATGTTCTCCTGAACCGCCGCATGCTGATACATATGGACGTTCATCGCCGGCGCCATAACGACGGGAGCTGTCGTTGCGAGCAGCGTTGTGCTTAACATATCGTCAGCGATGCCGCAAGCCAGCTTGCCGATGATATTCGCGGTGGCCGGAGCCACGACGAACAGATCGGCACGGTCCGCCAGCGCGATATGTCCGACAACAGACGGATCCTGCTCGTCGAAAGTATCCGTATGTACGCGATTGCGAGACAAGGTCTGGAAGGTAAGCGGGCTTACGAATTTCATCGCCGATTCCGTCATGATTACATGTACGTCTGCACCGCTCTGCGCCAGCTTGCTCGTCAGAGCAGCCGCTTTGTACACCGCGATGCCCCCGCTGACACCGAGGACGATCGTCCTTCCTTTTAACATCGATTAACACCTCCGGTTCCTGGACGTATAGGGAGTTGTCCAGCAAGTCAGTGAAGATAGGACGCGAAACCAAGAAAAGGTTGGGATGAAAAGAAGCATGTTCTCTTCCCAACCTTTCCTATGGACTTTTCGGACATCCGCATAACGTGCTTGTCCGTCACAGCAGATCTGTTGCGCGTAAGAGAAATTACTTGGCGTTATGATTCTCGAACTTGATCAGGTCCAGATAGATCTCCTCGAGCGCGATCCCGACGTGCTTATGCGAACGCGGCTTCTCAAGCTGCGACTTCGCACCTTCACGAAGCGCTCTGGCGCGTTTCGAAGCGCCAACCACCAGCGAATACTTGCTGTCTACCTTCTCCATGATCTCATCGATTGATGGATACAACATGATCATATCACCCCGTTCAAACTGGTTGTTAAAAGCGGAACGATGCGTTCCCGCTTGCAATGTTCTGCTTCTATAATACTCATGATGCGCTGGCATGCGCAATCGATCTGATCGTTGACGACAACATAATCGTACTCTTCCATCAGCTTAATCTCGTCGATCGCCACTGTCATCCGTTGACGTATGACGTTGGCGTCATCCGTGCCGCGGCCGGTGATTCGCTTCTCCAGTTCCGACAAGGACGGAGGAGCCAGGAAGATAAATACCGCCTCCGGAAACTTCTGCTTGACCTTCATCGCGCCTTGCACTTCGATCTCCAGAAATACGTCCTTGCCTTCGGCCAGCGTCTGATGCACGAACTGAGCAGGCGTGCCATAATAGTTGCCGACGTACTCCGCCCATTCGAGCAACTCATCCTGCGCGATCATTCGCTCAAATTCCTGTCTCGTCTTAAAGAAATAGTTGATGCCGTCCACTTCACCCTGACGGGGCTTTCGCGTTGTGGCCGACACCGAATAGACAAGATTTTTCGTTTTGCTGCGCAATGCTGCACATACAGTTCCTTTGCCCACTCCTGAAGGGCCTGATAATACGATTAACAATCCTTTATTCATCCTGCACTAGTCCTCTCGCGTATCCTAATCCTCAGCCTCTTCATCCTTGGACGACAAACGATGGGCAACGGTTTCCGGTTGAACAGCAGACAAAATCACATGATCGCTGTCCGTGATGATGACCGCTCTGGTCCGGCGGCCGTAAGTTGCATCGATCAGCATGTGTCGGTCGCGAGCTTCCTGTATGATCCGTTTGATCGGCGCAGACTCGGGACTCACGATCGAAATGATGCGGTTCGCTGAGACGATGTTACCGAACCCGATATTAATAAGCTTGATTGCCATCCTAACCCCTCCGAATCTATTAAGCTCCAGCTAGCCAACCGCATAATATGTATGGTAATACTATTGCCTGCCTCGTCATACCGCATACCAACCAACAGCAGCGATGATGGCGATTCATTCGATATTCTGCACTTGTTCGCGTATCTTCTCAAGTTCAGCCTTCAGTTCGACGACCAGATTGGTGATCGAGATGGAATTGGCTTTGGACCCGATCGTATTCGCTTCCCTGTTCATCTCCTGAATGAGGAAGTCTAACTTGCGTCCTACTGGTTCATCCGACTCGAGCAAGCCAAGAAACTGCTGACAGTGACTGGCCAGACGAGTAAGCTCTTCGTCGATATTCGCACGATCCGCGAGAATCGCCGCCTCCATCACAAACCGCTGTTCATCGAACTTTCCGGCATCCTCAAGCATCTCCTGTATACGCTGACGCAGCTTCACGCGCATCTGTTCGACTGCCTCAGGGGCTTGGCGAACGAGCGCCTCCCGCAACTCGCTAACCGTCTTCAGGCGGCTAGCCAACTCCTCTTGCAGATGCCGCCCTTCGGTCTCGCGCATCGCGATCAGCTGCTCGACAGCTTCCCGTACGCATGCTTCTAATTCGTCGCGCAACTCATCCATATCCTCAGGCCGTTCATCAGACTGGATCAAGATATCCGGCAGGAGCAGCAGATCGCGCGGCTTGACGGATTCGCTCTCCGAGAGGTTCAAGCGCTCGCGGATCTGGTCAGCTGCTGCGATATATGTCTCGACGAGCGGCCAATTCACCGCAGCCTGCACAGCGCTGTTCGGATCCCGTTCCATCGTGACGAATACATCGATCCGCCCTCGTCGGATCGCCTGTTGGACCAGCCTGCGCAGCTGATCCTCGAACATCTGCCACTCACGCGGCATGCGAACGACGATCTCGCTGTAACGATGATTCACAGAGCGGATATCGATCTGAATCTTATATCCAAGCACCACGCGCTCTGCATGCCCGAATCCCGTCATACTCCGTAACATGCCATCACATCCATTACCCTATTTTAATCCATTTTGCAAGCAGGTACAAGTTAAAATCACGGTGCGAAGTTTCCCTTCACACCGTGATCATATCATCGAACGAGGCATGTTGTCACCCGCGGAACAAGCTGTTGGTCGGCCGTCCATGCGGCGAATGCTGCCAGACGTGTTCGACGAGCTGAACCGTCATTTCATAGGACATAAATGGCGTAATCAGATAGATCCCGTTAAACCAGCGCATCGCCTCCGTAAGCAATTCCCGGGCGATCGCGACGCCGGTTCGCCGCCCTTCCTCTCCTTCCAGACCGGCCATGCGGGCGCGAACCTCATCGGACAGCTCTATGCCAGGCACTTCGTTATGCAAGAACTCCGCATTGCGTCCGGAAGCGAGCGGCATGATGCCGATGAAGATCGGGATCGGGATATGCTTCGTCATCTCTGCGATCCGCCGGATGAGCACAGGGTCATACACGGGCTGGGTCATGACGAAATCTGCTCCTGCCTCCACCTTCTTCTCCAGACGTTTAACCGCCTTATCCAGATGCTTCACATTTGGATTGAATGCCGCGCCGACGATGAAGCTCGCCTTCTGCTTAAGCGGCTTGCCGGAGAAGGCGATCCCTTCATTCAGCTGCTTGATCATCCGGATGATCTCAAATGACGTCAGATCGTACACCGAACTTGATCCAGGCAGATCCCCTACCCGCGCCGGATCGCCGGTCACCGCCAGCACATGATCAATGCCCAGCGCATGCAGCCCCATCATATGTGACTGCGTGCCGATCAGATTGCGGTCGCGGCAGGCGATATGAACAAGCGGACGTATGCCGAGCTTCGCCTGCATCAGGTGACCGAGCGCCATATTGCTCATGCGCGTGACGGCCATCGAATTGTCAGCGAGCGTGATCATATCCGCTCCGGCTTGCTGGAGCGCTTCGGCGCCGCGCATGAACTTGTCGATCGCCAGATCGCGCGGCGGATCCAGCTCGACGATGACGGTATGCCGCTGCTTCACGAGATCGATGATCGTTGGCATCTGCTTAGCTGGAGGGACTGGATGAACGTTCGTTGCCTCTCGCTTCACCTCTCGCTCTGCGACCGCTGCTGAAGATCGCCCTTGCCCTGTGCTTGTTGCTGGTGTTGGGGAAGGCTGTTCAGCGACTGCCGGATCTTCATGGAGCAGGATCAAGGCGTCTCGGTTGTTTCGAACAGACAGAGGGGCGAGCGTCTTCGCGATCGCCGCGATATGCTCCGGCGTCGTGCCGCAGCAGCCGCCGATGATGCGCATGCCGCGCTCAGCAAACTTCAGCGCACTGTCGGCGAAGTAGTCTGGTGTTGCTCGAAATTCCACACGGCCGTCGATCAGATCCGGCATGCCCGCGTTCGGGAACACGGACATCGGCACCTGCAGAGGATCTGCGAGCTTGTCCATCGCCCGCATGATGCCGTATGGTCCGCTTCGACAGTTGAAGCCGACGATGTCAGCGCCTTCCTGCACAGCCCGCTCGAACGCTTCCTGGATGGCATAACCGTCTTGCGTCCTGCCTACATCATCCACTGCGAATTGTGCGATAACCGGCAAACTGCTGTTGAGCTTGCGGACGACGCGCAGGGCGAGGATGATCTCCTCCAGATCATAGAAGGTTTCCAGCAGAACCGCATCCACCCCTTCCG
>Ga0310829_1001764_pt1 | contig 11259 bp, 10 predicted proteins | sample WT_ome_4_FD_202244 | JGI IMG/M metagenome (GOLD analysis project Ga0310829, IMG submission 202244) | Sorghum-adapted microbial communities enriched on wild type (WT) sorghum from Joint BioEnergy Institute, Emeryville, California, United... ... | reverse complement strand
CCCGAACAATCCGCGCGACGATTGCTCCAGCACTTCCACCACGACCCGGTCCCGGCCCACGCCAAGCTGTTCAAGCCCGGATTGGATCGCATCCTCCACCGTTTTGCCAAAGACCGTGATCACTTTCATTTCTTAGCAGAGCCCCCTTCTTCTTTCGAACCTCTGCCGTACATAAAGTAGGTTTGCACGATCATGAAGATGTTGCCGTACACCCAGTAGAGCGGAAGAGCGGCTGGCAGCCCCATGGAAATGGTGAAAATCATCACCGGGAAAATCAGCATGAGCATGCGCATCTGCGGATTGGGCGGCGTGAACATGCTCATCACTTTCTGCTGCACCCAGGTGGTCAGCGCGGCGAGGATCGGCAAAATGTATAACGGATCCTTCTCCCCGAGGTTCATCCAAAGGAACGAATGGGTACGAATGTCCGGATTGTACATGATGGCATAGTACAATGCGATCAAAATCGGCATCTGGACCAGAAGCGGGAAGCAGCCGCTGAGCGGGTTGACGTTGTGCTTCTGGAACAGCTTCATCGTCTCTTCCTGCAATTTCTGCTGGTCGTTCTTGTATTTTTTCTGGAGCGCCTGCAACTCCGGCTGGATTTTTTGCATCGCCTTCGTGCTCTTGTACTGCTTGATGTTGAGCGGCAACACGATCAACCGGACGATAATCGTCATCACCAGAATGGACAAGCCGTATTCGCCGAAAAACAGATCGGCAAACAGGTTCAGCGCCCAGGACATCGGATAGACGAAATAGCGCTGGAAGAAACCGCCCTCAAGCAGATCTTCCGTTTGGATCGTATCGATCGTGTTCGGGGTGCATCCCGCCAGAAGCAGCACGACAAGGAACATAGCCCCGATGATTGCCCGTTTGCGTTTGCGGTTTACGGTCTGCGACAACAATGCCATCCTCCTACTGTCTCTCAAGCGCAATATCGTACGCCGATCGCGGAAAATTCCATGATTCACTATACCATAGTTTGGCGGGCAAGAAAACCGACCGCCGCGCTTAATTTTTCCTCCAAAGCGACGCGCGCTTCAGCGCATGCTGCAGGCTTTTTTCCAGTTCCCGGTACGCCATGCCGACGGCCGCCCGGCGCACGATGATGACGATGTCATGGCCCGGTTCGATCCGCTCCGCGTTCAGCCGCATGATTTCCTTCACCTGACGGCGCAGCCGGTTGCGCAGGACGGCGCCGCCCAGCTTCTTGCTGACCGATACGCCGGTGCGCATGCGTTCCGTTTTCGGGTTTTTCAGCACATAAACGACAAACTGCCGATTGGCGGCGGACTGGCCCAGTTTGTACACTTTTCCGAAATCTTTCCGTTTCGCCAGGCGATATCGTTTCTGCACGGTCCGACGCTCCATCACAAGCAAATTTGCTGTTACCATCTTGCACGGATTGCGAAAGGGATAAACAAGGTCGAAAAAAAGACCACGGTAGCCGTGGCCCTTTTGCGATCGGCGCTTCAGGCGCTGATGATTTTACGCCCTTTCTTGCGGCGTGCGGCCAGAACCTTGCGGCCGTTCTTCGTGCTCATCCGTTTGCGGAAACCGTGCACCTTCTTGCGTTTGCGCACATTCGGTTGAAACGTCCGTTTCATCGACCCCTACACCTCCCGTTAAACAAAAAAAGCCGGTATGCAAAAACTTCATTGATTTCCGTCCTAATATTTAACCACGCTCTTTGCAAAAAGTCAATCGAAAATGCGCCGAAATCCCTTTCCTGCTCTCTGTCCACATCCCCCCGTTTACAGCGGTTCGACACCGGATCCGGAAAACGGGACACGTTCCACCAACTATCCACAATATCTAGTGTTGTGAGCAATTTTTCTTCACAAGGTCTTGAATTTGTGGATAACCTCATCAATTTCGTTGAAATAAGCGGGTGCTTTTGTTATCATAAATGTGCTTTTCCTTGTGGGTTTTCCCGCAGTCGCCTGCGTTATCCACACATTGTGGACAATTATGTTAACAATATCCCCTCGTTATTGGCAAATCTCTTCACAACTTCTGCGGATATTGTGGATAATTCTTCGGCATCGTTCATCCTGTCTTCCCATCCAGGCGCAAAAATCGCGCAACAGAAGGCTCCGTTCAACCACGAACCACCAACAACCAAGGAGTGAACGTTTGTGGACAGCCATAGCGACCACCTCTGGCAGCAAGTCCTTTCCGTCGTACAAAAAAAGATCAGCAAACCAAGTTTTGACACATGGTTGAAAGGCACAAAAGCCGTTTCCTTCACCGATGATGCCGTGGTGGTGCGAGCTCCGAATACATTTGCCAGAAATTGGCTGGAAAAGCGGTACACGAAACTGATCCACGACGCCATCTACGAAAAATTCAACAAGCGGATCAGCGTGGAATTTATATTGGAAGAAGCAGCTCCGGTGGTGGACAAACCGGCGCCGGTCCAACCTCCTCCGGCGATCGTCCGGGAACCGTCCGACGAGCGGATCGCCGGCATGCTCAATCCGAAATATACGTTCGATACTTTCGTCATCGGCGCAGGCAACCGGTTTGCCCATGCGGCATCCCTCGCCGTCGCCGAAGCGCCGGCCAAGGCGTACAATCCACTGTTCATATACGGCGGCGTCGGTCTCGGCAAAACCCACCTGATGCATGCCATCGGCCATTACATTCTCGACCACAATCCCGGCATGCGGGTGCTGTACATTTCATCCGAAAAATTTACCAACGAATTCATCAACGCGATTCGTGACAACCGCGGCGAAAGTTTTCGCAACAAATATCGCAACATCGACGTGCTGCTGATCGACGACATCCAATTCATCGCCGGCAAGGAACAAACCCAGGAAGAATTTTTCCATACGTTCAACGCCCTGCACGAAGCCCGCAAGCAGATCGTCATATCCAGCGACCGCCCGCCGAAGGAAATTCCGACGCTGGAAGAACGTCTCCGTTCCCGCTTCGAATGGGGGCTCATCACCGACATCCAGCCGCCCGACCTGGAGACGCGGATCGCCATTTTGCGGAAGAAGGCCAAGGCGGAAAACCTGGACATCCCGAACGAAGCGATGGTGTACATCGCCAACCAGATCGACACGAACATCCGCGAACTGGAAGGGGCATTGATCCGGGTGGTGGCCTATTCGTCCCTCGTCAACCAGGACATCACCGTCCACCTGACCGCGGAAGCGCTGAAGGACATCATCCCGGCCAACCGTCCGCGGGTCATCACCGTCCAGGACATTCAGATGAAAGTCGGGGAATACTATCATCTGAAACTGGAAGATTTCAAAGCGAGAAAACGCACGAAAGCCATCGCCTTCCCCCGCCAGGTCGCCATGTATCTGGCCCGCGAACTGACGGAACTGTCGCTGCCCAAAATCGGCGAGCAATTCGGCGGCCGCGACCATACGACCGTGCTGCACGCCTGCGACAAAATCGCGAGCGAAATGGAACGCAATCCCGAGCTGGTCAAAATCATCAACGAACTGAAAAACGCCATCAAAAATCCCGGATAAAAAAAAGAAAGCCTGTGCACAAGGTTGTGCCACCCGTTGTCCACATGTGGACAGGCTTTCTTTCCCGCTTTTTCTCCCTTTATCCACATATTCAGGCGCAATACTACTATTACTATACCTATGTATTCATGAATAAGAATATGACGAGCAGGAGTGAAAAGCTTGAAACTTGCCATTCGCAAAGACGCGTTGAACGAAGCGATCGGCCACGTCAGCCGCGCCGTGTCGCCCCGCCCGGTCATCCCGATCCTGGCCGGCATCAAAATTGACGCCGACAGCCGGGGGATTACCCTGACCGCCAGCGATACGGACATTTCCGTGCAAAGTTTCATTCCGCTGGAAGAAGACGGGGAAACGATCGTCCGGATGGAGAGCGGCGGAAACCTCGTCCTGGGCGCCAAGTTTTTCTCGGAGATCGTCCGGAAACTGCCCACCGACACCGTGGAGCTGGAAGCGCCTGACGTCCATCGCACGATCATCCGTTCCGGCAACGCCGAAATCGAACTGGTGGGCCTGGATCCCGAAGAATATCCGGTTTTGCCGTCCGTCGCGGACGCCCATACGTTCTCGGTCAACGGGCTCAACATGAAACAACTTGTCCAGCGCACCGTGTTTGCCGTTTCCGCCAACGAATCGACGCCGATTTTGACCGGCGTGCTCTGGCAGCTATCCGGCGGAAAACTGAAACTGACGGCCACCGACCGGCACCGTCTGTCCAATGCGGAGAGCGAAGTGGCCGCCGATCCGGAACTGAAGCTGGACCAAATGGTGATTGCCGGCCGCACGCTGAACGAGCTGTCCAAACTCGTTCCGGATGACGGGACCATGATCGAAGTGGCGGCCACCGACAGCCAGGTGCTGTTCCGCATGGACCGCATCCTGTTCTATTCCCGCCTGCTTGACGGTACGTATCCGGATACGAGCCGCATCATCACGAACCAGTACAAAACGGAAATGATCATCTCCACGAAGGCGCTGACGGACGCCATCGAACGGGCCTATCTGCTGTCGAGGGAAGAAAAAACGAACATCGTGCGCATGGCCACCGTCGGCAGCGGGGAAATCGAGGTGTCGTCCAGCTCGCTGGAAATCGGGAAAGTGACGGAGCGGATCGTGCCCGACCATCTCGCCGGCGAAGAGTTGAAAATCGCCTTCAACTCCCGTTACATGCTTGACGCCCTGAAGGTGATTGACCAGGAGAAAATCCACATCGGATTCACGGGCGCGATGAGCCCGATTTTGATCCGGCCGGCGCAGGATCCGGACATGCTCCATCTGATCCTGCCATACCGGACCACTTCTTGACGGAAGGAAGCGGCCCATGAAAGACGTCAACATCACCACGGATACGATCACCCTGGGCCAGTTGCTGAAATTGGCGAATTTCGCGGCGACGGGCGGGGAAGCCAAGCACATGCTGCTGGAAGGCATGGTGCTCGTCAACGGGGAGCCCGAACGGCGCAGGGGCAAAAAACTCGTTCCCGGCGACGTGGTCGAAGTGCAGGGACGCGGCATCTGCCGGGTCTCGCGCGCTTAGGAGGCTTTCGATTTGCTGCTCAAAACCCTCAGCCTGGAGCATTACCGCAACATCGGACAATTGCGGATCGAAGCGTCGCCCGAAGTGAACATTCTGATCGGCGACAACGCCCAGGGCAAGACGAACATTCTGGAATCGTTGTTCGTCCTGGCGTTGCTTCGTTCCCACCGGACCCACAAAGACCGGGAACTGATCGGCTGGGACAGCGAACATGCCGTCATCACCGCCGACATCACCCGCAAGCTCGGCGATATCAGGCTCCATCTGGTCATTTCCGGGCAAGGCAAGAAAGCGCGCATCAACGGGCTGGAGCAACAGAAACTGAGCCAGTTCATCGGCACGCTGAACGTGGTCATGTTCGCGCCGGAAGATTTGGAGATCGTCAAGGGATCGCCGGGCATCCGCCGCCGGTTCATGGACATGGAAATCGGACAAGTTCATCCGTCCTATCTGTACCACTTGCAGCAATACCAGCGCATTGTCGTCCAGAAAAACCAGTATTTCAAAAAATCGGGCCCCGGCGGAACGGATGACGTGATGCTGGACGTTTGGAATGAGCAATTGGCCCGCGCCGGTGTTAAAATCGTCCGAATGCGTCAACACTTTATAACAAAACTGCAAGCATGGGCGGAGCAAATCCACCGCGGCATAACGGGGGGCCGTGAACAGCTGGTCGTTACCTACAAGCCGTCGGTGGATTTCGGTGAAGAAGAAGATGAAACTGTTTTAGTCAACCAGTTTATGATAAAGTTATCACAGGTCAAAGAACAGGAATCGAGGCGAGGCATGTGTCTGATCGGGCCGCACCGCGATGACCTGTCATTCGCCGTCAACGGGAAAGACGTATATGCTTTCGGATCGCAAGGACAGCAGCGGACCGTTTCCCTTTCCCTGAAACTGGCCGAACTGGAGCTGATCCGTTCGGAAGTCGGGGAATATCCGATTTTGTTGCTCGATGACGTGTTGTCGGAATTGGACCGCAACAGGCAAAGCCAGTTGATCGAAACATTCCGCGGCAAGGTGCAGACGTTCATTACGACCACCTCCATCGACAGCATCGAAGCGTCCAGTCTGAAAGACGCCAGGCTGTTCCGGGTGCAGGCGGGGCGCGTGATCGAATGAGCGGGCCTTTGTGCGGCGGGCCACATGTTTTGCTGGAGGCGGAAGCGAATGTATCTGGATTTGGGCGGCGAAACCGTCATTCGTTCCCGGGACCTGATTGCCCTTTTTGATCTCTCGGGAGACAAAGCGGAACACGCCGCATCCATTTTTGCCGATGAGCATCGGCTGAGCGGCGTGCAAAAAATCGGGACGGAGGAAACGAAGAGCCTCGTCATCACCAAAAACGGCTGTTATTTTTCCCCGGTTTCCGTCGTGACCCTGAAAAAGAGAATTCAGGCAACGGGCCCGTTTGAACGCGTTTCGAATTTGACGAAGTAGGTGAACGATCCCATGTCAGAACAAAGCGTCAATCCCAACGCTTACGACGAGACACAGATCCAGGTGTTGGACGGGCTGGATGCCGTCCGCAAACGGCCCGGGATGTACATCGGTTCCACCAGCAGCCGCGGACTGCACCATTTGGTGTGGGAAGTGGTTGACAACAGCATCGACGAAGCGCTCGCCGGATATTGCACCCAAATTGACGTCATCGTCCATCCGGACAACAGCGTCACCGTCATCGACAACGGCCGCGGCATTCCCGTCGGCGTGGAGAAGAAGACGGGACGGCCCGCGGTGGAAGTGGTCATGACCGTGCTGCATGCCGGCGGCAAGTTCGGCGGCGGAGGCTACAAGGTGTCCGGCGGTTTGCACGGCGTCGGCGTGTCCGTCGTCAACGCGTTGTCCAAACGTCTCGTGGTGGAAGTGAAGCGGGACGGCAAAATTCACAAGCAGGAATATCGCCGGGGGTTGCCGCAGTACGACTTGCAGGTGATCGGCGAAACCGACGAAACCGGCACCTCCATCACGTTCTGGCCGGATGAAGAGATTTTCACGGAAACGGTGGAGTTTGAATACGAGATTTTGCAATCCCGCATCCGTGAACTTGCCTTCCTGAACCGGGGGATCCGGATCAACCTGACGGACGAGCGGACCGGAACGAGCCATTCCTATCATTTCGAAGGCGGCATCAGGGAGTTCGTCGAGTATTTGAACCGCAACCGGGTACCGATCGGGGAAAGCCCGATTTACGTCGAGGGTTTCCGGGACAACATAACCGTCGAAATCGCCTTGCAGTACAACGACGGATACAACGAAACGATCTTTTCCTATGCCAACAATATTCATACCCACGAAGGCGGGACCCACGAATCCGGCTTCAAGAGTGCGCTGACCCGCGTCATCAACGATTACGGTCGCCGGTACGGCTTGCTGAAAGATAACAGCAACCTGACCGGAGATGACGTGCGCGAAGGGCTGACGGCCATCATTTCCGTCAAAATTCCCGAACCCCAGTTTGAAGGCCAAACGAAAACGAAACTCGGCAACAGCGAAGTGCGGGGCATCGTGGAATCCCTTTTTGCCGAGAAGTTCACGGAGTTTCTGGATGAAAACCCTTCCCTTGCCAAACGCATCCTCGAAAAATCGTTGCAGGCGGCAAGAGCCCGTGAAGCGGCCCGCAAAGCGCGGGAATTGACGCGGCGCAAAAACGCCCTCGAAGTCAGCTCGCTGCCGGGGAAACTCGCGGACTGCACGAGCCGGGACGCTTCCATCAGCGAACTGTACATCGTCGAAGGGGACTCCGCGGGCGGCAGCGCAAAGCAGGGACGCGACCGGATGTTCCAGGCCATTTTGCCCCTCAGGGGCAAAATTTTGAACGTCGAGAAGGCGCGACTGGACAAAATTTTGAGCAATGCGGAAATCCGTGCCATCATCACCGCGCTCGGCACGGGGATCGGCGACGATTTTGACATCGAAAAGGCCCGTTACCACAAAATCATCATCATGACCGATGCCGACGTGGACGGCGCCCACATCCGCACGTTGCTCCTGACCTTTTTCTATCGATACATGCGCAAAATCATCGAAAGCGGCTATGTGTACATCGCCCAGCCGCCGCTGTACAAAATCGAGAAAAACCGGGTCATTCGCTACGCTTACAGCGACAAGGAGCGGGACGCCATTCTCGCGGAATTCGGGGAAAGCGGCGGAAAACCGAACGTGCAGCGTTACAAGGGTCTCGGCGAAATGAATCCGGAACAGTTGTGGGAGACGACGATGGATCCGGAAAGCCGCACGCTCTTGCAGGTCACCATCGAAGACGCCATCGAAGCGGACCTCGTGTTCGATACCTTGATGGGCGATGCGGTGGAACCGCGCAAGGAATTCATCCAGCAACACGCCAAATTCGTGACGAACCTGGATATTTGACGCATATGGCGACTTTGGCCGGCCGGCGGCGGGATGCAACCGGCGGCGGGCGGCGGCGGCGAATCTCGCGGCGGATGCCGGGGGCTCACGCCGATCCAGGCCAGGGAGGGTAATGCGACAGCATGTCAGAAGAAAAACGCTCCTCATTGAAGGACCGTGACATCGTCACGGAAATGCGAAGTTCCTTTTTGGATTATGCGATGAGCGTCATTGTCAGCCGTGCGCTGCCGGATGTGCGGGACGGCCTGAAGCCGGTGCATCGCCGCATCCTGTATGCCATGAACGAGCTGGGCATGACGCCGGACAAGCCGTTCAAAAAATCCGCCCGCATCGTCGGCGAAGTCATCGGGAAATACCATCCCCACGGGGATGCCGCCGTTTACGAAACGATGGTGCGGATGGCGCAGGATTTCAACATGCGCTATACCCTGGTGGACGGACACGGCAACTTCGGATCCGTGGACGGCGACGCCGCCGCGGCCATGCGGTACACGGAAGCCCGCCTGTCCAAAATCGCCATGGAATTGCTGCGGGATTTGAACAAGGACACCGTCGATTTCGTGCCCAACTATGACGGGGAGGAACGGGAGCCGGCGGTATTGCCTTCGCGTTTTCCGAACCTGCTCGTCAACGGCGTGTCGGGCATCGCCGTCGGGATGGCCACCAACATTCCGACCCACAATCTGCGCGAAGTCATTGACGGCACCCTGGCTCTCATTGACAAACCGGACATTACGCCGGTGGAATTGATGGAATACATCAAAGGCCCCGATTTTCCGACCGGAGCCTACATCCTCGGCCGCCAGGGCATCCGCCAGGCATACATGACGGGCCGCGGCACCGTCATCATGCGGGCCAAAACGACCATTGAAGAAACCGGCAACAAGGCGCGCATCATCGTGCACGAGTTGCCTTATCAGGTGAACAAGGCCAGGCTGGTGGAGCGGATTGCCGAGCTCGTCCGCGACAAGCAGATCGACGGCATCACCGATCTCCGGGACGAATCGGACCGGACCGGCATGCGCATCGTTATCGAGCTGCGCCGTGACGTGACGCCGAGCGTCGTGCTCAACAACCTGTTCAAACATACGTCGATGCAGTCCAACTTCGGCATCAACATGCTTGCCCTCGTGGACGGGGAGCCGAAGGTGCTCAACCTGCGCGACGTGCTGTACTATTATTTGCAGCATCAAATTCAGGTTATTCGCCGGCGCACGGAGTTCGACCTGAAGAAGGCGGAGGAGCGGGCCCACATCCTCGAAGGGCTGCGCATCGCGCTGGATCATCTGGATGCGGTCATCGCCCTCATCCGCGCATCCCGCACGACGGAAGAAGCGCGGGAAGGTCTCGTTACGCGGTTCAACCTGACCGTCGCACAGGCGCAGGCGATTCTCGACATGCGGCTGCAACGGCTGACCGGTCTGGAACGGGAGAAAATCGAAAACGAATATAACGAACTGCTCGCCAAAATTGCCGAGTACAAGGCGATCCTGGCCGATGAACAGCTCGTGCTGAACATCATCAGCGAGGAGCTGAAGGAAATCCGGGACAAGTTCGGGGACGAACGTCGCACGGAAATCAGCATCGACGTCGACAACATCGAAGACGAAGATTTGATTCCCCGGGAAGAAGTGGTCGTGACGATTTCCCACACCGGCTACGTCAAACGACTGCCGGTTTCCACTTATCGCAGCCAGAAGCGGGGCGGCAAGGGCGTCATCGGCATGGACACGAAAGAGGACGACTTCGTCGAGCATCTGTTCACCACGAACTCGCACCATACGCTCCTGTTTTTCACGAACAAAGGCAAAGCGTACCGGCTGAAAGCCTACGAAATTCCCGAACTCGGCCGCACCGCCCGGGGCACGCCGATTATCAACCTGTTGCAAATCGAGCAAGGCGAGACGATCAACGCGGTCATTCCGATCGAAAGTCTGGAAGAAGACAAATTCCTCTTTTTTGCCACGCGCAGGGGGATTGTCAAGAAAACCCCGCTTGTCGACTTCGCCAACATCCGCAAAGTCGGCCTGATCGCCATCTTGCTCAGGGAAGACGACGAACTGGTCGGCGTCCGGCTGACCGACGGTAACCGGAACATCATCATGGGCACAAGCCACGGAATGTCCATCTGCTTCCCGGAGCAGGACGTCCGCCCGATGGGCCGCAGCGCCGGCGGCGTGAAAGGCATTCATCTGTCTGCGGGCGACCATGTCGTCGGCATGGATGTCGTCGACGAAGGCCAGGAAGTGTTGACCGTCACGGCCAAAGGGTACGGCAAACGCACGCCGGTCGGTGAATACCGGATGCAGACCCGCGGCGGCAAAGGCATCAAGACGCTCAACATCACGGAGAAAAACGGCAACGTCGTCGGGCTCAAAGTGGTGAACGACGACCAGGATCTGATGATCATCACCGCCGCCGGAACGTTGATCCGCACCGCCATCGCCGGCATCTCCAGCATGGGACGCAACACGCAGGGCGTCCGGCTGATCCACATTCGCGAAGATGACGAAGTGGCCACCATGGCCATCGTGGAGCGCGATGATGAATTGCAGGAGGAACAAGAAGCGGACGCGGGTGAAGGAAACGGCGAAACGAACAGCGAAGGAAAGCAAAGCGAGGAATAAAGCGCGTCGCAGCGATCAACCGACAATTGCAAGAATGGAAACAGAGGGCGGAATTCTCCATTTTGGTGCGAGAATTCCGCTTGACTTTTGATTGGGCCCCGTGATAAATTAGTCTTCGCCGCTCGGGAGCAAGTGAACCCGGCGGACACCGGACGAAGCGCCGCAAGGCGCGGAGATCGGGCCTTGAGCCCGCGGTCCGGCGGTTCTGGGGATGTTCGCAATGTTG
>Ga0310829_1001763_pt1 | contig 11262 bp, 9 predicted proteins | sample WT_ome_4_FD_202244 | JGI IMG/M metagenome (GOLD analysis project Ga0310829, IMG submission 202244) | Sorghum-adapted microbial communities enriched on wild type (WT) sorghum from Joint BioEnergy Institute, Emeryville, California, United... ... | reverse complement strand
TATCGAGCAGGAACACTTCTCCGCCGGTTGCGAAGGCGCCGGCCTGGATGACCAGTTGGCAAGCCTCCGGGATGGTCATGAAGTAGCGGACCATGTCCGGATGGGTGACAGTGACCGGCCCTCCCGCCTTGATCTGTTCCTTGAACAGCGGAATGACGCTTCCCCGGCTGCCCAGCACGTTGCCGAAACGGACGGCCGAGAAGATCGTTTTGCTATGCTTGTCCAGGCTCTGGACAAGCATTTCCGCAATCCGTTTGGTGGCGCCCATGATGCTGGTCGGATTGACCGCTTTGTCGGTGGAAACCAGCACGAATCGTTCCGCCCCGTATCGGTCCGCACATTCCGCCACGTTCTTCGTGCCGAAGACGTTGTTTCTGACCGCTTCCCCCGGATTGTTCTCCATCAGCGGCACATGTTTGTAGGCGGCGGCATGGAACACGACCTGCGGACGGAAACGCCCAAACACTTGCTCCATTCGTTCACGATTTTGCACGTCGGCGATGATCGTTTCCCGCGGCAAGCGTGGGTACGTTTCGGCGATCTCCCTGTCGATCTGGTAAATGCTGTACTCCCCGCGACCGAGAAGGAGCAATTTGCCGGGCTTGAACCGTGCAATTTGACGGCACAGCTCGGAACCGATGGATCCGCCCGCACCGGTCACCATGACGGTTTTGCCTTCCAGGTAGCCGGCGATTCCGTCAAGCTGCAATTTCACCGGTTCGCGGCCGAGCAGGTCTTCCACATCCACGTCGCGCATGCTTTTCAGGGTGATTTTGCCGTCCATCAGCTGTTCGATAGGCGGAATGATCCGCAATCGGGCATTCGTACGTTTGCAAATTTCGATGATTTCGGCAATTTGTGAACGGGATGCCGACGGAATGGCGATGATGATTTCATCAATCCGGTATTTTTCGGCGGTTTCGACGATTTTGTCCCGGCCGCCGACGACGATGCAACCGTTTACATGTTGTCCGTGCTTGAGCGGATTGTCGTCGATGAAACATACGGGATACAGGTCCAGCTTCCCGTTGAATTTCATCTCCTTCGTGATCAGCACGCCGCAATCGCCGGCACCGACGACCATCGTCCGCCGTCCGCCGTTGCCGCGCTGGGCGTAATTGTCGGTGATCATTCGCCACAGCAATCGGGACCCGCCCGTGAACAGCAAAATCGACTGGAAGGTCAGCACGAACACAGGAATGGGCACGCCGCTTCCTTCGAGGAGGAAAAAGCCGGCATAGGCAACGGCACAAGCCATGCTGACGGCTTTGACGGTCGAAATCAGTTCGCCGATGCTGGCGTAGCGCCAGGCCCGGTTGTAAAGCCTGAAGCGGTTCATCATGAAAACGCCTGACAAAACCGAGACCGCCCCGTAAAGCAGGATCTGCCGCCAATCCGGCGTCAAGCCGCCATGCCAGTGGTAGAACGCATAGGCAATCCCGACGCTGGCCGCAATGAAAAAACTGTCCAAGCCGATCAGGATCAATTTTCGATGTTTGCTGATTTTGCTGATCACGATGACTTTCACCCCGATTATCCATCCAGACAGGGCTTGATGCCGGATCCAGCCCATTGTTTCCATCATCCGGTCCGATCCATGTTCCCGTTACTGCAAAAACGGTCCACCTTCCCCATCATCCTGCTGCATGTCTCGTGCTGTCATCGCCGGAGTTGAACTCAATCGGACTTCGAGCTGTAGTAGTAGTTGTAGTAGTAATAGAGTTCGTCTTCTTTGTGGGTCACATTGTTGAGTACGACGCCCAGGACGCGGGCGTTCACCTGATCCAGATTCATTTTGGCACGCAGCGCAATGCTGTGCTTCACTTTGCCCGAGTCGATGACGAGAAGCGCGCCGTCGCTGAGAGATGAGATGATTTGCGCATCGGTGAGGGCAAGTACCGGCGGCGTGTCCAGAAGGATCATGTCATAGTGTTCGCGCAACTCTTCCACGATGGAGGCCATCCTTCGGGAACCGAGCAGTTCCGACGGATTCGGCGGAGTCGGCCCGGACGTAATCAGATGCAAATTGGGAATCGCCGTCGGCCGGATGGCCTGCAGCGGATCGCCGTTGCTTGCCAGCAAATCGGTCAGGCCAAACCGGTTTGAAACGTGGAATATGCGGTGCAACACCGGTTTGCGCAGGTCGCCGTCGATGAGCAGCACCCTCTGGTCCGCCTGGGCATAGGTCACCGCCAAATTGCTGACCGTGGTCGACTTCCCTTCCCCCGGCCCCGGGGACGTAACCATGACCACTTTCACTTCCCGGTCCACGGCGGAGAAACGGATGTTTGTCCGAAGCGTCCGGTACGCTTCGGACACCGGCGACCGCGGATTGACGACGGTGAACAGCATTCGCTCAGAAGTAATTTGTGGCATGGTGCACGTCCTCCGCATCTTTCGTGGCTTTGGCGGATTCGCCGTCCGCCTCCGGTCTTTTGGCCTTGGGGATCATCCCCAGCGTCGGCAACTGCAGGATGTTGGCCACATCCTGCTCCGTCTTGATCGTGTCGTCCAAATATTCCAGCAGGAACACGAGGCCGACTCCGACCATCAGGGCGACGACGAAACTGATGGCGATATTGAGGATCGGATTCGGGTAGACGGGATTCGGGTTCGCTGCCAGCTTGGCTTCATTCAGGATGGAAACGTTGTCCACCGCCATGATGGACGGAATTTGATCCGTGAACACATAGGCGATGGCGTTGACCGTATCGACTGCCCGCACGTAATTGGAGTCGCGGATGGACAATGTCATGACCTGGGTGTTGTTGACCGAACTGACCTGGATTTTCTCGATCAATTGGTCGGCGGTAAAGCCAAGTTCCGGGTACCGTTCAACCACTTTGTCCATGATCGCGGCCGTCTTGATGATTTCCTTGTACGTCTCGATCAACCGGATATTCAGGTTGACGGTGTTCAGGTCCAGTTGATCATTCGGATTGTATTGCTTGTTGACGATAAGTTTGGCGGAAGCTTGATATTGCGGTTCAATGATCAGATAGCTGACCAGGCCGGTCGCGATGCAGGCGACGATGACGATGGCGGCCAGTACCCAAAACCGCTTCTTCAAGATGTACAGGTAATCTTTCAGATCCAATTCCATTTGCAAGTCCATGGCCTCCATTGGTCGGACAGATTTGATCGAATGTGTGACGCTCCGGGTTGAGGATCAAAATGATGACAGCCCGATGCTTTTGCGCGCCTCTGCTTTGATGTTCTCGTACAGTTCCCGATACCAGTCCACCACGTCGGTGGGGTACCCGTTCCCGTCGAGCTTGCCGGCCAAGTCCCGCATGATCGATTCAAACTCGGCATCACATGCGGCGAGTTCCGCTCTTCCCTGGCGTTTCAATTCGTCCAACGTTGCGTTGTCAAGCGAAGGATCATACCGGTCCAGCAATTCATGCATGCGGGACTCGCATTTCGCCATGAGGGCGAAAAGTTGTTCCTCGGCTCGGCTCGTCAGTTCGTCGTACGTGGGCTTCTGGACAGGCGCGGAAGGAAATCCGCCTCCCCCGGGAATGCCGCCCGCGGGTGGATTTTCATGATCGGGATCTGCGTTTGCATCATGGTGTTCAGGCTCCGTTGGCTCTGCCGGCTTCTTATCCTCTTCCGATGGAAGGACGGGTCCGATCATCGGAGCCGTCTCCACGGTCACGGATTGCTCCGCCTGGTTCCACCGGACGGGATAGCCCATCGCCGTCGCCAAAAAACGGAGAGGCACAAACAGCCGGTTGTTGAACATGATTGCTTCACTGCCGTCCGGCGTTTCCACTTTCTCTCCGTAAAAATCGAACGTCACTTTTAGAAATGTGGTGGAAAACGGCCGTTGGACGGGGCGGGAGCCGTGCTCCGCTGCCAGTTGTTTTGCCCGGTTCCGGTTTTCCTCGTTGTAGGTGTCAATGGAAGCTTGTTCACGCCGCGTGGGCGTGCGGATCGTGGCCGTAAGGCTGGCACTGTCCCAGGAAACCGCCTGGTTCAGGGAGTGGGCCACAAACCGCAACGGCAAGTAAATCCGGTTTTTGTACAGAAAACCCTGTTGATCTTCGGGCGGTGCGTAGGATTCATCGCCAAAATAATAGGTGATGGGCAAAAATTGGAGCGAAACGGTTGTCCGATCGGCAGCAACCGCCGTTTCCGCAAGCAAACCGATCGCAAGCAAAGCTGTTAGAATCGAGAAAATGAGGCGTTTCCGTTTCCGTTTCCGCTTCACGTATCCGTTTCGCTCCTTTCCGTCCCGAATGGGGCCTCTCAAACTCCGAAAAAAATCAACCCTCCTCCGGATTTAGAGGAGGATTGAAGGTATGTTGTTTGAATACGGGCCTTATTATCACAGGTCCAGCAATTTCTTGATGACGACGGCCGCTTCGGCGCGAGTCGCGGTTCCCTTCGGATTGAGATTGCCGGCGGAACCGACCATGACGCCTTCCGCCACCGTGACGGCCACATCGCGTTTCAGCGCCCCGGAAATCTGCTCCGCATCGCCGAATGCGGCGAGGACGGCATCGGCGTCGCCGACGCGTTTGGAACCGAGCTGGCTGACGAGCGCCCGCCCGATCATGGCCGCCATTTCTTCACGGGTGATCGTCCGGTTCGGATTGAACAGTTGCCCGTCTGCGACGATACCGTGACTGACGGCAACGCTCACGTACGGATAATACCAGTTGGCCGGTTGCACGTCCGCGAAAGATACTTTCGCATCCTGGGCGTACAGGCTGAGGGTGGACACCAGCATCTTCACGAATTCGGCGCGGGTCACATTGTCACTCGGACGGAAGGTGCCTTTGCCGTCGCCGACGATGATGCCTTTGGCGGCGGCCACTTCGATGGAGCGGCCGGCCCAGCGTTCCACCGGCGCCAGATCGTTGAAGGTGACCTTGTTCTCCACGACGACATAAGTGGAGAAACCGTCACGCAAGGCGGTAAAGTTTCCGGTATCCCGGTTATATTTGCCGCCATAGTAAGTCACATGGTTTCCTTCAATTTTCGCCAACGTCAACAGGTCGGTATCGAATTGATCCGGATTGTTCACCGGAATGCGCATTTCGACCGGCTGCGAGAAGCTGGAAGCGGTGTTGCCATTGTGTGCGATTTCGAAATCGTACACATCGGAAGCGAGCCGGTTGGTCGTCGCTCTTTCCGCTTCTTCGGCCGGTTTTTTGACAATGTTGACGACGGCCCCATTCTGAACATCGGGCGGCGAAACGACGATTTCCACGCCATTGAAGTGAACCGCGATGCGATCCACGCCGGCTTCTGCCAATTGGCTGATCAACTCGGCATCCAGGGAAACTTCGGCCGTATCGGCATCAACGGTGCCCAGATCGATGGTCAGTTCCACTTGAACCGGTTGGGCGCCGACAGCATCCAGTTTTTGATTCAGCTGTTCGGCGATTTGCTTGGCTGCCGTTGCTCGTTCCACCAATTGGTTCGCATCCAGTTCGGGTTTGGCCACGCCGTTGTCGACCGTGACTTCAACGGTCACTTTCGCGGCTTCCTTGACCGCAGCTCCGGCGGATTTGGCCGCTTCACGGACCGCCTGGGCCTGTTGTTCCGGCGGCAGTTGGTCGACTTGTTCGGCCAGCTCATCCAGGCGTTCTGTCACTTCTTCCACGATCGGCGGTTGCTCAGCCGGAGGCTCGGACGGCGTCACGACCGGAGCTCCGCCTCCTCCGCCTCCTCCGCCTCCGCCGGACGAAGCGGGATTAAGCGTAATCGAACCGAAAAATACGATTCCGCCGCGCAGCTTTTCCTTGGCTTGCACATTGAAGGTGACGGAAGAGTTTCCGGACAGCGTAAACCCTTTCTTGTCCGCGCTCGTCTGCACGCCGGTGTGATCGGTCGCCCACTCGAGATTTGCGTTCAGAAGGTCGACCACCTCGGATTTCATGTTTTGAATCACGAGTTTCGGCTGCAGGCTTCCGGTTCCGCTGTTGGCTTGGAGCTCCGCTTTGCTGCGGATATAGCCATACATGAAAGCTTCAAGGCCCTCTTCAAGCCGCTCTGAACCGACGGCATCGGAAACTTCATCCTTGAGGTTCAGGAAGAGAACCGTGAGCGATTTGCCGGCTTCATTCGCCAAACCTGCCAGCACTTCGGCTATCGCGTCGCCGTCTTCCGCAAGTTCGTCGATCGCATCGCTCAACGTGAAGACAAGTGCATCGGACAGCGTTTCGGACGACACGAGGTCGGCCAATACTTGGATAATGTTGTCAAACAAATAGGCCTCCAGGCCGTTCACAAACTTCTCAAGCTGGGCAAAACCGAGATCTTGATCGCCATAACCCGTGCCGCTCAGCGCAGCCAAGAAGACCAAAACTTCCTTGAATTCTGCTTCCGACAATCGGAGCAGCGCTTCACCGTCACTGAAAGGCGACGTGACCAGGGCATGGAACAAGTCCAGCAGCTTCTCATCGTAGTCGGACGGTTTTGCGGGCATTTGCCCGTTCGCTTCCCAGGCGTCCTCCACAAGATCGATCAAATCTTGGATCTGCGATGTTTTGTTGACGTTTGCGGCCAAAGCGTTCCTCAAATCCCGGACGGCCGCCAGCTCATTCAACGGATTGCCGAGAAGATCGGCATCCCGCAGTTCTCCCTGAATTTCGACGAATTTGTCCGCCAGTCGTTGCACCGGTTGCGGCACGGTTGCTCCCATAGCCGGAGACACGGCTCCAAGCACAAGAACTGCCACGAGAAGAAACATGAGCACCTGTCTTGCCAGCTTCATCCGAAAACCTCCCAAAATCGATAGGTTCATAATCTTTCAAAAAATGCAACCCAAGATCTGCAAAACGACAACATAACAAGGAAAGCGCAACCATCCGACAAACCAAGAAACCGATCGCGGATCGGGGATCGGCAACACTTGAAATCTGTCGACAAAATGCGTCTCGTATAGAGTATGCTACCATACAATGGATAATTCATCAATGACACACCGCGGCAAAATGACTATGACTTTTTTCATATTTTTCAAGGAATCTTCATCCATTTGTCACAAAAAAATCCCCCGGATGGCTCCGGGGGATTTGGCCGCTTCGCAGCAGACCGTTCTGCGCGGCACGATTACATCATGTCCATGCCGCCCATGCCGCCGCCGGCAGGAGCTTTCTCCTTCTCCGGCTTGTCGGCGACCGTCGCTTCGGTGGTCAGGAACATGGCGGCCACGGAAGCGGCGTTTTGCAGCGCGGAACGGGTCACTTTCACCGGGTCGATGATACCGGCTTCGATCATGTTCACCCATTCGCCGGTGGCTGCGTTGAAGCCGACGCCCGCTTTTTCCTTCTTCAGGTGTTCAACCACAACGGAGCCTTCCAGGCCGGCGTTGCTGGCGATCGTGCGCACCGGCTCTTCCAGCGCGCGCAGCACGATGTTGACGCCGGTCTTCTCGTCGCCTTCCGCCTGGATGGAAGCCACGGCTTCATACACGTTGACCAGCGCGGTGCCGCCGCCGGACACGATGCCTTCTTCCACGGCTGCACGGGTGGCGTTCAACGCGTCTTCGATGCGCAGCTTGCGTTCTTTCATTTCGGTTTCCGTAGCGGCGCCGACTTTGATGACGGCTACGCCGCCGGACAGTTTGGCCAGACGTTCTTGCAGTTTCTCTTTGTCGAATTCGGAGGTCGTTTCTTCGATTTGCACTTTGATTTGCTTGATGCGTGCTTCGATGTCGGCTTTGTTGCCGGAACCGTCGACGATGATCGTGTTTTCTTTGGACACGCGGACTTGGCGTGCGCGGCCCAATTGGTCGATCGTCGTCGATTTCAACTCCAAGCCGAGTTCTTCGGTGATCACTTGGCCGCCCGTCAGGGTTGCAATGTCACCCAGCATGGCTTTGCGGCGGTCGCCGAAGCCCGGAGCCTTGACGGCCACGCAGGTGAAGGTGCCGCGCAGCTTGTTGACGATCAGGGTGGCCAGCGCTTCGCCTTCCACGTCTTCGGCGATGATCAGCAGTTGCTTGCCGGTTTGCACGATTTTCTCCAGCACCGGCAGGATGTCCTGGATGTTGTTGATCTTTTTGTCGGTGATCAAGATGTACGGATCTTCGAGCACGGCTTCCATCTTGTCCGTGTCGGTCACCATGTAGGCGGACACGTAGCCGCGGTCAAACTGCATGCCTTCCACGACTTCAAGCTCGGTTTCGATGCTCTTGGACTCTTCGACGGTGATGACGCCGTCTTTGCCCACTTTCTCCATCGCCTCGGCGATCAGTTGGCCGACTTCATCGTCGCCGGCGGAGATGGCGGCCACTTGCGCGATGGATTGCTTGCCTTCGATTTCCTTCGCGATCTTCTTCAGTTCGTCAACCGCCGTTTTGACGGCTTTCTCGATGCCTTTGCGCAGGGCCATCGGATTGGCGCCGGCCGTCACGTTTTTCAGGCCTTCGCGGATCATCGATTGGGCCAGCACGGTAGCGGTCGTCGTGCCGTCACCGGCCACGTCGTTCGTCTTGGTGGCCACTTCCTTGACCAGTTGCGCCCCCATGTTTTCAAACGGATCTTCCAGTTCGATTTCCTTCGCGATCGTCACACCGTCATTGGTGATCAGCGGGCTGCCGAATTTCTTCTCCAGCACCACGTTGCGGCCTTTCGGGCCCAGGGTGACTTTCACCGTATTGGCGAGCGTATCCACACCGCGCAGCATGGCGCGACGCGCGTCTTCACCAAACAGAATATCTTTCGCCATCGCTAACGTTCCCTCCTGAAAGTTTGTTTGCGCCTCTCATCGAGCGACGCAAGGATGTCGTAAGTATGGATCGTTCAAGCATGTTTGGCTTGAAGCCAAGTCAAACCGGATACGAAGCTTGCTTCTCATCGCAAATCGCGACGATTACTCAACGACAGCCATGATGTCGCTTTCGCGCATGATCAGGTATTCTTTGCCGTCGTATTTGACTTCCGTTCCGGCATATTTGGAGAACAGCACGCGGTCGCCGACTTTCACATCAAGCGGGACGCGTTGGCCGTCTTTCCATGCCCCGTTGCCCACCGCAATGACTTTGCCTTCCTGCGGTTTTTCCTTGGCGGTGTCCGGGAGCACGATGCCGCTTGCCGTCGTCTCCTCCCTCGGGATAGCCTCGACCACAACGCGATCGCCCAACGGTTTGATCATGGGTTTGCTTCCTCCTTCGACTTGGTTAAAGATGTTGTTGTACACGGATTTGTTAGCACTCGGAAGTGGCTAGTGCTAACAGCCAATTATTATAATACTCACCGCGAAAAAAGTTTGCAAGAGGACCCAACCGATTTTTTTCCTTTTCTTTGTCCCCGCATGTCCCCGCATTTTTTGCTCCCGTTACGATCCCCATCCGGTCGGCCCGCTTGCCGTTCGTTCACGGTCAGTCCGCGATTGGTGCGCGATCCGCTTGCGGTCTGTCTGCCATCCCTCCGCGGTCCATCCGCTACCCGTTCGCAAATCGCCCGCGAACCGTCTGCGATCCGCTCGTCCGCAGTCCATGCGCGATCCGCTTGCGGTCTGTCTGCCATCCGTCCGCGGGTCCATCCGCTACCCGTTCGCAAATCGCCCGCGAACCGTCTGCGATCCGCTCGTCCGCGGTCCATGCGCGATCCGCTCGCGATCTGTCTGCCATCCGTCCGCAGTCCATCCGCTACCCGTCCGCAAATCGCCCGCGAACCGTCTGCGATCCGCTCGTCCGCGGTCCATCCGCTACCCGTTCGCGATCCGTCAGCGGCCCATTCTTGCGATCTGTCCCCTGCTCATCGCTCCCCGTACTCGGCTTCCCACGCTTTGTCGGCCTCCACCTGGCGGCGGTACACGACGCGGGACAACATGATGCTCAGTTCATACAGCAACATCATCGGCGCAAACACGATCAGCGCGGAGATAAGATCGGGCGGCGTGACCAGGGCGGAAACGATGAGCAGCAGCAAAATGGCATGACGGCGGTACTTGGCCAGACGCATCGGATTCAGAATGCGGAGTTTCGTCAGGAAAAGGACCACCACCGGCAGTTCGAACAGAAGCGACACCGGCACCATGATGTTCAGGAAAAAGGACACGAACTGCGCCAACCCGAACGTCTCCACGAGCCCCATGCTTTCCGTCAAAAGGCCGGCAAACCGGAACGCCCCCGGAAACACGACAAAAAACCCGAACGCCGCGCCGAGAATGAGCATAACGGCCGCGAACGGAATGTACATGGCGGTCGCCTTGCGTTCATTCTCGTGCAGGCCGGGCATAACGAACCGCCAAACCTGGTAAAGAATGAACGGGATCGAAAGGAAAAATGCCACATAGACTGCCACCTGCATGTAGATGCGAATGGCATCCCACGGAGAGAAAGCGTTCAGGCTCATGTCCCTGACCGGCCCGATTTCCGTCAGATGGCGGATAACCGGAATCGCCAGCCCCATGCCGGCGACCAGCGCCAGCGCAAAAAAGAGCGCGCACCATATGAGGCGTTTGCGCAGCTCTTTCCAATGCTCGATGAAGGTCATCGACTTCGGTTTCATTACTCCGGCAGTCTCCTGTCGTCGTTGCGATCATCCCGGGTCGTCATCAACGGGCCGGTTTGCGGTTGGCCGCTTCGGTTCGATCCGGCGGGACGGTCCAAATCGTCGTCGTCCTCCATCACTTCCCTGGCGCCTTTCTTGAATTCGCGCAGCGTCTTGCCGAAGGCGCGGCCGAGTTCGGGCAGTTTTTTTGGACCGAACAGGAGCAGCGCGACCAGAATGATCGCTACCAGCGTCGGAAATCCGATGTTCGCCATGCGGTTGTTCCTCCTTGCGGTAGGGTGTTGAACGCAGATTGTCTTGGGGCGCTCGACTTTCTCGAGCAATTCACCCGGAAACGGCCGGTTTCGCCCCGAATTGCTCGACTTTCTCGAGCAATTCACCCGAAAACGGCCGGTTTCACCCCGAGTTAATCGACTTTCTCGAACAATTCGCCCGGATAGGGCCGGTTTCGCCCCGAATTGCTCGACTTTCTCGAGCTACTCGCCCGGATGTGGCCGGTTTCACCCCGAATTGCTCGACTTTCTCGAGCTACTCGCCCGGATGTGGCCGCTTCGACCCCGAATTGCTCGACTTTCTCGAGCAATTCGCCTGGAGGCGGCCGGTTTCACCCCGAATTAATCGACTTTCTCGAGCAACTCGCCTGGATGTGGCCGCTTCGACCCCGAATTGCTCGACTTTCTCGAGCAATTCACCCGGAAACGGCCGGTTTCACCCCGAGTTGCTCGACTTTCTCGAGCTACTCGCCCGGATGTGGCCGGTTTCACCCCGAATTGCTCGACTTTCTCGA
>Ga0310829_1001754_pt1 | contig 11330 bp, 10 predicted proteins | sample WT_ome_4_FD_202244 | JGI IMG/M metagenome (GOLD analysis project Ga0310829, IMG submission 202244) | Sorghum-adapted microbial communities enriched on wild type (WT) sorghum from Joint BioEnergy Institute, Emeryville, California, United... ... | reverse complement strand
CGATCAAGCTGGCAGAGGTGATCGAGCGTAAGTCGCGGCACCGAGTCGGCGAGATCGGATTCGACATCGGGATCGACAAGAATGGCGTGATCTGGATGTTCGAGGCGAATGCCAAGCCCGGACGTTCGATCTTCAAGCATCCTGCCCTAAAGCAACAGGGCAAGCAATCGCTCCGTTATATCTTCGAGCATTGCATGTACCTCAGCAAGTTCCGATCCGGGAGTGAGGACTGATGGAAACATCTCAATTGCATGCGAAGCCGCGAACCAGGCAGGCCGTCATCGCAATCCTCGCGATGCACGATGATCTGAAACCGTTTCGCGGCAATTCGCAGAATTTTGTCGATCTGATCGATACCGGTCATCAGCATGGCGTGCAGATCTATGTTGTGACGCCGCGAGATCTGAAGATGAAACGGCGGACGATCAACGGCTACACATACGACAAACAGACCGGCACTTGGGTGCGCAAGCAGATCGCCCGGCCATCCGTCATCTACAACAGGCTCCCGTATCGCAAGGATGAGCTTGATCCCGAAGTGCAGGAAGTGATCCGGCAGTGCATGGAGCATCCGCGCATTCGTTTCTACAACCCGTCTTTTTTCAACAAATGGCAGCTGATAGAGTGGCTCCGTCAATCCCAGAAAACGAGCAAGCTGATCCCGCATACTGTACAATGGGGCCCCAACATCAAACTGAGCCCGCTCTTCTCGCGCTCCCCGCTCCTCTATCTGAAGCCGGAGTCAGGCAAAGCGGGCAAAGGCATCATGCAGGTCCGACGACGCGGCGGAAGCGAAGCCAGCTATCGCTTGAGCGTACAAACCGGCAAATCCGCAGCACGCTATCGGTTCCGCTCGATCCGCAAGCTGAAAGCCAAGCTGCAGGAGCTGATCGGCGGCGAACCCTATATCGTGCAACAAGGCATCCTGCTCCCGAGGTATAAGAAGAGACCGTTTGATCTCAGAGTACTCGTGCAGAAAAATGAGAAGGGCGTCTGGAGCCTGACCGGCATCGGTGCGCGGCTCGCAGGGAGCAAGAGTATCACGACCCATGTACCGCGCGGCGGAACGATCGATGATCCGTTCAAGCTGCTCAGCGCGGCATATGGCGAAGAGGAAGCTGCCCGCATCTTGTCGCGCGTCAGCAAGGCCGCTGTGGCCATTGCGCGCCAGATCGAAGCTAGCAACCGCTCGCTGATCGGTGAGATGTCGATGGATATCGGGGTCGATGCGAACGGCAGTCCGTGGTTCTTTGAAGCCAATTCCAAACCAATGAAATTTGACGAGCCTCATATCAGGGCGAAGTCACTGGAAAACACCGTCTTATATTGCAAATACCTGGCCAGCAAGGCGAGGGGGAAGTCGAAGATCACGAAGAATTAAGGGGCATTGTTCTCATCGCTAACGCTTATTAACATTTTCCCATGAAGTAGGTGACTGCTTGTGTCCCAGCTGAAGTTGGGCGTAATGACCTTGTATCTGAACGACCAGAAACAGATTGACGAGATGCCGTATATGCGCCGCTTGCTTGTCGAATCGAAACGCATGGGGATCGATGCTTTTCTATTCACGCCTGAGGATGTTGATCATGAACGCGCCCGCATCCAAGCCTTGCGGTATGATCCGGAGAATCGGAGGTGGAAACGGGGGTGGACGGAATTTCCTGATGTGATCTTCGACAGATGCCGCTATCAGCCAACTGAACGGTTCAAACAGCTCGGGCTCTTCCGCAGTCGCTATCCGAAGCTGAACTATCTGAACCGCCCTCTGTCGAACAAATGGCGGATCCACCAGTTGTTCTCGCAGAATCCGGCGATCAGCCCCCATCTGCCAGACACGAAGCTGTTCATGGAAGGCCGCGGCCTTCTGTCGTTCCTCGCGAAGCATCGCGTTGTCTTCCTCAAGCCGGTCAACGGTACAGGCGGCAGGGGAATCCTGCGCATCGAGAAGCTCGGCGATTCCATGTATCTCATCCAGGGAAGAGATGCGCAACGCCGGATTATCCCGGAGCAGACGCTCAGCTCGCGCGCGATGCTGCGCAAGGCGTACAACTGGGCGTACGGCCGCGTCTACCTGATGCAGCAGGGCATCGATATCATGCTGAGCAATCGGAGGGTGCATGACTTTCGCATGCTCGTGCAGAAGAATGGCAAAGGCGTATGGGAAGTGACGGGATGCGCCGGGAGGATCGGCGCCGCGCGCAGCGTCACGAGCAATCTCCATGGCGGCGGCAAGGCGATCGAGATGGAGAAGCTGCTCCGCATGCGGTTCTCCAGCGACAAGACGATCGCAGACATCCGTCAGACAGCGGAGCGGCTGGCGATGGATATCGTTGGGCAGCTGGAGCAGGAGTATGGCCGGCTGTGTGAACTCGCGCTTGATCTGGCCGTCGATCGCGACGGAAGCGTGTGGCTGATCGAGATCAACCCGAAGCCGGGGCGCAACATCTTCCTGCAGATCAATGACCTGGAGGCTTACCGGACCGCCGTCATCCGCCCCTTGGAATATGCGAAGTGGCTGCATAAGCAGCTGCAAACTTGACGGGCATGAAGGCATCAACATCCGATTGCAACGGTGGGGTGGCGACTGCATGCGTGTCCGCACGTACCGTCGGGACAGCAGCATCGACGACCGCACACACCGGCGGGATGGCGACAGCATCCGTGTCCGCACGTACCGTCGGGACAGCAACATCGACGACCGCACACACCGGCGGGATGGCAGCGTCTGTTAATGCTGCACTTAGCGGGAAAGACGTCTCCGTCTTAGGCACACCGGGCGAGTTGACGGCGCTTGTTGATGCCGGCATGGCAGGTATAGATCACAATATGGGCCAGGTAGGGCGGGCTTATGCCTGCACCAGCCTGGCCTTGCGTTGTGTCCTGGCGTCCGTTGCAGCAATCGCTCATCCGCCAACCACCCTGATCAAATCAAACTCCCGCGAGTCCTTCCGACCCGCGGGAGTTTGTCATCACGCGATGGATCCCAATCGCTTAATTCTTCGTGCCAACTGCGAAGATCTTCTTCGTCTGCTGATCTTCCTTGATGATCTCGACAGCTTCGCGGAAGCGGAGAGAGTGGACGATCTCGCGTTCGCGCAGGAACTTGAGGCTGTCCTGGAGGTCTACGTCGTCTGTCATATCGATCAGCCATTGATACGTGGCGCGCGCCTTCTCCTCCGCCGCAATGTCCTCGTACAGATCGGCGATCGGATCGCCCTTCGCCTGGATGTAAGCTGCTGTCCACGGCACTCCTGCCGCATTGTGATAGAACAATGCCTTGTCATGATCCGCATAGTGGGCACCCAGTCCTGCTTCCTTTAGTTGCTCCGGCGTGGCATCCTTCGTGAGTTTGTAAACCATAGTGGCAATCATTTCCAGATGCGCAAACTCTTCTGTCCCGATATCGGTAAGCAGCCCGATGACTTTGTCCGGGATCGAATACCGCTGGTTCAGATATCGCAGTGCCGCTGCCAATTCTCCGTCCGCTCCGCCATATTGTTCGATCAGAAACTTAGCCATGCGTGGATCGCACTTGCTGACACGAACCGGATATTGCAGTTTCTTCTCATAAATCCACATGAATGACTTACCTCCCAGTATACCGAATGACTTCTTATTCACACTTGCCAAGGCCAAGGAGCGTCGTTCCACTGCCACGGGAAACCAGAGTAGCTGTTGCCGAAGTTTTGCAACGGACCGTACTTTGCTTCGAACTCCTGCGCCACCTTCTTCCTTACTTGGGCAAAATGGTTGAACTGTTGCAACGCCTGCATATCCTGCGGATGCGTATCCAGATACAACTGCAGCTCGACCAAGGTGAAATCGATCGCCTGAAGCTCATGCAGCTTGCGGTAAAATTCATTGTCCAGCTTCGTCTTCATGCTCTCTTGTCCTCTCCTTTCATCGCGGTTCAAATTCAGGCTCATACGGGCTGTACAGCAGAGGCCACAGCGTTCCTCTCTTCAATGCTTCGGCGGGAGCGAACTGGGGCAGTCCTGCCGGCTGGAAGTTCAAATACTGGTTGATCGGCACGACATAGCGCTTCACGGGGATCGGCGGGCATGGATCATATGGACCGATAAATGGCTCGTAGTAGCGGTACGGATGCTTGGCTGCTTCTACGATCGGTGTCGGCAGCGGGATCGGCTGATCTTTGCCCATTGGCATGAGATTGGCACTGGCATTCGAACCTGCATTCGGTAATGCTGCCTGTTGAGCCCCTAACATCGGGTTCGGGTACACTGGCAGGTTCGGCATGGGCATGTAATTCGGCATCGACGCTGCTGTGAACGCCGGATTCACTCCGCCAGCTGCGCCTGCATTCGGATTCGGCATCGACGCTGCCGTGAACGCCGGATTCACTCCGCCAGCTGCGCCTGCATTCGGATTCGGCATGGCACTCATCCCATATTGCGGGCCTATAGGCGCATTCATCGATTGCATCATCATATTGCCTGACGTGCTGACCGCCGCATTCACATTGGTACTCGTCATCTGTGACAAGTTAGGCGTTGAAGACGTCGACAAGGATGTATTCCCGGTTGGGGTGCTCGGGGTCGATGTATTCGTTTTGACGTTAATGACTGGCTTCACCTGCTCGACCGGTTTGGTTGGTTGGCTTGGCTTAGCTTGTTCGGTTGGTATCACTTGTTGTGTTGGTTTCACTTGTTCGATCGGCTTCGCTTGCTCAACTTGCTGAGCTTCTACCTTATCAGGTTGGACAGGCTTGACCTGTGGTTTAGGAGCTTCCAAGTATACCGTCCTCCTCTATTATTCGACAGATTTGTGCGCAGGGCATCCGCCCTCGACGCCCATGCTTTAACATATGTCAATCGCCCATTATGTGTTATAGGTAAATGCCCAGTTTGCTCCAATTCGAATGGCCATCCGTGTAACGAACTGAAATAACACCAGTGAGCTAAAATATCCTCGCTCGCTAAGCCGCCGACACGCGGCAGACCACGCGCTGAGAAAGTGCCCACGACAAAAAGCGCAGTCCGCCATTAGGCGAAACTGCGCTTCGCAAATCCTTAATGTTCAGAATGTATCGATCACCGAACACCTGCACTTCCGAACAGATGCTTCGTCATATGCTTACTCCAGCTTGATCTTGATGTTGAGCAAGCCTTCCTTGCGCATCGCTTGGTATACAAGGACGACAACTGGTCCGAAGAACAGCCCAATCACGCCCATCAGCTCATAGCCGATATACAGGCTGATCAATGCAGCCAATGCACTGATGCCTACTGCGTCGCCGAGCACCTTCGGCTCGATGATGCGGCGAATGACAGTGATCACGATGAACAGCACGATGAGTCCAATCGCGATGAACCAATTGCTGATCAACGCTTGATAGATCGCCCATGGCACCAGGAAGGAACCGACGCCCAGGATCGGCAACAAGTCCACCAATGTGACCAGGAACGCAATCGCAAATGCGTGGTCGATGCCAAGGATGAGCAAACCAACCAACGTAAGGATATAGGTCATAAGCGAGAAGATCAGTTGGGCTCGCACGAAACCGAAGATCGAGGCGCGAAGGTTGCCCAGCACCGTATCCACCTTGGGCCGGGATCCTTCATCGAACACGGACAGAAAGCCTTTCTTCATGCGTTCCAGACTGATGCTGAACAAGAAAACGGCGACGATGAAGAAAAGGAAGAAAATAAACAGATTCGGAATCTGCTTCGCAAACGTGATCGCAAACGAGGATAGGTTGGATAGCAAGCTCTGCGCTCCTCGCATCAACGCATCTGTACCAGCTTGGATCGTCGCAGCCAAAGTGGCCGCTTCGTCAGGCGACAAGGTTTCAGACAGCAGGTCGGTGTTAATCGTCAGCTTCTGGAGATACTCCGACACGAGATGGAAATTATCTCTTGCATAGTTGATGAAGCTCATAAGCTCAGAGAAAATCTTCACACCAAGCAGATAAGCTACAATTAACAGGATAAGCGTAAAAATAGACGAGGAGATCGTTCCTGCTCCAATCCGCCCAATCTTGGTATAACGCATAATCAATTTGGTGAACGGTTCCATAAACAGAACGACAACCAGCGCCAGAAGAAACGGCAAGCCGATGGTGAACAATGCGTATAAGAAACCTAGACCCAATACGATAATCAGTAACGTTCTTCTCGTCATGCAGACACCTCTCGATTTCTAAGCTTGTCCCACACCATCTAGTTTATCCCAGCGAGCAATGGAGTCGCACCTTACGTGAACCATGCAGTCCGGCGAAATTGGAACTGCTGCCGTCAGCCCAGCAAGCAAACTTCCCATCAAATGACCGCTTCGTTGCTATTAATCAATGTCCCATCCAATCAGATAACCGCCTTGCGCTGCTTAAAATCGACGTCCGAATAGTACATATCGGCTACGAGCAGATTCGGTCCGCAGCAACTTGCGGCAGGGCAGTGGCAATTGATCGTCCGATTCAGCGGATGCTCCTGCGTCCAACGATGAAATACATCATCGAGCTTGTCATGAAGAATCGAGCCAAGCGCCGGCACATCGGCAAAATCCGTCACAAATACATCTCCGGTGAACAGATTGACATTCAGCCGATTCCGTCCATCCGGGTCGTTGCGAACGGTCACGTTCGGCTCTCGAATGAGCCGGTTCAGCAGTTCATGATCCTCCGGAACGTCGCTGCAACGGAAAAATGGCAGCGTGCCGAACAGCATCCAGATATCCGGATCTTTGGCATCCAATAGCGAGTGAATCGCTGCCCGATATTGCTCAAGCGACAGCTTCGGCAGTCCAGCTGCAAATGCGCTCGGATACATCGGATGCACCTCATGACGCTTGCAGCCCATCTCGACGATATGCCGATGAATCTCAGGCAGATGGCGATGCGTGCGGTAATTGATCATCGATTCTGCCGAGACGAACAAACCGCCAGCACTCAGCTTCTGTGCGTTATCGATCATTCGCTCGTACAATCTGCCTGCCACGACTGGCGAAACCGGATGTGCCGTGCGGGCAAAGGCGATCTCGTGGAAGTCTCTCGCATCTGTGTAATTATAGGAGATATGCATCACATCCAGATACGGCGCGATCTTCTCATATTTCCCATAATCCAACGTCAGATTGGAGTTCATCTGCGAGTAGATGCCGCGTTCCCGGGCATATCGAAGCAGCGGCAGAATCGTCTTATCGATCGTCCGATCGCTGTAAGACGGCTCGCCGCCGGTGATGCTGATCGTCTTCAGATGCTCCACTTCATCCAGGCGCTTCAGAATGACATCGATCGGCAACGTATCCCCTTCGCTGGCCACGAGCATGTCGCCCACTGCGCAATGCTCACAACGCATATTGCACAGATTCGTCACCGTCATCTCGACGCTGGTCAACACATATTGTTGATATTTCTGCAGCGAGTGAATCGGATCCCATGGGTCCGTCTCTGGCCGGAACGGCTCTGCTCGCCATTCAACTCTGGTATTCATGTTCGTCATCCTTTATATGCATGTGACTATCTTTCCTCAAACATCCATCGTGATAACCAACTATAAGTGCTCGTTCACTTTGACGATCGTGACATTTAATTTCTTGGACAGGTCAATCTCGTAGATATCCTTCACTTCCTGGCCTTCCGGATCTTGAATGATGCGAACAACCGGGCGATGAGGCAGAGATGAGTTGATGTCTACGACGATGCCGATCTCACCGGTATTCAGTACCACCGTTGTACCCGGAGGGTAGATCGCCACGCGATCGCGGAATATATTCACCATATCCAGGTCATACAGAACGCCTGCACCAGCATACAACACTTCTACCGCTTCGTGCGGTAAGGAAGATGGCTTGTAGACACGATATGTCGTCATCGCATCGAACGTATCGACGATGGCGAGCAATCTGGCGTATTCATGAATTTCATCGCCTTGGAGACCGCGCGGATAGCCGGTGCCGTCCAGACGTTCATGATGCTGCAATGCGCAATGCGCAGACAATAATGATATATTCGGGATATCCTTCAATATGCGAAACCCGTCATCCGTATGCCGGCGCATGATGGCCATTTCCTCTTCCGTCAGCTTGTCGGGCTTCATCAGAATATGCTGCGGTGTCATCGTCTTGCCGATATCGTGCAACATCGCTCCCAGTCCGAGCACGCCAAGCTGATCTCGCGTATACCCAAGAGCGGAACCAAGCATGATCGCATATAAACAGACATTTAATGAATGCTGATACAGATAATGATCGGCACCTTGGATCGCATTGAGCATGATCATCGCTTGATCATGGCCCTTCAATTCATCGATGATCCTATCCAATACCCGGCGAAAATCTCTGCCCAAGGTTACATTATTCTGCACGCGTCCAAACTTCGCATCATCCATAAATTTTTGAAAGTTGGTTCGGATCGTTAAGAGTGCTTCCGCACGTGTCTTCTCGCTGATCGGATCATGAATCTCAATATCGTCTGTCAGCCTGTCCTGAATATACAAACGATGGACCCCAAGCATCTCCAGACGCTTGATCATCGTTTCATTCAGTTCCACATGGGCTCCCAGCAGAATCAGGCCTTCATCGTTGTAGATCGATCTGGCTAATCTCATTCCTGGTTTGCAATAGTTGATAGATACCAGCCGCACTTATTTCACATCCTATCGATCTCGTGCAATCCTAAGTTTTAGAGTAATGGATAATCTCTTTCTGAGCAACATTTTTCACGATGAAGACGCGATCTTCGATGATCAATGGCACAATGTCTGGAAATATGTCGGTGTCGCAGAAACCAGCATGTCTGCAGGCTCCATTTCGTCAGTTTCTCACGATCCAATGCTTCTGCGAGCTTAAGGCGATTCGTTCCACGTCCGTCAGCTGGTGCAAGAGCACATCACGCAGAAATTCCGGGAGATAGAATTCGATCTCTCTGCCGCGACTAAGTGACAAATATCCGATGCCGAAGGTGAACATGTCGATCGTGCCGACGACAACCATCTGATCGTCTGTCAGTTCCCGGTTGCCGATCCACATGTGTGAGATCTTGTGCATGTCGGGAGCATGCGCATCGACCTCGATCATCATGCCGGAGACACAGAGCGAACCAAGCACTTGGCCGCGGAAACCGAAGCCGCGGATCGGCTTCTCTTGGTACTCTGCCAGCAACGATTGCTCCAGAGCTTCCCGGATCTCCGCGCCTGATAAGATCATCCTGCACGGGTTGATGGGAGATGGACATATCTCATGCAGAGCTTTGCGCGTCACCGTACCTGCCTCCAGCTTCCCCAGGAGCTGGCCAGAGTTAACGATGCCGACCTCAGCGGCGCACCAGGTGCGAAGACCGTCTGCGAGCAGGTTCCCCAGACGGGACTCTTGATTCCAACTGATGTCCAGTTCTTCTTCGATCGTCGTCACCACTTGACGCATATTCCGATCGCTGATCAGTCGGTAATGATCGATGATCGACCGTATCTCAGACGATGCAGGGAGCTGTTCCGTCTGTAAGCACTGGCCATGCAACGCAACGATGCGGCTGGACGCATGATCATAGGACACTTCCACTTTGCCGATATGCGTGCCGAATTTGCCAGCCGCGCAGATCATCGTTTCTCCTATCGAGAGCGGCTCCTCCAGCAGATGATGCGTATGCGCGCCCAGGATGAGATCGATGCCCGGTATCTCTTGCGCCATGCGCTCATCATGATTCAACCCCAGATGGGATACGAGGATCAATATATGTACAGCAGGGCGAAGCTGCTTAACGAGCTGCGCCACGGCAACGAACGGATCTCGAACATCCCAGCCGAGCAACTCGTAGAAATCCGGATAATTGATCGTCACCCCGATGATGCCGATATTCAGCCTTCCGCGCTTGATGATCTGATAAGGTTGAAGCCAGGAAGGGAGAGCACCGCTGTCCTTCAGATACATATTGCTTCCTACGACAGGGAAATCCGCCAACTCTCCATACAGCTTCTGCAGTGTCTCTACTGGAAACGTTAAGCCTTCATTGTTCCCGGGCACCGCAACATCATAGCCGATGGCGTTCATGACAGCGATATTCGCCTGTCCGTCGCTGCCTTCAGTCTCCAAGAAAGCACGATCCATGTGGTCTCCGCAATCGATGACCAGCAACTCATCGCTGCCCAGCGACTGCCGTTGCTGCTCGATGTATGCGGCGATCCTCGGTATCGGTTCAAAATGGCTATGAATATCGTTCGTATGCAGAATGACCAATCTTTGCAGCGTCTCGGACGTTTCGGTCACATTCTCACCTTCCCTGCAGGATAAACCTATCGCGGCGATCACGGGCATCGGCTTAGGGCAGCAGCCCGTCCGCGAGCGGAGAGGAAATTTTCTGGATACAATGGAATAATTTGCGCGAGATTGCTCACAATAATGATCGTTCACAAGGTAAGCACGACGATCGTGCAATCCACAAAGGAGGAATCTCAACTTGCATCAAATGAGCTATCAAGTTCAACAGCTGACCAACCAGATTACGCAGATGGCAGAACAAATGCAGCGGGAAGAACAGCAGATGACTTCCATGGCCACGATGCTGTCGCGCACCGAGCAACAAAACGCCGTGCAGCTTGAACAGCTCGCGCAGCGCGAACGCCACTCGGCCAACCAGCTTCAACAGATGATCCATCAGACACAGGTGCTGTCACAACAGATCAATCAGCTCAGCCACGTGGTCAACCAACTGAACAGCCAGGTTCAAGGCATCATCTCGCAAATCTCCAGCGGCTCGTTTAATATGAACTCGCAAGCTCAGGCCTTGCCGATTCAAGCGCCGCAACAGCCGTTTGGCAACTACGGTACATACCGTCAATAAGAAGTATAGCCTAACTCTATGCCGGGAGCATACATGCAAATTCTTGCCGCATGTATGCTTCTTCTATTATGAGCCTGCAGATAAGGAAAGTCCACTATGAGGCGATGATGCTTCATAGTGGACAAGTGAATTGAGATATAAGTGCTATCATTCGAACTTGATTATAATCACAAATTATTCCGGGAGAATGTCTTTCAACTGCTTCACCATCATACAATACCCATTTTCCGAACGAAATCCTTCTATCAAGCTGAACCCATTTGATCTGTAGAAATTTATGATCTTGTCTACATTTTCGCACTCCAGGTACAAAATTCGTCCGCCAACTATACGATATGCGTCAGCAACTTTCCTATATGCCAATTGAAGTAGATCATTGCCATTACAGCAATTAGCGGCCCGAGCTTCTTCACTAAAATTTTTTCCAAGTTGGCCTAATAAATAACCTTTGATGATAAAGGTGTCTTGTTCAGATTTGTGTCCAATTCCCATTAAGCGTTTTCTTAAGGAGTTCGATAATTTCTGAAACTGCTTTTTG
>Ga0310829_1001753_pt1 | contig 11343 bp, 8 predicted proteins | sample WT_ome_4_FD_202244 | JGI IMG/M metagenome (GOLD analysis project Ga0310829, IMG submission 202244) | Sorghum-adapted microbial communities enriched on wild type (WT) sorghum from Joint BioEnergy Institute, Emeryville, California, United... ... | reverse complement strand
ATGGCCGCGCTTCACCAGTTCAAGGGCGGTTTCGCTTTTGCCGATGCCGCTGGAACCGGTGATCAGCATGCCGACGCCGTACACGTCCACCAAAACCCCGTGGATGGTGGTCGTCGGCGACAGCTTGCTTTCCAGAAACCCCGTCAGCCGGCTGGACAGCATCGTGGTCGGCCAGTTGCTGCGCAGCACCGCCGTTCCGGCCGCCCGGGAAGCTTCGATCAGCTCCTCCGGCACGTCCATCCCGCGGGAGACGCAAATGCACGGCGTTTTCGGATCGCAGAGCCGGGTCATGCGATCTCGTTTATCCTCCGGCTGCAGCCCGTCAAAAAAACTGAGTTCCGTTCGCCCGAGGATTTGTACGCGCTCCTTCGGGTGGTGGGCGAAATAGCCTGCCATCTCCAGCGCAGGCCGGTAAAGTTCCGCAACGGTGATCGGACGGCCGAGCCCTTCTTCCCCGCTGATCACTTCCAGATTGAAGCGATTGACAAGTTCTGACACTTTCACCTTGTTTGACGCCATGGTTTCCCCCCGACTGAAGCGTGCCGTATGGACTGTCTTTAGTTAGTAAAATCGTATAGGAAATCGGCGCATAAATCAACCGCCGGCGTCATCGGCGCCTTCCCGGGCAGCGGTGCACCCCGCGCCCGCCGCCCGCATCAGCCTTCCTTCCCGCAGCGTAACACCTCGTGCCCGCTTCCTGCATCGACAATCCTTCCCGCAGCGTAACACCCCGTGCCCGTTTCCTGCATCGACTTCCATCCGCCCGCCTCGCATCGACATCGCCCGATTCGCCTGATCCCCCCGGAACCGTGCCGCTCCCGCCGCCCGAACGGCAAAAAACCGGCCGCGAGGGAAAATTCCCGTCGCAGCCGGTTTTTGCATCCGGTCCAGCGGAACGTTCCGCCGACCGCTCATTTCGGTTCTTGATAGAAAACGGCTTGCTCCGTTTGCTTGTCGAAGATGTGGAATTTGTTCATGTCCACGGCCAGCTTGATGTTCGTGCCTTCGGACACGGCGGAGCGGCCATCGATACGGGCAACGACCGAGCTGTCGCCGATGCCTTCCAGGTACAGGATTTGCTCGTGGCCGAGGTGCTCGGCAACTTCGATGCCGGCGTTCACGATGCTGTTCGGCGAAGCTTCCAGGAAGATCGGTTCGATGTGCAGGTCTTCCGGACGGATGCCGAAGATGACATCCTTGCCGATATAGCCCTTGTCGCGCAAAATTTTGGCGCGGCCTTCGGGAATGACGACGTTGATGCCCTTCGACTTGAAGACGACGTTGCCGTTTTCTTCGTCGATCATGCCGTTGATGAAGTTCATCGCCGGAGATCCGATGAAGCCGGCAACGAACAGGTTTTTCGGGTTGTTGTACACTTCCGTCGGCGGTGCGGCTTGTTGCACGTAGCCTTCGTTCATGATGACGATCCGTTCGCCCATCGTCATGGCTTCCGTCTGGTCGTGGGTAACGTAAATGATCGTCGTTTCGAGGCGTTTGTGCAGCTTCGAAATTTCGGAGCGCATCGCCACGCGCAGCTTGGCGTCAAGGTTGGACAGCGGTTCGTCCATCAGGAACACTTGCGGTTCGCGGACGATGGCGCGGCCGAGGGCGACGCGTTGCCGCTGACCGCCGGAGAGCGCCTTCGGCTTGCGGTCAAGCAGGTGCTCGATGTCGAGAATGCGGGCCGCTTCATGGACGCGGGCGTCGATGTCGGCTTTCTTGAACTTGCGCAGTTTCAGGCCGAACGCCATGTTTTGGTACACGTTCATGTGCGGATACAGAGCGTAGGATTGGAACACCATCGCAATGTCGCGGTCTTTCGGCGCGACGTCGTTGACCAGACGGTCACCGATGTACAGTTCGCCTTCGGTAATTTCTTCGAGACCGGCGATCATCCGCAGCGTGGTCGATTTGCCGCAACCGGACGGACCGACCAGCACGAGGAACTCCTTGTCCTTGATTTCAAGGTCGAAGTCGACGACCGTCGGAGCGGCTGCGCCGGGGTAAGTCTTGTAGATATGGCTCAAACGTACGCCTGCCATGTGTTCTCGTCCCCTTCTCAAAAAAGGTTGATTTTCCGTGCTTTCATCATAACCCGAGGGGGCCGCTTCTGACCATGCACAGAATCTACAAAAACGTCAGTGTCTTTTCGTCACTTTGTACAATTGCAAAGCGATCTTCACGTGAACGGCCTGGTTGAAATTGCGCACGTCCAGCCCCGATTCCTGGCGAAACTTGTCCAGCCGGTACAGCAACGTGTTGCGGTGGATGAACAGCCGTTTGGCCGTTTCGCTCACGTTGCAGTCCAGTTCGAAAAACGTCTCCAGCGTCTGGATCGTCTCGTCGTCGAGCATCGGTTCCTTCCGCTTGAACACCTGCTCGATGAACCGGATTTTGTCCGCCCGGGAAAGCGGGCTGAGCAGCTGGTCCAGGTACAGCTCCCACGGCAGGTGGACGTATTGGTTGACCCGCTGCGACCGCCCGACGGAAACCGCCTCCCGCATCCGGGCCACCGCAATCGGCAGCGATTGGGCCGGCACGACCGGGTAATGGACGGTCACGTGGCACTCGCCTTCGCCTTCGTTCAGGAGCACCGAATGCAGCCCTTCGCAGAGGGACGCGAGCCGTTCCTCCATTGTTTCGTCGGCATCCGCCTCGTCATCCGCTTCGACAAGCGACTTGCCGGCGAGCGCGAGCCATTCCTTTCCTTCAAGGGGAACGAGCAGAATTTCGCTGTCAAAAAACGTCTCCAAAAGCTTCTGCAGTTCCTGCACGCCGCCGTCCCCCTCATGGTCGTAGACGCCGACGATCAGAAACGGCACCCGCTCCTGGTACAGCACGGGGTACGCCGACAACTGGGCGGGCGGGTCCCGGTCGTCCAGTTCGCCCGCGGCGATCTGGCCTTCCACCCATTCCCGCACAATGTCCGGGAGGGCATCCTGGCCGTTCTTCCGCTTCGGCGCCGGATCCGACAGCCGGAGCGTTTCCAGCGCCACTTCCACCAGGCCCCGTTCGGTGTCCGTCAGCTGCGCGGCCGAAACCGCCGCCGCCTCCACACGATCGCCGTCGACCAGAACGGGAAACAGAATCTCCCCTTCCCGCTCGCGGCTCGCCGTCACCGGCAAATTGTCCGCTTCGCCGAGATGCGCCCAGTCCGTCTTCCCGACGCACACCTGGCGGATTTCCGTCTGCAAGATTTGCTCCAGTTGCCGTTTGAGCCGCTCCCAGTCCATCGCGTCACCCACCTCGCGCAAAACATCGGTTCCATTCTATCACAACCTCCCGTCCCATGCATAAATCCAAGGCGGCGAGGGAACGTTCTATGTAGCGTTCATGTAGGGGAGGAACACTGACGGTGGCTCAGCAAAAAAAGAAAAAGCCCGGAGAAGGCATCGGCCTGTCTCCGCAGGAATACCAAAAAATCGCAAAGCAGGCGGAGCCGAAACGAAACGTGCTCATGAACGGAGTCCGGGCCTATCTCGTCGGCGGGCTTATCTGCGTCATCGGACAACTGGTGCAGACGGGATTCATCGAGTGGTTCGGTTTTGAGAAAAAGGAAGCCGGCAACCCGACGGTGGCGGTCATGATCTTGCTGTCGACGATCCTGACCGGCCTTGGCGTCTACGACAAAATCGCCCAATGGGCCGGTGCGGGCACCTCGGTGCCGGTGACCGGCTTCGCCAACTCGATGGCGTCTTCGGCCATCGAACACCGGAGCGAAGGTTTCGTGCTGGGCGTCGGGGGCAAAATGTTCAAAATCGCCGGGCCCGTCATCGTCTGCGGCACCGTGGCCGCCTTTTTCGTGGCGATCGTCTACATGATCTTCCATCCCGAACTGGCAGGAGGGGGAAAATGACGCCATGTTGCTGAAAGGCCGGCAAAGCTGGGAATACGACCATCGCCCCGTCATCCTCGGCACCGGCACGGTGGTCGGCCCGTTCGAGGGGCAGGGGCCGCTGTCCGGAGACTTCGACCATATCCACGAAGAACTGTCCATCGGGCAGGACAGCTGGGAGAAAGCCGAGCGGGCCCTGTTCGAGGAAGCTGCGCAGCTGGCCGCGCAGAAAGCCGGGCTGTCCATGAACCAGGTTCAGTTCCTCGTCGCCGGCGACCTGATGAACCAGATCATCTCGTCCACCTTCGCGGCGCGGACGCTGGCGGTGCCGTTCATTGGCGTGTTCGGCGCCTGCTCCACCTCCATGCTTTCCCTGGCGGTCGCCGCCATGCTGGTGGACTCCGGCGCGGCCACCTACGCGATGGCCGCCACGAGCAGCCACAACGCGTCGGCGGAGAAACAGTTCCGTTATCCGACGGAGTACGGCTCCCAGAAACCGCCGACCGCCCAGTTCACCGTGACGGGTGCCGGCGCGGCGCTGCTCGGCAAAACCGGCAACGGCCCGGTGGTCACCGCCGCCACCCTCGGAAAAATCGTCGACCTCGGCGTGAAGGACCCGTTCAACATGGGCGCCGCCATGGCGCCGGCGGCCGTCGACACGATCATGGCGCACATGAGCGATTTGAACCGCTCGCCCGATTATTACGACCTGATCGTCACCGGCGACCTGTCCAAGGTCGGGTATCAGTTGGCGCTGGAACTTTTTGCGAAGGAAGGATTTCCGATCGACAAAACCGTTTACGGCGACTGCGGCATGATGATATACGATTACGGCAAACAGCAAGTGCAAGCCGGGGCCAGCGGATGCGCCTGCTCGGCGGTCGTCACGTACGGCCATCTGCTCAACCGGATGCAGCGGGGCGAGCTGAAGCGCATCCTCGTCGTCGCCACCGGCGCCCTGCTGTCCACCATCAGCTACCAGCAGGGCGAAAGCATCCCGTGCATCGCCCATGCGGTCGCCATCGAAAGCGGGGTGAACTGACGCACCATGATCATGGATTTCGTATGGGCATTTCTCGTGGGAGGCGCCATCTGCCTGCTCGGCCAGTTGATGATGGACGTATTCAAGCTGACGCCGCCCTACACGATGTCCACCCTCGTGGTGCTGGGCGCGATCGTGGACGGCCTCGGCTGGTACGATCCGCTGATCGAATTCGCCGGCGCAGGCGCCACCGTGCCGATCACCAGCTTCGGCAACGCCCTGTTCCACGGTGCCCTGCAGGAGCTGGAACGGAACGGCTGGGTGGGCATCTTGACCGGCATGTTCGAAGTGACGAGCGCCGGCATCTCTGCCGCGATCATCTTCTCCTTCCTCGCCGCCCTCGTTTTCCGACCTAAGGGCTGAGGAAGCGTATGCGGGGAGGCGTATGCGGATTCCGGATCGCATGCGTTTTCCGCAGTTCGCACCGGCCCTTGCCAGCCATTTTGGGTGAAATTTCATACAAAATGGCTTCAGCAGCACTGAAAACGGGGCGTTTTGTTCGAAAAATCATACAAAACCGGCATACAGGATCGGCCGACCGGGTGATTTTGTATGATTTTTCATCCAAAAGGTCGCTTTCGCCGCCGGAACCCGGACTTTTTGTATGAAAAATCGAACAAAACGGTTGCCGACGAACGAAAAAAGGCTCGTCCGCGCGCTTTCCCGCGGGATGGCGGCGGCGAGCCTTTTTGATGGGTGAAATCATTTATGTGGAAAAGGATTCTGCTTGTCCGAGCGCATGGCACAACCGCGTGACGAAAGCCAGGGGCAAAGCGGCCGCCGACAGCTCCCACAGGCCGAGCGGCCAATTCATCACGTCGCCCGCGAACCAGAGGAACGCGTAAGCCAGCGCGGCATCAGACAACAAGGCGACCGTGCGGCCGGCGAGCGGCAAGATCAGCCGGTCCACGACGAGCCAGCCAAGCACGGCCAACGCCGAAGCCGTGAACAACGACGCCGGAAGGCCGGCATCCGCAAACCAAACGAGGAGCGGCACCGCCACGATCCCCGTCGCAATCAGCCGAACAAGAAAAAGGACCAAACGGCTGCCTCCTTTTGCATGGAATGGTCCAATGATTATTGTTGGTGAAAAAGGGGTTGTGCATACATGCCGGAAACGCAAATGGGAAATTTGCTTGCGGTAACCGGATCCGCCCATCCACCCGGATCAAGGCACCGTCAACACCCATAAAAATAGCCCGCGGGTGCGGGCCAGGGATTGGTTTCACTCCACCATGGCGGCTTTCTGCTGCCGCAATTCGTCCAGTTTCTCCCCGTACGCTTTGATTTGTTTTTCCAACTCTCCGACGACCGCTGCATGGCCTTTTGCTTTCGCCGTTTCCAACTCGCCGGTTGCCGCATTCAACATTTTTTCGGTCACACGAATGCGTTCATCGAGATCGGCGATCGCCCTATGTTCGGATTCCTTCGCGGCTGAAAGCTTCTCAATCTCATCCTGCAACGCTTCCAGAGACTTCACGGCCGAAATCGTCCGTGTATCCGCCTCATCCTTCACGTCATACCCCAATGCATGGAGCAACGCACGAACCGGCATATACGTCTTCCCCTCGTAAACCAGCGCTTCCTCATCCATGTCCACGGTCTGCCCGTTCACGACAAGCGCCAACTGTTGAAATGTGGCCATCACGACTTCTCCGGCAGCCAATGCCGTTCCGACCGCACCAATCATGATTCCGACTGCCATTGCAAGAATGATATGTACGGATTTTTTCAATCGCTCCACCTCATTGCCATTTTCTCTCATTTTATCATACAGGATTCCACGTAAATTTCAACAAACCTTCGCTGATTCGCAAAAAAAAACCAAAAAAGCCGAAATCCCCTGCAAGGGACTTCGACTTCCTTCATGCGCGTGGAGGGACTTGAACCCCCACGGTTGCCCGCCAGAACCTAAATCTGGTGCGTCTGCCAATTCCGCCACACGCGCATTTTCATTTGTGATGGGAATGGTGGAGGGCGATGGATTCGAACCACCGAACCCGACAGGGAGCTGATTTACAGTCAGCCGCGTTTGGCCACTTCGCTAGCCCTCCACGGTAAGAAAACGATGTTTCAGCCCCGGTATGAGGACAAGAAGGTGGCTCGGGACGGAATCGAACCGCCGACACGAGGATTTTCAGTCCTCTGCTCTACCAACTGAGCTACCGAGCCACAGGTTCCTCCGCACGGCAGCTCTTCGCCGGCCCGGGCATTGGAAAACGATGCATTCGAAAGTTGCCGGATAAAAAAATGGCGGAGCTGACGGGATTCGAACCCGCGATCTCCTGCGTGACAGGCAGGCATGTTAGGCCTCTACACCACAGCTCCGTAAAAAGAAATGGTGCCGTTAAAGGGACTCGAACCCCCGACCCGCGCATTACGAATGCGCTGCTCTACCAGCTGAGCTATAACGGCACGTTTGTGATCCGTTTTGCGGCTTGTTGGCTTTCTGCCGCCGACGATTATCATAGCATAAAGCGGCCGGCCAATCAACGGCAAATCACGGATGAGGGTTGCGTGAATGGTAGCGGCGGAGGGCCTCGAACCCCCGACCTCACGGGTATGAACCGTACGCTCTAGCCAACTGAGCTACGCCGCCGCATGAAGGTAGAAAACGGAGAGAGAGGGATTCGAACCCTCGCGGCTGTTACACCCTAACGCTTTAGCAAAGCGCCCCCTTCGGCCTCTTGGGTACCTCTCCGGGTCCGGATAACCTCCGGTTAAAAAACGGCTGCTGAAGATTCGGGTTGCGCAACTCCTTCCCGGTTCGTTTCCGAACGCCGAAACTAGACGGTTCGGTGCCAACCGGGGAAGTTCCCCTTGAACCTTCAAAACCGGATGCGAAACGTCTGCTTCCGAAGCGCTTGTCGTGTCATTCAAGGATAAGCCCTCGACCGATTAGTATTCGTCAGCTCCACGTGTTGCCACGCTTCCACTCCGAACCTATCTACCTCGTCACCTGCAAGGGGTCTTACCAGCTTGACGCTGTGGGAAATCTCATCTTGAGGGGGGCTTCGCGCTTAGATGCTTTCAGCGCTTATCCCTTCCGTACTTGGCTACCCAGCGGTGCTCCTGGCGGAACAACTGGTACACCAGCGGTACGTCCATCCCGGTCCTCTCGTACTAAGGACAGCTCCTCTCAAATTTCCTGCGCCCGCGACAGATAGGGACCGAACTGTCTCACGACGTTCTGAACCCAGCTCGCGTACCGCTTTAATGGGCGAACAGCCCAACCCTTGGGACCTACTTCAGCCCCAGGATGCGATGAGCCGACATCGAGGTGCCAAACCTCCCCGTCGATGTGGACTCTTGGGGGAGATAAGCCTGTTATCCCCAGGGTAGCTTTTATCCGTTGAGCGATGGCCCTTCCATTCGGTACCACCGGATCACTAAGCCCGACTTTCGTCCCTGCTCGACCTGTCCGTCTCGCAGTCAAGCTCCCTTATGCCTTTGCACTCTCCGAATGATTTCCAACCATTCTGAGGGAACCTTGGGGCGCCTCCGTTACGCTTTGGGAGGCGACCGCCCCAGTCAAACTGCCCGCCTGACACGGTCCCCGCGCCGGTTCACGGCGCCAGGTTAGAACTCAGGCACGGTCAGGGTGGTATCCCAACGGCGCCTCCACCGATGCTGGCGCACCGGCTTCCATGGCTCCCACCTATCCTGTACAAACCGTACCCAAGTCCAATATCAAGCTGCAGTAAAGCTCCATGGGGTCTTTCCGTCTAGTCGCGGGTAACCTGCATCTTCACAGGTACTAAAATTTCACCGGATCTCTCGTTGAGACAGCGCCCAAGTCGTTACGCCATTCGTGCGGGTCAGAATTTACCTGACAAGGAATTTCGCTACCTTAGGACCGTTATAGTTACGGCCGCCGTTTACTGGGGCTTCGGTTCAAAGCTTCTCGCTTAGCGATAACCTCTCCCCTTAACCTTCCAGCACCGGGCAGGCGTCAGCCCGTATACTTCGCCTTGCGGCTTCGCACAGACCTGTGTTTTTGCTAAACAGTCGCTTGGGCCTGGTCACTGCGGCCCCCTCGGGCTATTCACCCTGACGGGGCACCCCTTCTCCCGAAGTTACGGGGTCATTTTGCCGAGTTCCTTAACGAGAGTTCTTCCGCGCGCCTTAGCATCCTCTGCTTGCCTACCTGTGTCGGTTTGCGGTACGGGCACCCCGCGGCTGGCTAGAGGCTTTTCTCGGCAGTGTGAGTCCAAGACCTTCGGGTACTTGAGTTCCCCTCCCCATCACAGCTCAGAGTGTTCGGTGCACGGATTTGCCTGCGCACCCTCCTCGCTGCTTGGACAGGCTCTTCCATCCGCCTGCGTCCCTTCCCTCCTGCGTCACCCCATCGCTCATAACGCCGCAAAGGTGGTACAGGAATTTCAACCTGTTGTCCTTCGACTACGCCTTTCGGCCTCGCCTTAGGCCCCGACTTACCCTGAGCGGACGAACCTTCCTCAGGAACCCTCAGGCTTTCGGCGGAGGGGATTCTCACCCCTCTTTTCGTTACTCATACCGGCATTCTCACTTCCAAACGCTCCAGCTGTCCTTCCGGTCAACCTTCAACGCCGTTTGGAACGCTCCCCTACCGCGAGCACTTCGTAAGAAGTGCGGGCCCATAGCTTCGGTGGCGTATTTAGCCCCGTGACATTTTCGGCGCAGAGTCACTCGACCAGTGAGCTATTACGCACTCTTTAAATGGTGGCTGCTTCTAAGCCAACATCCTGGTTGTCTGAGCAACTCCACATCCTTTCCCACTTAATACGCACTTGGGGACCTTAGCTGATGGTCTGGGCTGTTTCCCTCTTGACGATGGATCTTAGCACTCATCGTCTGACTCCTGGGCCTATGAGCATGGCATTCAGAGTTTGACTGAGCTTGGTAACCCTTGCGGGCCCCGCACCCAATCAGTGCTTTACCTCCACCTCACACAACTCCCAAGGCTAGCCCTAAAGCTATTTCGGGGAGAACCAGCTATCTCCGGGTTCGATTGGAATTTCACCGCTACCCCCACCTCATCCCCGGGCTTTTCAACGCTCGTGGGTTCGGGCCTCCAGTTCGTGTTACCGAACCTTCACCCTGGACAGGGGTAGATCACCCGGTTTCGGGTCTGCGCCTGCATACTCGTCGCCCTGTTCAGACTCGCTTTCGCTGCGGCTCCGGCTCTTCACCTTAACCTCGCATGCAATCGCAACTCGCCGGTTCATTCTACAAAAGGCACGCCATCACCCATCCATCGGGCTCTGACTTCTTGTAGGCACACGGTTTCAGGTTCTCTTTCACTCCGCTCCCGCGGTGCTTTTCACCTTTCCCTCACGGTACTGCTTCACTATCGGTCGCCAGGGAGTATTTAGCCTTGGCAGATGGTCCTGCCTGCTTCACGCGGGGTTCCCCGTGCCCCGCGCTACTCGGGATCCGCTCCGGAGGGGACAAGCTTTCGGCTACAGGGCTGTTACCTCCTATGGCGAGCCTTTCCAGACTTCTTCGCCTAACCTGTCCCTTTGTCACTCCATGTGGAACGTCCCACAACCCCGCCGGCCGAAACCGGCGGTTTGGGCTCTTCCGCGTTCGCTCGCCGCTACTGACGGAATCACTGTTGTTTTCTTCTCCTCCAGGTACTTAGATGTTTCAGTTCCCTGGGTGTGCCTCCGCTGCAGCTATGGATTCACTGCAGGGTGACCGGGCATGACCCCGGCCGGGTTCCCCCATTCGGACATCCCCGGATCAAAGCCTGCTTACGGCTCCCCGAGGCGTATCGTCGTTCGCTACGTCCTTCATCGGCTCCTGGCGCCTAGGCATCCTCCGTGTGCCCTTTGTAGCTTAACCTCTTAAGCTTCAGACACAAACCAAGCTTCAGATGCTTCGTTCGCTTTCGTTTCGCTATCCGGTTTTCAAGGTGCAAGGTTGCTCGCAGTCCGCTTTCGCTTCCCGCAAGCGGAGATTCCGTTTATCACGCCTGTCCCCGCCGGGCAACCGTCAACGTTTGCCAGCGAAGTTGTCGTGATGGTGGAGCCAAGGAGATTCGAACTCCTGACCCCCTGCTTGCAAGGCAGGTGCTCTCCCAGCTGAGCTATGGCCCCATGATGGATGAAATTGAAATGGTTGGTGGGCCTTGGTGGACTCGAACCACCGACCTCACCCTTATCAGGGGTGCGCTCTAACCAACTGAGCTAAAGGCCCGTTCGGCTTGGCGGCGACCTACTCTCCCGGGACCCTGCGGTCCAAGTACCATCGGCGCTGGAGGGCTTAACGGCCGTGTTCGGGATGGGAACGGGTGGATCCCCTCCGCCATGGCCACCAAACCGAAAACGTGAAAGGTCGCAAAGCTTTCGCCTTGCGCCTCCAAAACCGCAAACAAGCATATCGGGTGTTTTTTCATCTTCCCCGTGCAAGGGAAGACGTCGACTCCATAGAAAGGAGGTGATCCAGCCGCACCTTCCGATACGGCTACCTTGTTACGACTTCA
>Ga0310829_1001748_pt1 | contig 11362 bp, 6 predicted proteins | sample WT_ome_4_FD_202244 | JGI IMG/M metagenome (GOLD analysis project Ga0310829, IMG submission 202244) | Sorghum-adapted microbial communities enriched on wild type (WT) sorghum from Joint BioEnergy Institute, Emeryville, California, United... ... | reverse complement strand
GTTCCCATGTAGGTCTTCACATCTTCGGTCAGCTGCCCGTGCTTGACCATCGAGAACGCCCAGTGCAGAGAGGCGCGCGTATTGTCCGTCAGCTCCGGCTTGCCATCCTTCATCGTGTAGTTATAGTCCTCGATGCCGAGGTACACATAGCGGGTTCCCTCATCAGACAGCACCCAGTCGAAGAATGCCATCAGTCCATCCACATCCTTGGTCGTTGCCGGGATGCCGATGAAGTGGCGGCTCAGCGTATTGTAGGAGAAGGCTGACTTCTCGCCGTTTGGCCTGAGCGGCAGCTCGATCGCGATATAGTGATCGAATACACCATCGGCGAATTCCAGATTGGACTGGAAGTGCCAGAAGCCGTTGAACACTCCATACTTGAGCGTATTGACCTTCTCTCTGAAGATCGTGCTGTTCGTTGTTGTCCATTCCGGATCGAGGATATTCTCCTGGATCAGTTTGTTCATAAACTGCAGGTATTGCTTGTACTCCTCGGTCAACTCCGGCGGCAACAGCTCACCGTCGATATACTTGTAGGTTTCCGCATCGAAGGCAGCCTTGAAGATGCGTCCGCCGTAGGACAGGTCGCTGTTTCCGAGCAAACCGAAGGTATCATGCTGCCCGTTGTTGTCCGGATCCTGCTCTGTAAACGCCTTCATCACTTCATAGAATTCCTCGATCGTTCTGGGAATCTCCAGCTTCAGCGCATCCAACCATGTCTTGTTGATGTATACAACTTGATTATACGCATCATGGCGATGATAAGGGAAGCCCCAGATATGGCCTTGTTCATCGGTTACAGACAGCCAGGCCTCCTGCGGAATCTTCTTGAAATTCGGATACTTGTCGATATACTCGCTCAGATCAACCAGCATACCGTCGGCACCATACTTCATCAGCGTGTTCTTGTTGCCTGCTGTCACCATGAACGCATCCGGATAGTCGCCAGAAGCCATCAGGATATTGAGCTTCTCCATATAGCCGCTGCTGCCTGGTGATTCGATCTGGATGCGGACGCCGGTTTTCTCTTGCAGGAAGTCTACGTATTCGTTGTCAGTCAGAGACATCCCTTTCGTATCCACGTTGTAATCGAACAAGACTCTGTAGCTTTTGACCTCCTTCGATTCGCCAGCATTGTTCTGCGAGCTGCCAGACCCTGATCCTGACGATCCCGCATTGCCCGTCTGACTCGTTGTGTTGTTCGAGCCGGAGCTGTTGCCTCCACCCGTACCGCTGCTGCAGCCTGCTAAGACGAGCAGTGCCGTCAGCAGGATCACGACCCAGACTCTCATCCGTTTCACATACCCCATCGCAAAATCACGCTCCTGTTCTACTGAACGATATTATCCTTGAGGTTCGTCTGTAGACGCGACCTTCCGGATTACCATTCATTGTTCGCCATATCGTCGCATTCCTCAATGTACAATTCTTCAGGAGTGTATATTTTTTATCAGAATGGGATGTATATTTCTACTTTACAAAATTTCTTGCTGGCCCAGCTCGCGTCGCCTGATCTTGCGATATTCGTTCGGCGGCATGCGGTGTGTCTTCTTGAACTGGCGGATGAAGGTATGGATCGTATCGTAGCCGCATTGCTCAGCAATATCCTGAACGGTTAGAGAGTCGTCCTCAAGCAAACGGACGGCCTTCTGGATGCGCAGCTGGCTGACATACTCCACGAAGCCGACACCGAGATGGGACTTGATGAGCGCGCTCAGATAGGAGGGACTCATCGAGATCTTGTCCGCCAGGATGCTGAGGGATAACGGCTTGTCGTAGTTCTTGCCGATATATTCGATGATCCATTCGGCTGTCTCGTTCTTCCTGGAATGATCGGTATGAACCTCAGACACGATGAATCGGCATATCTCGAGCAGATATCGCTTCTTGTCCTCGATAAATTCATAGCTGTACAGCCGGAAGAACACATCCTCCTTCAGATGCTTGTTCAGATCGATCCGCTGCTCAAGCGCAAACTTCATCAAACTGAAGAGGAGGTTGCCGAACCAGGCATGCAAGCCGCTGACCGCTGAAGTCCCTCCGGCGATCCAACTGCGGATCAACCCATCGAGCAGCTGCTCGATCGCATTCACATCCCCTTTGTGAAGATAGGAGGCGAGCTTGTCGGAATATTCGTACATGGATCCGACCTCGCTGGCGGAAGCTCCATTCGGAACCTGCGAATACAGGATCATCGAGCCCTTGCCGTAGACGCTCTTATATTCCAGCGCGGACAACGCATGCACATAAGCTTCATGGATCTGACTGACCTCGCGAACCGGCATGCTCACGCCCGCACATACGGTCAGTCCAAACTGCTCATGGATATCCTGTTGGATATATCGTACCGCGGTTGTCAGGTCTTGTTCATCTGCGCGGGGCAAGGCAGAGCCATCGCTCGATCCAGCCGCCGTATCCTCATAACCGATCAGCACAGCGATCTTGGCATATTCTGCATTCAGCGTATACGTGGTGGTGAAGCGCAGCTTGAACGTCCAATGGATGGCATTGAAGATGACCTTGTTCATCAGCAGCTTCTCTTGATGGGACTTATCAATCAGATGATGATAGTAATCATCGATCTCGAAGACGATCACCTGGTACACATCGCTGTTCAGATCGATCAGATATTCCTGTGCCTTCTCGTGCATATCATGCAGAGGCTTGCCGGAGAGCAGGTCATGGATGAACCCCTTCTGCATATCCACCAGATTCGACTGCACCTTCGTCCGAAACCAGCGCTCACGCCGTCTCTTCGCAATATAGAAGTAGATATGCGGCATCAACGCCGCGAGGAGACTTAAGGACACGACGAAGCCCAGCTGCGTCATGCTGTTCTGACGATTCCCATACAGTTCTTCAAGCGGGATGATCGTGAGCAGCTTCCAACTGCCATCCGGCGATTCCGATCGGATGACATGATGATCCTTCACATGAAACGAGGTTTGCTGAGTGGTGATCAGCGCCTTGCGATGCTCCTCATAGAACAGCCGATGCTCCTCACTGTCGGTGATGATGATATCGTCCGTTTCGTCCACCCAGATGAATGAATGGCTGTTGCCCAGTACGGCTTCCTTAATATATCCCAGATCATAGTTAAATGAGATCACACCGCCTTGCATGGGGGATCTGCTGGGAATGCCGAAGACGAAGCTGAGCTGTTCGTCCTTGATCCGCGGGTTGCGATCTGACGAGGTGGTTACGGTTACCGATGAGGCGCCGCTTGCATAGTACTCCTCGAATACCTCGCGGTGGGGGAACTGCTCCAGACTGGAGATCATGAATGAGGTTGACAGGATGCGATCGATCTTCTGATTGTACAGATAGATCGATTCCAGCCCCGTGTGGCTTTGGATGAGACCGATGAATGATTTCTGTACGAAGCTGAGTTCATACATATCTTCCTTGAGTTCCCCCGGATTGCGAAGCCATCGATTCAACCGTTCATCCAGCAACTGCTGGCTGTAGATGGAGCTCAGCTGCTTCGTAAACAAGTACAGGGACGAATACGCCCTCTCATGGGCCCGTTCAACCCCGTATACCCGCTCCTCCAAGTATTCCTTCTGGTTGCTGTGATCATAGAGGAAAAAAGCCCCGGTCGAAATCAATGCAACGAGCAAGAAGGCCGCCGAGATAATCCATTCCTTCTTCTTATCCGTCCACATCAAGGAGTCCAACATGCTGTCATTGATCATGGAATAGATGCCCCCTTATCGAAGCGAATGACCTCCGTATGTTAGCGCTTTCGCCCAATGTGATCCACTTGGTGGTTTAGCGTCAGACGCTGATAGCGTACGTGCACAGATTATATCATACTCGCAATCGGTGCATCGTTTCATTTGAATAATTCTTCATCTGTAAAAATATATCCATCGCATCACCTGAAAAAATGTACACTGCCTGAAATAATGAACATGGATGAACCCCATCCGATTCACTAAGATAAATAGATATAACCGAGAACAACGAATGGGGATGATCATATGACAAGCGAAGCACAAACTGTGCAACCGATGCTCGCACCGAAGAACAGGCGCTTCAGGCTGGGGCGAGTCCTGTGGAAGTATCGCTATCTCTATCTTCTCCTGCTCCCCGGCTTCATCTGGTACTTGGTCTATCGGTACTTGCCGATGTATGGATTGATCATCGCATTCAAGGATTTCAACTTTATGAAAGGGATCTGGGGGAGTGCATGGGTTGGTTGGAAGCACTTCGAGTTTCTTTTTTCTTACCCGGATTTTTACCGCATCGTCCGGAACACCCTGTTGCTGAATATTTATGAACTCCTGTTCGCTTTCCCGATGCCTCTCATCCTGGCACTGCTGCTCAACGAGCTGCGCAATATGTTGTTTAAACGAACGATACAAACCGTTGTCTACTTCCCTCACTTCCTCTCCTGGGTCGTATTCGGCGGGATCATCATCCAGCTATTGTCGCCGAACGACGGTCTGGTGAATCAGATTCGTGAGCTGTTCGGACTGACTCCGATCCACTTCATGGCAGAGTCGTCCTATTTCCGTACGATCGTCATCACCTCGCATATCCTCAAAGAGACGGGTTGGGGAGCGATCATCTATCTGGCGGCGCTGACCTCCATCGATCCGGAGCAGTATGAAGCGGCAACGATCGACGGGGCATCGAGGTGGCAGAAACTGTTCCACATCACGTTGCCCGGCATACGCAACACGATCATCCTGCTGTTCATCCTGAAGATCGGCACGATGCTGGATTACGGGTTCGAGCAGATCTACATTCTGTACAACCCAACGGTATATGACGTAGGCGACGTGCTCAGCACCTATATCTACCGGATCGGTCTGCAGGGCGCTCAGTTCAGCCTGACGACGGCGATCGGATTCTTCCAGTCGTTCATCGGGTTGGTCTTGATCTATACAGCGAATCGCATCGCCCGCCGTTTCAGCGATGTCTCGATATGGTGATGAGGAGGGAGGACTAGCGATGACCAAACGTTTTAATCTCGGAAGTTTGTCGATTGGTACGGTCCTGACCGTGTTTGCGATCTTGACATTCGTCCCTTTCTACTATGTGATCATGGTGTCAGTCAGCGATCCGAAGATGGTGCAAGAGGGCAAGCTGATCCTGTGGCCGCGCGGTTTCAGTCTGTACACCTACGAGCTCATCATCTCGAACGCACAGTTCATCACGGCATTCACCAACACGATCCTGCGAACGACGCTCGGCGTGCTGATCAATCTCGCCCTGCAACTGACCTTCGCCTATGCGATATCCAAACAATATCTGCCCGGACGGCGCTTCTTCATCGTCTATATCATCATCACGATGCTGTTCAATGGCGGGATCATCCCGACCTATCTCATCGTGCGGGAAACCGGGCTGATCGATACGATCTGGGCGCTCGTCATCCCCACGGCGATCAGCACCTGGAACGTCATCCTGCTGCGTTCCTTCTTCGAGAACGTACCGGCGAGTCTCGAGGAATCTGCGAAGATCGACGGCGCCAATGATCTGATCATCTTCCTCCGCATCTATCTGCCGCTCTCGCTGGCATCCGTCGCCACGATCGGCCTGTTCATCGCAGTTATGCACTGGAACACATATATGGATGCGATCATCTACATCAACCGGCAGGAGTTGCAAGTGCTGCAAACGTTCCTCCGAGACATGGTCGTCCAGATGGAGATGGCAGCCACATTGGGCGACATGAGTGCGGTTCAGGAGACGAGCAGTCTGTCGGTCCGTACGGCGGCGATCTTCCTGTCCGTGCTGCCGATTGTCATCGTCTATCCGTTCCTGCAGAAGTATTTCGTGAAAGGTGTAACACTCGGCGCTGTAAAGGGCTGATCGTAAAAAAAGCTGGACGGGAAACCCCTCACGAGACGGTTTCCTGCCCAGCTTGCTTATTTATTCTCATTAGAGTTACATATGAGATGGCATCTTAGCACTTGCTGTTGTCGGCCCGCCCTGCTCTGGCACCTGCTTCACCGATTCAGCCAACCCTTGAGCTGCCGCAGCGCCGCCGCGCAGATACGCAGCCCAATAAGCGAAGCCAACGAAGATGGCGCCGCCGGTCAGATTGCCCAGCCAGACGGGCACGAAGTTGGCGAAGTAATCCCCCCAGCTGTAGTAGCCTTCGAAGATCGCGGCAGGGATGAGGAACATGTTGGCGACCACGTGCTGGAATCCGATCGCTACGAAAGCCATCGTCGGGAACCAGATGCCGAGGATCTTCCCGCTCATCGAATCGGAGGCATAGCACAGCCACACCGCCAACGCAACCAGCCAGTTGCAGCCGATGCCGGAGACGAAAGCCTCGAGGAAGCCGTCATCCAGCTTGTGCCCGGCCATCGCCACCAGCTTCTGAAGATATGGACCATCAGCGGTCAGTCCAACCACATGACCGAACATATAAGCGACGAACAAGGCTCCGACGAAGTTGCTCAGCGTCACCAGCGTCAGATTGCGCAGCCACTCTCCAGCTGAGATACGTCTCGCGATGCACGCGAGACTGACCGCCATCATGTTGCCCGTTGCCAGCTCACCGCCTGCGAGCAAGACCAGGATCAGTCCGATCGGGAAGACGGCGGCTCCGAGGAATCCCGCGAAACTGCCCCATTCGGCAGGCGTGCTGGCGATCACGCGTATATCCAACAAGAAACCGAAAGCGATGTAAGCTCCCGCCAGAAATCCCAACACCAACAATGTCCCGATCGGATAACGAGCTTTGTTCTCCCCAAACTCCGCTGCGATCGCAGCAATCTTCTGCGGCTTGTTGATCGTCATAAGATGACCCCTCTGCTATGCTTGTTCGTTGCGAAACCTGTGCATGACCCTATTGTACCACGAACCGCTTGAGAGTTTAGTAATATAAATCACCGAGTATCTCCTGATGCCTTATCCCCTCTTGAAGCGAAACCAATCTATGATGATTCGACAAAATTCTAATCAAAAATTACAAACTATAGGTCGATATAATATAATGATGTAGAAATTACCAGAAAGGAGGTGAGATTGATGCGTCTTACTGCAAAACGGTTCATCGTCCGAATCTGTTTGCTCGCTGCATGCCTCCTGTTGTCATCTGCTTATGTGAACACAATAGCTGTATTATCAGACGAACTTAATACCGAAGCTAAATATCAAAAATTGAAAGAAACCGGAGTCTTCGAGAGTTGGACCGGTTCTGAAAACATGACTCGAGAAGAGTTCGCGGAGGTCTTGGTTAAGCTCTTGGGGAAGGACAAGCCGGACAACGGCAATGACCTCCCGTATTCGGACTGGGCAGCTGGATTCGCCATTGCTGTGGAGAATAAATGGATTCTCGGGGATGGGCAAGGAAATTACCTTCATGATTCCTATATTACAACAGAACAACTCGCAACCATCATGATCCGTGCTCTCAATCTCGACCCGACCCCGCCTTCCATGATGCATAACGGGGTATCCGATTGGGCACAAGGTTATGTCCAGGCGGCTCTCCAACATGGATTAATCTCTTGGAATCAAGACTACACCAAGCCCGCCACCAGAGAACAGATCGTCGATGCATCCTACGCCACTTACGAGAAGAACCAAGAGAGCGAGGCAAAGGAAACAGAATCGGACGATAACAAGCTCGTGTGTGAACAGGAGCTCTTCTCCTTCGAAGGTGCCAGATTGGATATGGATGGCCCTGTGCTCATCGCGGCCTTCTCAGCACCGGTCAATCTCGATTCGCTGAGCCTGAGCCGGATCACTCTGGATTCCATCAAGCTGTCCGAACTGGACTCGGAGATTCACTTGGAGTTGTCCGAAGACGGCAAGACAGTGAGGATCCATCTCGGCGAAGGTTTCGAGTGGAAAACGTATAAGAACCATACTACCCTCTATATGGCCGGTGTCCAATCCGCATGCGGGAACCTCATCAGCGCGAATGAGACCATATGGGTGGACAATCTGCCTCCGGTCCCGCTGCCGGTTATCACGCCGATCTACTACCCGCCGTCACCACCGCCGGCAGATCCTGTAGAGGAGGAACCTGAAGAAGAAGAGCCCAGCCATCTAGTCAAGGTGCGTGACCTCACAACGGTTGTTGGTGCTACATACTCCACCATGCATGTGGAAGTCATCGGATGGAACTATCTCAGCGTCATCGCTCTCGAGTCGGATCATCCGGCACCAACGCTCGAGGAGTTGAAGTTGGCATCATACTCTGCATTCATGCCGTTCGTGTGCGCGATGTATGATCTGAAAGAGTATAACCACACTTCGCAAGTTTACGAGATCGAGCTGTATCATTTCTTCTTCACCAACTATAATCCGGATCTCAGCTACACCTTCTATATCCTGGGCATGTCCGATGATGTCGCCACCGAAGTTTCTGACGTGTACACCACGACCTACACGGAGGTCTTCGATGCCCCCAACGCAGATGATGATGAAACTTAACTAGAAGAACGCCTGCAAGTCTTCAGCTTGCAGGCGTTCTCCTTCTATTCTTGTATATGCACCGTTACAGCGCTCTTCGGTTGCATGGCGAAGCTCGCCGCATGTTCGCCGTTCAACACCAGATCCGTGTTCACTGGCACATCGCTGTCATTGAACAGCACAACCGCCGTTGAACCATCCTTGTTCCGGCATGCCACGGAACGGATGCTGTCATCATGCGAAGTCGAGTCGATCCGCCTCGCTCCCGGCCGGATGTGCTTGCTGAAGTGAGCCAATGCGTAATAGTCCAAGGTGTAGGTCAGCTCCTTGGTACGCTGATCCACCTTCACGACGCCGCGGCAGGTCGAAGTGCCGAAGCCAGGAACGACCGGACCATTGTTCTCGTCCAGCGCCATATTCCACAGGACGAACGACTTGCTGTGATTGCGCAGGATGTCGATCCCTCTCCGCATCACGTTGGAGAACGCCGGCTCGAAAGGCGGAATCCACTGCCCGCCCGAACCTTCGGTGAAGTGGACCTCCTTGTCCGGGAACTCCTCGAAGATCTCGGACTGCGCCGACGGCTTGCCGCCGTACCAGTGCCAAGCGACTCCGTCCACCTCATCATAGGCATGCGTCAGAACCTCCCGCGGATAATCCGGCCTGTCCCAGTTGTGGTCATAGCACAAGATCTTCGTCGCGATGTTGTGCTGGACAAACTGGGGTTTCAGATGATGCTTGATGAATTCGATCTGCTCCTCCGGCAGCATGATCATGCCCGGGTAATGTCCAGGCGAATACAGAGCCTCATTCTGCGGCGTAATCGCATAGATCGGCAAGCCATGCTTGGCATACGCCTGGATATATCGGACGAAGTAGTTGGCGTAAGCCGGGTAGTACTCCTTGATCAATGTGCCGCCGATCATGGAGCCGCTGGTCTTCATCCAGCCCGGCGGACTCCATGGCGAACCCATCAGCTTCACATCCGGATTCAACCGCAGTGCCTCTTGCAACAGCGGGATGATATCCGCTTCATCATGCCGGATCGAGAATCGTTCCAGCATGGGATCGGTTTCTCCCGGCGGCAGATCGTTGTAGCTGTAGAAGTCACGAGCAAAATCGGAGGCTCCCATCGGATTGCGCAGTACAGACAAGCCGATCCCTGCCTGTGGGTCGAACAGCCTGACCATCAGCTCCTCCCTCTGCTCAGGATCTAAGACCTGGTGGATCAGATACGCGGCCGAATCGGTAAATGATGCGCCGAATCCATCAATCTCCTGATAGCTGCGGCTGTCATCGATAGAGATCGTCTTCCGCTCTGCACCCGCAGATGCCGGGCTTGGTTCCTGTATGCGTTTCTCCACGAACAGCTTATTTTCCCCTGTGGACTCATAAACGGTTAAGTTTCGCATATGGTTTCCTCCAATTCACTCGTTCATACGTTTCTAGCCTAATCCTCGATCCCAAGCTTACAGGCCCAGCTTCTCCTTGTTCGCCTGCATCTTCTCGGAACGGATCTTCACGATGCTCTCCCAGTTGTTGTCATCCAGGAAGGCCTTATAGTTGTTCAAGATGTTCTCGCGCTCCTGGTCGCTCTTGGCGCGAATCATGCCAACCAGCGTGGTGCTCCATTCGGTCTCGATCGCACTTAAACTGCGAGCCTCTGCCGTACCTGGGTCCGGGTTGGTGTTCTCCAGGATGAAGTGCCCTTTCAGCTTGCCGCGTCCCCATTCTTGCATCTGCTTGATCGCTTCCGGGAAGGAGTCTTTGCTCAGTGCTTTATGACGGTCGTGACCGAAGAACATGAACTCTCCCATGCGGTATTCCTTCTTGAATCGATCCGCATCGTTCATCTGCATAGCCTTCACTTCAGGCAGCAATTCGACGGTACCGTCAGCGTTCTTCTTGTAAGTCTCGCCTTCGATCCCGTAGTTCATCAGCATCTGCCCTTCTTCGCTGAGCAGGTAAGTGTAGATCTGAATCGCCTTAGCCGGGTCCTTGACATTCTTCGTGACGAAGGTGACCATCCAACCCGAGATGCCGGACTGGTTCAACGTCGGCTGACGGCCTTGTGTGCTCTGAGGGCCGTCGATCGCGATATATTCCTTGCCAGGGTTGGCGCTCATCCAGATCTGCAAGTTGCCCCCTTGCTGAGGTGTACCGTCCAGGAGCATCGTTGCGTACTTGCCGCTCTTCACTTTCTCCTCGAATGCAGTACCGTCATCAGCGAAGCTGTCATCGCTGATCGCGCCGTTGCGATATACGCGATTCAACGTCTCGATCCAAGTCAGGTAATCCTCATCCAGATTGCGATTGTAGAAGTTGCCGTTCTCATCTTCCCACGGAACGCCGAGGAAATCTTGCAGCACATCGCCGAGAGATCCTGTGCCGGTACCTACCGCGTTGAATCCGAACGGGAGCAGATCCGGGAACTGTTGTTTGATCTGATTCATCACGGCTTCAAATTGCTCCGGTGTGCTCATCTCCGGCTTGCCCAGGGCTTCGTATACGTCCTTGCGGATGATGAATGCCGTCTTCGCCGGAATGTAGCCGCTGTCATAGTCGGCTTGCGTGTTGGAATAGTTCGGGTATGCGTACGTCTTGCCATCATCCAGCTGGAACCATTTCAACGTATCTTCCGCAGCGACTTTGTAGAAGTACGGATCGTACTTGTCTGCCAGATCGTTCAGAGGCAGTGCCCAGGTGTTCGCCTTCTTGGCGAGCTGGGAATTGCCGTCGAACGTGGTGATGATGTCTGGCAATTGATCACCAGCGAACAGCGTATTCAGCTTCGTGTCGTCACCCGTGATGAAGTTGATGTGGATGTTCAGGTCTTCCTTAATCTTCTTCGTCACCACATCGTTGCCGAAGTCGGTGTTCCACCAGTCGGCGTTCACGTACCAAGTCAGCTCCGTAACTTCTTCCTTGGTATCCAATTGCCATGCAGGCGTATTCGGATCCGGCGTATAACGGCCTT
>Ga0310829_1001740_pt1 | contig 11408 bp, 5 predicted proteins | sample WT_ome_4_FD_202244 | JGI IMG/M metagenome (GOLD analysis project Ga0310829, IMG submission 202244) | Sorghum-adapted microbial communities enriched on wild type (WT) sorghum from Joint BioEnergy Institute, Emeryville, California, United... ... | reverse complement strand
GGTCAACCGTCTCCTTAAAGAGGCGGTTTTTTTTGTTTTTTTGGAAAAATATCGGATCGGATTGAAGGAAATGGAAGGAAATCCATGGAATAATAGGTATGCGACCTGTATCCAAATCCGGGTCAATGCCAACAGGACAAGGGGGGATTCTTTGTAATTGATAGACCCTTAACGAATCAGGTGGGCGGAATGGACGGATTTGCAACTTCAAAAATGATCAGGGAGGTTCGGCATTGTGGTGGTTGGCAAATACAGAACGGCTCCATTTCTGGTTGTCGTATTGCTGTTGAGCCTGGTAACGGGAAGCTTTCCCGTCTACGCCGGGATGGCAGCCGAAACAGCGGCTTCCGGTGGCGAATCCGGAACGTACAAATACGATTTCAAATTGCCAGTCGATTCGAAGATCGAGGATGCCGGCTGGGAAATTACCGATGTCTATTTACCCGATGGTTCTTTCCGGCATCAGGTCTACGGGATTCAGGTGCAGGCCCGGAATATCGGACACTACATTACCATCCGTTTTCATGTTCCGGAAACCGGATTTTATACCGTTCAGTTTAACGGGGCCGGAGCGGGCAGCGGTTCGATTGCGTCGATACTGATCGACGGAAAGGAAATCGGCGAGTATAATTTTTATTCCAGTACCTACATTCCGGAAAAAGGCCCGATTTCCATGGGACCTATCGGAGTGTCGCAGGGTGTGCATCAGCTGACGCTGAAGGTCAAGCAAAAGGCCGGCTACTATCATATGTATCCCGGGGAGATGATCCTGGTGAAATCGGAAGCGCTTCCTTCGCTGGTGTCAGTTCAACTGGCGTCCGAAAAGCCTGAATTGATGGCCGGACAAACGTCGCGGCTCACAGTAACCGGTACGCTCGGGGACGGAAGCAGTCTCGATCTCGGGACGCTGGCCGAAGCTGTGAAAAGCTTTACAAGCACGGATGAATCGATTGCAATCGTCGATTCCGGAGGTATCGTTAAGGCCGTTCAACCGGGAACGGCCACCATTCGTGCGACGGTCACCCTGAATGGAGTGACAAAAGAGGCCGACATCCCGATTACGGTCAATGATAAAATTTTGGGGCACGTGTCGTTGACATCGGATAAGCTGCAAATTTCCGTCGGATCTTCCGCGACGCTCAAAGTGTCGGGAACACTCGATGACGGGACGCCCGTTGATTTGAAGGATGCGGAGATCGTTTACCGCAGTTTGAACGAATCGGTGGCTACGGTGGATGAATCCGGTGTTGTAACGGCGCGGGCCAAGGGAAAGGCTGCCATTCACGCAGATGTAACATTGGGAGGCGTGACCCGTTCCGCCGAACTTGAACTGCAAATTGTCAATTCCGCGCTGCAGCAGCTGACAGCGCGTCTGTACAGAACCGCCCTTTTTCTTGGCGATGCCTTTCCGCTGGAGCTGACCGGGTCGCTGAGCACCGGAGAGCCTGCCGACTTGTCCGCGGCCGAGTGCACGTATGAGAGCAGCGATACGCAGGTTGCGACGGTCGATTCCGGCGGCATCGTTCATGCTGTTGGGACGGGAACGGCCCGCATCACGGCCTCCTGTTCCCTCGACGGCTCCGCCATGTCGGCCGGTGTGGAGATCACTTCCCGGATGGTGTCCAGCAGCAAAACGCGAAGCACCTATTACACACCGGCCAAGATTGCCGCGGCCAGAGACAATATCGCAAAGTACGAATGGGCGAAAAATATCAGGGATAATGCGGTGGCGAACGCGGACAAATTTCTGGCGCTGGGCTATGACTACCTCTGGAACATGGTCACCCCCCAGAGCCTTCCGCGAAGCTACGGGGTGAACCAGCAGTTGGGAAGTCCGATTACCGGTCTGGAGATCAACAAATACGGCAACTATCCGTGGGTGGCCGATCCGGTCAACAATCCATGGAAGCTGACGGACCCCAGCAGCGGGTATCAATTCCCGACCAACGATTTCGGCGCTTACTATCAAAGCGGTCTGGATGATCATGGAATCTTCCGCCCGGAGCTTGCGGACAGGAGCCTGCTGGTCAACACGCTCTATCCCGACAAAGGCCTCGATTGGGGAGTTGACGACGGATTCGGCTGGGTGGATGAAAACGGCCGCCGATGGACGTTCATCGCCTATTACAACCATTGGGCCGTCTGGCACGGGGGACTGATCGCCCAGGCGGTTAGCGCCCTGAGGGATGCCTTCATTTATACCGGAGACGTCAAATATGCCCGCGCAGGCACAATTCTTCTGGACCGGATCGCCGATGTTTATCCGGACATGGACATCTCCGCGTATGATTCTTCCGTATATTTGAATTCCCACGGTGGAACGGGACAAGGCAAAGTAGTCGGCTCCATCTGGGAAACGGGACTTGTCAATAACTTCATCAGCGCGTATGACGCTTTTTTCCCGGTTATGGACGATCCGGAAATTTCCGGTTTCCTTAGTGCCAAGTCGGATGCCTACCATCTCGGCGTTCTGAAAAAATCGGGCACGGGGATCCGCCGGAATATCGAGGACGGGATTATCCGCCAGGTATATCCGGCGGTGCGGAAAGCTCAGATCCGCGGCAATACCGGCATGCATCAGAGCACCCTGGCGCTTGCGGCCGTCGTTTTGGATACGCTGCCGGAAACAAAGGAATGGCTCGATTTCGATTTTCAGGCCGGAGGCTTGGAAAAAAACCCTTATCGCGTGACCGGCGGCAATATTTTGGCCTCGCTTGTCGACGATGTCGACAGGGACGGTTTCGGCTTTGAAGCCGCGCCGGGGTATAACAAGCTCTGGCTTGGACAATTCGAACAAATTGCCGACATCCTGGACGGATATGACCTGTATCCGGCGGCGGATTTGTATCAAAATGTCAAATTCCGCAAAATGTTTTCGGCCTTCTATCCGTTAATGCTCAGCGACCATTATTTCCCGCAAATCGGGGACACGGGGAACACGGGCGGCCCGCTGAACCTGTTGGATCTCAACCCGTGCATCAAAGCGTTCGAAAAATTCGGAGACCCGATTTTCGCGCAGCTGGTCTACTTTTTGAACGGAAATCGGACGGATGGAATTCACGGCGATATTTTTACGCCGGATCCGGAGGGAATCGCGGAAAAGATTGCCGGGGTGATTGAGCGGCAGGGTCCGCTGAATCTGAAAAGCAGCAACCTGACCGGCTATGGATTTACCGCTTTGCGCGACGGGGTCAACACGAAGCGATTTTCGGGACTGGGCCTCAATTTCGGCAAATTGAAAGTTACCGATGCCACAGCCGATTACCAATTGTATGCCAATTCCGGCACATTGCAGTTTAACGCGGAGTCGGCAAATCAGCGCATTACGTTTGAATTTGCCGTGCCGAAAACAGATCAGTATGAGATTGACCTGAAGCCGTTCAAGGCGCAAAGCTACGGCATTTACGATATCCTGATCGATGGCGGGAAGGTCGCCCGATTCGACTTTTTCGGATCGAGCGGCGCATCGGCCAGCCTTGAAACCATCGCCAATCTTCCGCTGGCCGCAGGGACGCACACCATTACTTTTACAGGAGCAGGCAAGAGAGATACCGCCACCAACTACAAGATGGGCGTCATCCAGCTTCAGCTTTACGACAAGGCGGCGCAGGAAGTAAAGAACAACCCCGCCAACGTGAACACACAGAGGGATTTATGGATGTATTACGGCAACAACGGACATCACGGCCATAGAGATACGCTGAATATCGGCATGCACGCGTTCAATCTCGATCTGCTTCCCGATCTCGGCTATCCGGAGTTCGCCGATACGGTCCATCCCCGAAGGTATGAATGGGAGAACAATACCGTCAGTCACAATACCGTTATTGTGGATGAAACGAAACAGCAGTTTCAGGAAGCGGCCCTCCCCCGGCATTACGATGACAGCAGCATGGTCAAGCTCATTGATGTGGAAGCGCCGAAGGTATATCCGCAGACGGAGCTGTACAAACGGACCACGGCCTTGATCAAAGTTGACGACGCCAATTCGTACGCCGTTGATTTCTTCCGTGTCAAAGGCGGGCATGATCATCATTTCAGCTTCCATTCCGCGGAAGGTGCGGTAACGACGGAAGGTCTGCATTTGACAGCGCAACCTTCCGGGACTTATGCCGGCCCGGATGTGCCTTATGGGCAAAGGCCGGAGGACGACAGTGTAGCAGGGCCCAATTACCAGGGGGCCGGATTCCATTATCTGAAAAATGTCGAAAAGGATACGAACCCACCCGCGCAGTTCAGTGTGGACTGGAATGTGAAAGATACATGGGATATGTACGGCAACGGCCCTCATGCGGCCACCGATGTACATTTGCGGCTTACGATGCTCGGACAGACGGATGACGTGGCCCTCGCGGACGGGGTGCCGCCGACCAATAAACCGGGGAACCCGAGCGCTCTCCGATATCTGATCGCACACCGGTCGGGCGACAATCTGGACAGCACCTTTACCTCCGTCATTGAACCTTATCGATCGGACCGATTCATCGAAGCGATCGGCCCGGCTCCGGTAACGGCAGGCGGACAGCCGGCGGATGCCGATGTGAAAGCAGTCAAAGTTGTGCTGAAAAACGGCAGAACCGATTACATTATCAGCGCCCTTCATTCGGACATAACGTATATCGTGGACGGCAAATTTCAGTTCCAGGGATTTTTCGGTGTCTATTCCGAAAAAGACGGCCATCAGGTCGGCGGGTATCTGAATGACGGTATGGAAATTGGCGCCGTCTCAGCCGTTCGTCCGGCGATCACCGGAACGGTCGCCGATTTTACGAAGGAATTGAGCAACGATAATCAAATGACCGTGCAGCTGAATGAAAACGCCGGGAACCTTGACCAGCTGGCGGGTTCCTATCTCTACATCGATAATGACGGCACGCAGAACGGCAGCTACCGGATCGAAGGGGCAGCCCGGCGATCCGGAAATCTGGCAGCGCTTGACCTGGGGGACGTCACGCTGATCCGCAGCTGGAGCGACGCGAACGATTTCAGCAAAGGCTTCGTTTACAATATTGCGGAGGGCGCAGCGTTCCGCATTCCGTTGGCTGAGGAAATCGTGGACGAAACCCCGCCTGAGACCACGATTCAAGTCGATGGAATCACAGGTGAGGGAACGTTTAACGGAAAGGACGTCGGGATCGGTTTTTCGGCAGCGGACAATCCCGGGGGATCCGGAGTGAAGCGCACGGAATACCGGATCAACGGTGGAGATTGGATAACTGTTGCCGATTCGGTTTACCGGACGGCTTTGAACCCCGATACGGCAAGTCCGGAAGAGGAAGCGGCAGCGGTAACCAATGCCGTCTACCGGTTCACCCGGGATGGGATCTACAATGTGCAGTTCCGGTCGGAGGACCGGTTCGGCAATGTCGAGGAAACCAGAAAGCGGATCGTGGGAATCGACAAGACCGGTCCCGAAATTGGGGAACCGGATACCCTCAGCATCCTGCAGACCGATTCGCCCAGTGTGTACATTCCGGTAAGCGATCCGCTCAGCGGCGTGCAGGAAGTATCGGTGACGCTGGATGGTGTACCTGCGGCCAATCCGGTAAGGATCGCCGCCCTCACTCTTGCGGCAGGCGACCATTCCCTCAGGGTGACTGCCTCCGACAAGGTCGGCAATTCGAGCGAACGCGAATTTGTGTTGAATGTTGTAATCGATACCGATCATCTGGATGATCTGTTGAATGAGGGGGCGGTACAAGGAAAAGTTGCAAACCGGGGCGTTCTCAGCAGTCTTCTGGCGAAAGTGTCGGAAATTCAAAAAGCAGACAACCGTCAGCAGATGCTTAACGGATTGAACGCCCTTGGCAACGAGGTCAGGGCCCAGTCCGGAAAAGCGATAGACCCGGCATTTGCCGATTTGATTCTGGGAGACATCGCATTGATCAGGGGCCGGTTGGATCCGTCATGATTATAATTCCGGCGAAATGAATAAAGGGATGAAGGGACCCGGCGGCGGGTCCCTTTCCCGTGTATGACTGGAACGAAACGCCGACTTATAGTAGGATGGTAGATAACGGGAGGCCGGCGCCTCAACCGGACAGGAGGGATCACGTGCAAGAGGGGGGAAGGATTTGTCCGATTTGCGAATTACTCGTGCCAAAATGGTTTTGCCGGATCAGATTGTTTACGGCAGCCTGTATATAGAAGAGGGACGTATCGCGCGGATTGCCGAAGGCGAGGACCCGGACCGCATCCCGTATTCCGGAAAAACATTGGACGCAATGGGCCAATGGGTGTTACCGGGACTGGTCGACCTCCACTGCGATGCAGTGGAGAAGGAAGTGCAGCCGCGGCCGAATACGATGTACCCCGCCGATCTTGCTTTGTTCGATCTGGACAGGAAGCTGGCAGGCGCGGGAATTACGACCATGTTTCATTCCCTGTCGCTCGGGGTAGGACTCAGCCTGCGGGGGGACCATCTGATGACCGCTCTGGCCAAGGCGATCAGGGAGTACAGCCGCGGTCCATGCATGATCCGGCACCGGCTCCATCTGCGGTATGAAATTTCCCATCTGAAGGGGATCGGCCTGGCCGAGGAGATGATTCGATCGGGAGCGGTTCACTATTTGTCCTTCATGGACCACTCCCCCGGTCAGGGCCAATACCGCAGGCCGGGCTCCTTCGAGGCTTACGTCATGAAGAACCAGGGGGTAAGCCGGGATGAAGTGGCGGACATCATTCAGGAATTGACGGAAAGGCGGCGGCGGATTGACCGGGACCGGCTGCGGAAATTGGCGCTTTCAGCGCAAAAGCTGGGCATTCCGATGGCGTCCCATGACGACGACGAGCAGGCGGATATTGAGCAGGCGTGCGGGCTGGGAATCCGTGTAAGCGAGTTTCCCCTTAATCTGGACACGGCCCGGTATGCCAAAAACCGCGGACTGAAGGTCTGTGTCGGGGCCCCGAACATTGTCCGCGGGGGTTCGCACGACAACAACATGCGGGCCATGGATGCGGTGATGGACGGATCGGCCGATACTCTCTGTTCGGATTATTTGCCGCAGGCACTTTTGTCGGCTGTCTTCCTCATCGCGGACGAAGGGATTCCGCTGTATGAGGCCGTCCGCATGGTCACACTTGCCCCGGCCCAGATCGCGGAAATCGGCGGGATTGGCGCGATTGAGCCCGGCAGGCTGGCGGATCTGGTATTTGTGGAACGACGGGGACGCTATCCGTTCGTCCGACGAACGCTGGTCGGCGGAAGGCAGGTTTATGAAGCCGCTCTCCGCGAGAAGGCCGCGCAGATCCCCAGGCATCCGGAATTTGGCACCCGGTAAAGCAGTATTCCCGAAAATCGGGACACAACAGGAGGGGAAGCCGTGCTGAAATGGGACGGGCATACGCATACCAAATATTGTTACCACGGCAGCAACGCGGAAGAGGAAATGTATCTTGATTCGGCCATCCGGCAGGGATTTGAACGGTTCAGCCTGACCGAGCACCCTCCGCTGCCCGCAGGCTGGATTGCGGATGAAGCGCTTTTTCGGGAACTGGCTATGCCGGAGGAGGAGCTTGCGCTGTACATGGAATACGCGCAGCGGATGAAACAGAAGTATGAGGGGAAAATCGAGGTTCTCGTCGGCCTTGAACTGGATTACCTGCATGGCAGGACGTCGTTTATGGATCGCCTGGTCGATCGCTGGCAGGACAGGCTGGAGGATGCCGTCATTTCCGTCCATTACCTGCCGGGAGCCGGCGGCATGCGCTGCATTGATTTTACGGCCGATGATTTCCGGCAGGGGCTTCTGGCCCATTACGGTTCGATGAATGCCGTAGTGGATGAATATTTCAACCATGTCGAGGCCGCAATCGCCTGGGCACAGCATTTGCCGATCGCTAGAAAACGGCTCGGACACATTGATCTGATCGGGAAATTCCGCCTTGCGCTTCCCCCTTTCGACGAAACCGCCTGGAGACGGAGGCTGGAATCGTTGCTATCCCGAATCAAGGCGGCCGGCATCGGGATCGACGTCAATACGGCCGGACTCCGGGTAGCCACCTGTGGAAAGCCTTATGTTCCCGAATGGTTTTTGCAACGTTGCCGGGAACAGGGAATCGAGCTGGTTTTCGGATCCGATGCCCACAAACCGGAGCATGCCGGGGCCGGCTGGGAGTGGTTCGAAGGCCGAATTTGCGGAAGCTCCGGTTCGGACGGATGAAGTGTTGACAGACTTACCGGGAGGTTATGCATCATGGCAGAAGAAAAGAAAGGGTCCTGCTGCGGTTTTAACGGCAGGGAGGCGTTGAACGAGCAGACAGGACGGCTTTCGCAGGGAACGGCCCCCGTCTCCGGAAGCAGCCGCGGGGTGCGGACGGGAGAAGGCAGTCGTGACGGAATGATTTATTTGCCGGGCGGAGAATTCCTGATGGGCAACGGCGGCAAGGACGGATTTGCGGCGGACGGCGAAGGGCCTGTGCACCGGGTAAAACTGGATCCTTTTTATATTGACGCCTGCACCGTCACAAACCGGCAGTTTGCGGAATTCGTCAGGGATACCGGGTACCGTACGGAAGCTGAACGCTTCGGCTGGTCCTATGTGTTTCAGGGGTTTCTGACCCCTGCCGTGATGCCGTATGTCATCGGCTCCGTTCAAGGAACGCCATGGTGGTACGGCGTGCGGGAGGCATACTGGTTCCAGCCCGAAGGCCCCGGCAGCCGCATTGAGGAAAGGATGGATCATCCGGTTGTCCATGTCACCTGGAACGATGCCGCCGCCTACTGCAAGTGGGCAGGCAAACGGCTTCCTACCGAAGCGGAATGGGAATATGCCGCCAGGGGGGGGCTGGAGCAGAAGAAGTATCCCTGGGGAGACGAGCTTGCCCCGGACGGCCGGCATATGTGCAACATCTGGCAGGGGACATTTCCGGAAAAGAACACCGCAAGAGACGGGTATGTGGGGACAGCGCCGGCCCGGTCGTTTGAACCGAACGGCTACGGCCTGTATAACGTTTCGGGGAATGTCTGGGAATGGGTGCACGACTGGTTCGACAATACCTACTATTTGCGCAGCCCGGAAAGCAACCCGCCAGGACCGGCCAAGGGAGACCGGCGCTGCATGCGGGGCGGGTCCTTTCTTTGCCACAAATCGTATTGCAACCGCTACCGCGTAGCCGCGCGCAATTCGAACACGCCGGACTCCTCATCCAATCATCTTGGATTCCGCTGCGCCGCAGACGCTTAAACCGGTGAATCCGGGACATCTTTTGATGAGTTTCGGACATGGATGGATGGTAAAGACCGGATTACAATAGGAGAAAAAGGCAGCCGACAGGAGGTCCCAAAATGGCTGGAAAAAGCCGCAGTCTGTTTGAGAGGCTGCTTCCCGCGCCGAAAAACGGCGGTTTCCGGATGGAGGGCTACTGGGTCTGGTGCGGTTCCGTGATCCGCGGGGAGGACGGCCGTTTTCATATGTTTGCTTCCCGCTGGCCCAAGTTTCTGCCCATGCATCCCGGCTGGCTTGTAGCCTCGGAAATCGTCAGGGCTGTTTCGGATACGCCGGAAGGGCCGTACGAGTTTCAGGAAGTGGTTCTGCCCGCCCGCGGAGCGGAGTACTGGGATGGGCGCGCCACGCATAATCCGCACATCACCCGATTCGGTGATACTTATCTGCTCTATTATATGGGATCGACGCATCCGCTGCCGGATGTGAAACCGGAAGAGGCTTACGGGCTGGACGACCCGCGATGCATTGTGGCCCGGGCAAATAAACGGATCGGATTGGCCGTTTCGAAAAGCGTTTTTGGTCCGTGGAAGCGCTTTGATTCCCCCATCCTTCCCGTGCGTCCGGGGAAATTCGACAGTTTTCTTACTTCGAATCCGGCTCCCAGCGTGGACGAGGACGGTTCGGTTCTCTTGATTTACAAGGCGAGAAGATATGAAGGAAACGTGCACGGGAAGATGACGATCGGCGCCGCCAGGGCGGATCGTTACGAAGGACCCTACCGGGTCGTCAGTGAAAATCCCGTCTTTCCGCCGGACCGTTTTCACCTTGAAGATCCGTTCATCTGGAAAACTTCCCAAGGCTATGAATTGATCGCCAAGGATATGGACGGCAACATCTGCGGCGAGAAGCACGGCGGCATTCACGCCTATTCCGCGGACGGTTTGGATTGGAAGTTGTTCGACCATCCGAAGGCTTATTCCCGTACGGTAACCTGGGACGACGGGACAGTGCAGACGATGGGCAATTTCGAACGGCCGTTCCTGCTGTTTCAGGACGGCAGGCCGACTCATTTGTTCGCCGCCACGGCAGACGGCAAGGGCGGATTTGCCAATGCCGCGAATACGTGGAACATGGTGATACCGATCGCTCCGTAAACAGGAGCCCTGGCAGAAGCGGGTTCGTTTGGCGGTTCTTCGCCGGAGAACGCCGCTTTGCGTTTTTCAAGCGAAATTTGCGATGCAGCCGAAACACGATTGGAGGAACAGACGATGTCAGTTCACGCATGGATCCAGGCCGCGCCCGGGGTATGGAAGTTCGCTGCGGGAAGCCCTCCCGAAGCAGCGCCCCTGTCGGTGATCGGCCGCCGGCCATTGTTGGAAGCTTTGGAAGAAATGGGAAATGCCGCTTTTCCGCTGGAGGAATCCCGGATACGCATTCATGCCGGTCCGAAACGCAGCACCGCCGTTTTTCCGCTCGCGGAGGATGAGCGCATTTACGGATTCGGGCTGCAATTCATGAAAGTCAATCAGAGAGGCCGCACCCGGTATCTTCGCGTGAACAGCGATCCCAAGCAGGATACGGGGGAGACCCACGCACCGGTACCGTTCTATGTTTCCAGCCGCGGTTACGGGGTGCTGGTAAACTCGTCCCGCATCGTGACGGTCTGCTGCGGATCGGTTGTCCGTATGGACAGCGGGATGGAAGATCGCGCCAGAGACCGGAACAGTGACCGCGGCTGGAAAGCCACTCCCGTTTCCGACACGGTGGAATGGGTCGTGCCCGGAGAGGGAATCGAAATCTACGTATTCTCCGGCCCGGCCGTCATGGATGTGGTGCGCCGCTACAATCTGTTCAGTGGTGGAGGGGTGTTGCCCCCCCGTTGGGGACTCGGTTTCTGGCATCGCGTGCCCAAGAGCTTTTCCGCCGAGGAAACGCTGGCCGAGGCGCTGGAATTCCGAAAGCATGAGGTTCCCTGCGACGTGATCGGCCTGGAACCGGGCTGGCACAGCAAAAGCTATCCGGTAACCTACGAATGGAACAGGCGGCTGTTTCCGGATCCGGCACAATTTGCGGCAAGGATGGAAGAGGCCGGCTTCAAGGTGAATTTGTGGGAGCATCCTTACGTCTCGCCCGATGCGGAAATCTACAGGGAGCTGAAGCCGCTGTCGGGTTCGCATACGGTCTGGCACGGCCTGGCTCCCGACTATACGCTCCCGGAAGCCCGTGAAATCTATATGACGC
>Ga0310829_1001739_pt1 | contig 11410 bp, 8 predicted proteins | sample WT_ome_4_FD_202244 | JGI IMG/M metagenome (GOLD analysis project Ga0310829, IMG submission 202244) | Sorghum-adapted microbial communities enriched on wild type (WT) sorghum from Joint BioEnergy Institute, Emeryville, California, United... ... | reverse complement strand
CAGCGCCTCGGCGATCTGCTCTCCGGTAATCGGTTCGAACTTCTTCACGATCTCGATGATATCGAGCTGCCTTGGCGTCAGTTGCATCGGTGCTGTCAGCTCCTTTCCTGGAACCTGTGAAACCCTGTTGTGATATATCTGGTAAAAGTTCATATATGTTGTATCATATTGAACAGAAATTATCAATATATAACGCACTATATTTCATGTTCATTTTCACAATCGGGATATCGTCCAACCAATACGCCACAAAAATGTCACTATATATGATGAAAAAATGTGGATTCGGCGTCAGCCATTCACCAATTCGTCGAACCATTCCGGATGATGGTCCCTGATATAGCGCAGGCCGGTCGCCCGATCGCGCAGGTCCGGCCCCTGCTGCAGCGCCTCCAGCACGCGATCCGGCGTGATGCCCAGCTCCGCAGGCGTCACCGGAGCGCCCAGCCGGGCAAGCAGCCCGGCCAGTTCCCCGCTGTCCGGCAAGCCCGCATATACGCCGAACGCGTCATGCTCCGTCCGGAGCTCCGCCAGCCGCGAGTACAGCCGGCTCAGGAGCACGGTCGCCACGCCCACCTTGGCGCCATGCAGCTGCTGCTTGAGCCCCATGCGGATGCTCTGCATCTCCCAGATGTGCGAGAGATGATGCTCTCCACCCGAGGCCGGACGGGAATGATCGATCGCCAGCATCGACCATCCGGAGATGAGCAGGGCTTCCATCAGCAACCGGATGCCCTCGTCGCTGCCGGAGGCAAGCTCGCCAGCCGCTGTGACGCATCGCTCCAGCGCCTCCTTCGTCAGCTCATAAGCCGCGGGACAGAACGGTTCGCCTGCGAGATCCCGCGACACCTGCCAGTCGGCGAGCGAGGTATATTTGCCCAGCATGTCGCCGAGGCCCGCGGCGGTCAAGGAGATCGGCGCCCTGGACAGCACCGTCAGGTCGGCGAAGATCGCCTCAGGCGACTTCGTCTGGATCGTCCGCTTCACGCCGGCGATGATGAGCGGCGCGCCCGCCGAGGTGAATCCGTCCACGGATGCGGCGGTCGGCACGGACAGGAAGGGCTTGTCCGTCCTGGCAGCGACGAACCGCACAATGTCGTGGATCGTTCCGGAACCGCAGGCGATGATCGCCTCCGTCCGCTCCGACACATGAAGCAGCAGATGCAGGATCGACGAGGCGTCCGCCAGCACATCCCCCCGCTCATCCTCCGTGAATCGGCAGACGTCCACGAGGATGCCGTGCTCACGCAGGTCTTCGTCCAGAGCTTGCCCCGCCGCCTCCCAGGTATGCCGGTCGACCGCCAGCGTGACCTGCCTCCATCCGGCCTGCTCGATGTAAGGAGCCGCCTGCCCAAGCGCTCCGCGCTCGAGCACCACATGCATCTGAACGGGACGATGCCGGGCGCCGCATTCGCAGGACGCCAATTGATCGTTGATTCGCTGAATGACGGTTTTCATACAATCCTCTCCCTGTTTTGATGTCACATATCATAAACACTATTGTAATTGATGATTAAAGTCTATATTATTAATATATGTGTTAAATATTAAATTTGATCGGGTAACCATTGGAGGAACAGATGAAACTGGATATTTCCGACAAGTCGCTCCCTGTCTACGAAGCATTGGCCAGCGACGTCCGCCTGAAAATGATACAACTGTTGTCCCGGCAGGAGATGAACGTCAAGCAGCTCGCCGAAGCGCTTGGCCTGAGCAGCGCGATCATGACCATGCACGTCAAGAAGCTGGAGAAGGCGAAGATCATCGAGACGAAGATGATTCCGGGCCGTGGAGGTGCCAAGAAGGTATGCTCCCTTGTCACCGATTATATCGAAATCACCTTCCCTACTAAAGAAACATCCCAACCAAGGCTATTCCACGAGATGGATGTCTCCGTGGGGCATTATACAGACTTCCATGTGGAACCGACGTGTGGTCTGGCAACCACCGAGAAGGTCATCGGCATCTTCGACGAGCCGCGCTGCTTCCTCGATCCGGAGCGGGTGAACGCGAAGATCCTCTGGTTCGGGCAAGGCTTCGTCGAGTACAAGGTGCCGAATTATCTGATGAAAAACGAAGAGCCCAAGGAGCTTGAAGTCTCCTTCGAAATATCGTCCGAAGCCCCTTACGCCAACGACAACTGGCCGTCGGACATCTCCTTCTTCCTCAACGGGGTGCTGCTCGGCTCCTGGACGAGTCCGGGAGATTTTGGCGGAACGAACGTGCGCGGCAAGTATACGCCGGACTGGTGGTTCACGGAGATCAACCAGTACGGCCTGCTCAAGGTGCTGAAGATCAATGACAAGGGCACGTTCCTGGACGGCAATCAGATCTCCGATGTGACGCTTGACCAGGTGGACATCCGCGCGAAGCAATGGACCTTCCGCCTCGCCGTTCTGGAGGATGCGAAGAATGTAGGCGGCATGACGCTCTTCGGCTCCGGCTTCGGCAATTACAACCAGGATATCATCTTCCGCCTGTACTATACGAAGATGCAGGAGCCTGCGCCGAACGGACAGCCTTCCGGCGAATGATCCGTTAGCAGCATCCTCCCGACATCAGCCCCATACAAAGGAGCCCGAGTGACGAGTCCATCGTCGCTCGGGCTCTATGTCTATATAATATTTATATATTGATGAGGGAGAACATAATCTTGTCAGGGGATGATCAGGCTTGCTGCCTGCCGGACAGGCGGATCACGTGCCAGGACGCGGGCTCGAGCGTCGCCCGGACGATACCGCCTTCCACGAAAGCGTCACCGCTCGCGGTCGGGAACACGACCTCCCCTTCCGCGCTGTTGCGTGCTTTCAGATCGTGATGTTGCATCACCAGATGCTCCACGATCCGATAGCCGGCGAAGCTGCGAATATCGCACTCCAGCTTCAGCCCTTCCGTCAGATGACGGTTGACGGCGAAGATCGTGACTTCGTCCTGTTCCTCGTTGTACACGGCGGTCGACTCCAGATATGGCACATCCGTAAACTCGCGAACGTCGTACACCGGCGAACTGGACAACGTATGCAGCGCGATGCCGCGGCCGTAGCGGGACACGTGCATGAACGGATAATAGATCGTCTGACGCCATGCGCGGCCGCCATTTTCCGTCATGATCGGTGCGATGACATTGACCAGCTGCGCCAGGCAGGCGATCTTGACGCGATCCGCATGCTTCAGGAAGGTGATGAGCAGCGTGCCGACCAGGAGCGCGTCCTCGAAGGTATAGTGATCCTCCAGCTGCGGAGGAGCGATCTGCCATGGCTCCAGCTTCTTGTCCGATTCATGGGAGTGATACCAGACGTTCCATTCGTCGAAGCTCAGGTTGATCGTCTTCTTGCTTCGCTTCTTCGCCTTGACGTAGTCCGCGGTTGCGATCACCGTGCGGATGAAGCGGTCCATCTCCAGCGACTTGGCGAGGAAGTTGTCCGATTCGTTCTTCGCATTGCTGAAGTATTGGTGCAAGGAGATGTAGTCCACATGTTCATAGGTGTGCTCCAGCACCGTAGCTTCCCACTGCGGGAAGAGCGGCATGGAGGAATTGGAGCTGCCGCATACGACCAGCTCGATCGAAGGGTCGACGAGGCGCATCGCCTTGGCCGTCTCGACGGCCAGACGTCCGTATTCATCCGGCGTCTTATGCCCGATCTGCCACGGACCGTCCATCTCGTTGCCAAGGCACCAGGTCTTGATCCTGTGCGGCTCCCTGTAGCCGTGCGACACTCTCAGATCGCTGTAGTAGGAACCGCTCGGATGATTGCAGTACTCGATGAGATTGCGTGCCGCATCGATGCCGCGCGTGCCGAGGTTCACCGCCATCATCACTTCGCTGCCAGCCTTCTTCGCCCAGTCCACGAACTCGTTGGTGCCGATCTCATTGGTCTCGATGACGCGCCACGCCAGCTCCAGCCGCCTCGGGCGCTGTTCCTTCGGCCCTACCCCGTCCTCCCAGTTGTAGGCGGAGACCATGTTGCCTCCCGGATAACGGACGATCGGTACGTCCAGCTGCTTCACCAGCTCGAGGACATCCTTGCGAAAGCCCTGCTCGTCGGCAGTCGGATGCCCCGGCTCATAGATGCCGCCATAGACAGCCCTGCCCAGATGCTCGATGAATGAACCATAGATGCGCTTGTCAATCTCTGCGATGCGATAATCCTTGTCGACAACCATTTTGGCCTTTTTGTAGTCCGTCATCATAACTCTCCTTCTAACCGGCAGATTTTTGTTTGATTAATCTAGTTATTAATAATAAAACATTTATATTACTTAATATAAATCATAGCGTTTTCATTGTCAACATATATCCTCATAGGCAAGTTCTTGTACTTCCTCAACAATCGTTGTAAACAAGCGACTGGCAATAGGACGTTAAGAAAATACTTAATTACTTAATGATTGGTTATGAATCCCACTCTCCAACCATCTTCACCAAGAGATGGAATAAAAAAACTGCTCCACCTTGATCAATGGAAGTTTGATCAGATGGAGCAGTGATCTCAAGCAGTCTATACATACACCTTACGGCAATATTCACTTGTCGTATCGATCGGCCTCTCTCTTGCGAAGATGCGCTGTCACAGCCATCAACCCTTAAGCCCGGTCGTGCTGATGCCTTCGACGATCTGCCGTTGGAACATGAAGAACACAACGATGACCGGCACCAGGCTGACAACGGACATGGCGAACATCGCGCCCCAGTTGGAGATCGTCTCGGAATCGAGGAACATCTTCAGTGCCAGCGAAACGGTGTACTTGCTTGGCGAGTTCACGTACAGTACCGGCCCGAGCAGATCCTCCCAACGCCAATAGAAGGAGAAGATCGCCGCAGTTGCCATCGCCGGAGCGATGAGCGGGATGATGATGCGGATAAACAGGCGCAGCTTGCCGCAGCCGTCGATCGTCGCCGCTTCATCCAGCTCATGCGGAATCGTGCGGATAAACTGGACCATCAAGAAGATGAAGAACGGCACGCCGAAAAATTGCGGGACGATGATCGGCAAGTACGAGTTCAGCCATCCAAGCTCCGAGAACAGGATATACTGCGGGATCAGCACGACTTCGAAGGGCAACATCAACGTGAGCATCATGATCGTAAACCATAAGCCCTTGCCGACGAAGTTCGTCCGCGCAAATCCGAAAGCGACCAGCGCCGACGACAGGACGGCACCGATGGTCGACAGGGAAACGACGATAAAGGAATTGCGAATGAAGGTGATAAACGGCTGATTGCCGATCCCTTTCCATCCATCAATATAATTCGTCCATATCCATGGATCCGGGATGAGCTTGCCAGCTGTGACGAAGATCAGATTGCTTGGCTTAAATGAGCTCATGATAAGCCAGATCACCGGGTACAGCATGATGATCGCGAAACAACCGACGAACAGATGGTAGAGCAGCCATTTGAGTCTTTTGTTGTTCACGTCAATTGCCCTCCTTCGTCTCATAATGAACCCAGAAACGAGATGTTCGGAACAGAATGAACGTCAGAAGTGCAATGACGATCAGCAGGATCCAGGCCATAGCGGAGCCGTAACCCATCTGGAAGAACTGGAACGCTCTCCGGAACAGATAGAGCGAATACAGCAGCGTCCCATCAAGCGGTTGGCCGGTACCCTTCGTGATGATAAACGCCGGTATAAACGTAATGAACGCCGATATCGTCTGCATGATCGTATTGAACAGGATGACGGGGCTCAGCATCGGGATCGTGATCTTGAAAAATTTCTGCACCGCATTGGCACCATCAACCGCAGCCGCCTCATAGTAAGTCGGCGGAATGTTCTTAAGTCCGGCAAGGAAGATCAGCATCGAGGAACCGAACTGCCAGACGGCAAGCAGGATCAGCATCCAGAGTGCGGCCGTCGGATTGCCGAACCATCTGACCGCATCCAGTCCGAGCAGCGTCAGCAGGATGTTGATGACGCCATCATCACCGAACAGATTGCGCCACATGATCGCTACTGCAACGCTGCCGCCGATGATGGACGGCAGATAGAACATCGTCCGGTAGATTCCGATCGCCCTGGAGGCTCTGGCGAGCAGCATGGCGATGAACAGAGCGAACGCCAGCCGGAGCGGAACAACGGCAACGACATAATAGAGCGTGACCGTAACAGACTTCCAGTACTTCGGGTCGTTCGTAAACATCGTGACGTAGTTATCCAGTCCGACAAACTTCGGAGCCGATAGCATATCAAAGCTTGTAAATGAATAGAAGAATGAAGCGACGATCGGAAATGCGGTAAAGACGAGAAATCCTACAACAAACGGACTGATAAAGGCATACCCTGCCGCGTTCCTTTTGATCGCTTTCATCATCGAAGTTTTCGTCATCGGGGTTCACTCCTGTAAGCAGATAGGTTGCAACAGCTGTCGGCAAGCACTGATCGTCCATTGAAAGATTGTGGGACATGGCGTCAGTCTGTCTCCCTGGCCCATGCCCCACAGCCTATACATCAAACGGTGTCTTATTTGTTCCTGCTCAGGATGCTGTTCGCTTCACTGCGGAACTGCTTGGCTGCCTCTTCAGGAGTGATCTGGTCGAAGTACAACGCTTCTGTGATTGATTCAAGCGCTGCGATCACTTCGCCGGCACCGATTGGATCCGGACCGTCACCAGGAGAGCTGTTCTTCTCTGCCCAGGCGATGAACTCGAATACTTGTGCCTGTTGTTCAGTCAACTCTGGGATGAGCGCTTCCTTCACCACGGAGGATACCGGGACGCCGCGGTCGCCGCGAATCAGCTTATTAGCTTCAATGTCGTTGATGAAGAAATCGAGGAACTTGGCAGCTTCTTCCTTGTTCTGGGAGTTCTCGGCGATGGACCAGAACATACTCGGCTTCAGGAACAAGCCTTGGGTTTGATTCGGACCTGGCAGCGGATGCATCTCCAGCGGTCTGTCCGCAACTTGTTGCAAGCCGATGAACTGGTTCGTCCATTGCCATACGCTGGCCGCTTGGTTCTTGACGAGCAGATCGTCTTCGAGACCTTTGATCTGAGCTGTGATATCCGGAGTTGGCTTCGCACCAGCCTTCACGAGACGATGCTGCATGCTGAAGAAGTCAACGAACAGTTGGTCATCATCATAGCCGAGCTGCGTACCGTCCGGGCTGTACAATCTCTTGCCTTGCGTGCGCAGATAGTAGGCGAAGAATACGTCTGCCTTGTGGCCAGTGTCGAAGTAGATGCCTGCATCAGCAGCTTTCATCGCCAGCGATTCATAGTCTGCCCAAGTCCAGTTGTCGGGGATCGAATCGATCGAGATGCCTGCCTTCTCCAGAATAGCCGGATCAAAATGCACTTGCAGGGCGTTTACACCTGCGTTAAATCCGTACAGCTTGTCACCGATGCGTCCGCCGGAGATGGCGCTTTCGCTGATGTTGGTGACATCGATCTGGTTGCCGAGGAACGGCGTCAGGTCTGCCAATTGACCTTTCTCACCGTATTGGGTGATGTAGCTAAGGTCCATCTGGATGATGTCCGGCAGTTGATTCGCTGCCGCTTGCGGTGCGAGTCTTGTCCAGTAATCATCCCAGCTCGCATATTCCGGTTCGATCGTAACGTGCGGATTCTGCTGCTGGTACATGTCGATCACCTTAAGGGTGTAATCATGCCGCGGTTCTCCACCCCACCAAGCGATGCGCAGAGTGACGTTCTTCGGCGCATCGCCTCCGCTGTTGCCGCCGCTGCTTCCACTGCTGTTGCTGCCGCTGTTGTTGCTGGTGTTCGTCTGATCACTAGATGTGTTACCGCCAGAGTTGGTTCCATTTCCGCCTCCGCCGCAAGCAGCCAGCAAGACGAGCAGAACGATGGACAACAGGATCAATAGTTTCTTTTTCATTCGGTTATCCTCCCCTTTAACAAGTCTCGGAATAGAATGGACTACACCTTAGATTATAGAATGCTAGTTCTTGCCGAATTAAGGAAGAAAACCGTGATGTTTGTATACTATTCCGACATCTGTGCACATAACCGATCATTTGAGATCGCTTAGGAACTCTGGTTCAACCGTCTCCATCTATCAGCCTGTCAAGATGATTTAAACTCCGAAGGCGTGAAGCCGGTATATTTCTTGAACACCTTGCTGAAGTATTGCGGATTGTCACCATAGCCCAGCGATTCGGCGATTTCGAAGATCTTCGCGTCATCGCTGCTCGTGATCATCTCGATCGCCTTCTCCATGCGCAGCCGAGTGACATAATTGGAGAATTTCTCACCGGTTTCCTTTTTGAACAACTTGCCCAAGTAATCCGCATTCATATAGAGCATCTCTTGTGCCACACTGTTCAGCGACAGCTCTGGATTGCCCAGATTGTTCTGGATGATCTCCAGCACCTTGCGGATGATCGATGAGTGCTTGTGCCGGGTCGATTCGTAGTTTCTGCTGGCGATCTCCAGCGCTGCCTTCTCGACGAACGACTGCAGACCTGTCAAGGTATGGATGCTGTCCAGAGAGGCGATCTCCGCCATCAAATGTTTCGTGCGCTCCGGATCATGCCGGATGATGGACAGGTACAAGGTGATCGCATACGTTTTCGTCATGTTCGCATCCATCCGCCAGTTGGCCAACCGTTCAAAATAGTCGCCGATCATCGCCTGAACCTCATCCGTTCTCCCCGCCTTGATCAGCATCCCGAGCCTCTCTTCATCGATCTGCACATCGATGTCTTCACTGTTCGTTCGGCTCTCTTCGAAGTTCACCACATCGTGCTTGGTGATCATGATGCTCTCTTCCAAGTAGAAGCGATGGCTGATCAGTGACTGCGCTTCCCGGAACATCCGCCTCGCCTCACTGATCAGTCCCCCTTCGCTGAGTGCGATCGACGTATCGATCTTGTAATATTCGTAGAAGATCCGCTTGATCTGATCGATGCGGCTGTACAAGTGATCGGATATCTGCGCCTCTTCATCCTCCACGAGCAGGATGACTTGCGGGCCGATCGTCGTGCTGAGCAACAGCTGCTCATGACCGAGGATGTCGAGCGCGATGTTCTTCAGTGCGAACAGATGCTCATACTCATGACTGTCCTCCAGCTCGAACAGGATGAGACGCACCTTCGCATCATCGGATCGGATGCCGAGCAGGCCGCGGTAACGCTCCCAATCCCGTTTGCCGTAGGTCTTATTCGTGACGAATTCCTTGAACAACTGCTCTCTGGCATGAGGCAGCGCTTGCCTGAACTCCGCCTGCAGACGCTCCATGAATCGCTCCTTGTGTTGCAGCTGCTCCAGATCCTGAATGACCTCAGTGATCGCTCTTGCGATCGTCTCCTCATTGCATGGCTTCAGCAGATATTCCTTCACGCCGTAACGGATCGCCTGTCTCGCGTACTCAAAATCACTGAACCCGGACAGCATGATAAATTGCACAGGCAACTCCATTGCGCGCACCTTGGCGACCAGCTCCAGACCATCCATTCCGGGCATGAGTATGTCCGTGATGACGATATCCGGCTGATGATTGGTGATAAACTCAAGAGCTTCCAGGCCATTTCGTGCCGTTCCTGCCAGCTCAGTGCCAAGCGCCTGCCAGTTCACGAATCTCGATATGCCATCGAGGATGACCCGTTCGTCATCGACGAGCAGGACTTTAAACATCACACATCCCTCCAGTTGTATGGAACCCTGATTCGCACTTTCGTGCCTTCTCCCGGCTTGCTTTCGATCTCCAGACCATACTCCTCACCGAAGATCAGCTTGATGCGTTCATGGATATTGCGTATGCCGAGACCCGTTTTCTTGGACTTGAGCTTGCCCGCGAAGATCAATTCGATCGCTTCCTTATCGATGCCAGGACCGTTGTCGCACACTTCGATCTCCAGTTCTTGATCATGGCGCCGAGCATGGATGCGGATCGAGCAAGTACCGATGATTCTCTCCAGACCATATTGGATCGCATTCTCCACCAGCGGCTGCAGCACCAGCTTCGGGATGACGCAGGAGCGATGTTCCTCCGGAATGTCCATCTGGAAATCCAACCTCTCCTCGAAGCGAACCTTCTGAACCGTGATATAGTGGCTGATGAAGGTCATCTCCTCGCCCAGCTTGACCAGAGGCTCCTGCTGATTGATCGAATGGCGCATCAGATAGGCCAGCGACTCGACCATCTGTGAGATATGGGGTTGTCCAGCGATTTTGGCATGCCAGTTGATCGACTCCAGCGTGTTATACAGGAAGTGCGGGTTGATCTGGGCTTGCAGCGCTTTATACTCGGATTCTTTGATCGCCAGCTGCTTCAGATAATTTTCGTTGATGAGATCGTTGATCCTCTGGACCATGATACGGAAATTCCGATGCATCTGTCCGGTTTCGTCCATCGGATATTGCTCATCCTCCAACGAAGCCGCGATATCGAAGCGCCCCATCTGGATCGTCTTCATCTTCGCATTTAAGCTCTCGATCGGTCTGGTCAGGCTGCGGGCGTAACGGATGGACAAGATGATCGTGATGATGAAGATGGCTGGGAAGATGATCGTGACATAGCGCTTCACATTGGCGACCACCTGGAACAGTTCATCGTAAGGAATCATGATCACATAATCCCAATTCGTATAGCTAGACGGTGCATAAGTGGCAAAATATAATCTTCCACCCTCCTCCACGACTTCGTAGCCCTGAGCGCTGTTCAAGACAGCGTGCAACTTGTCCGGGTTCACCTCCACATCCCCATGAAAGATCGGCTCACCGCCCGCCAGGATCAGGAAATGAGCTCCCTGCTGATCCAGACCTCGCGCATAATCTTGAGCCAGCTTATCCAGGTCGATGCGCAAGCCCAACATGCCGAGACGATCGAAGCTGAAGTCGGAATAATCCCGGATCTCCCGCGCAGCGACCAGCGTCTGATCATACTCGTCCGGCATGATCCAGGTGATCGCACCCTGTTTGGCGTGAGTGAGTTCCTCGATCAATCGGATTCGCTCCGCATTTGTCGTATTAGGCCGCTTGCCGGTTCGGTATTCGCGGAAGTACGTGTCGAAGGTGTGGACCGACAGCACGTATTTGTCCTGGGTACCGAGTTCAATCATGCGCGTATTCAGATCATCTGTCACTCTCAGGAAATCATAACTGGTCGTATTGTCCCGCACATGGCGGAGCGTTCGCTGTACGCTCTGATCGGTGGCGATGCGAAACGTCAGTTGCTCCATCTGCGACAGTTCATTGTCCATTCCGAACAGCGTAACATTAAGTGCCTGTGAGGATCGCGCATAGAGTTCCTCGTCATAAACATTAAACACATACTGCAGAACGGACAGGCAGCACAGGCACATGATCAGCATCGCGGTGGAGATCAGCACGAACAGCTTGTACTTGATCCGCAGATTGGAGTAGAACGCTTTCATTCTGGCATAAGCTCTGCGCATCGACTCCCCCCTTTTCTTCGATATGCTCATAAGCTGATAACTTTAAATGTTC
>Ga0310829_1001735_pt1 | contig 11433 bp, 10 predicted proteins | sample WT_ome_4_FD_202244 | JGI IMG/M metagenome (GOLD analysis project Ga0310829, IMG submission 202244) | Sorghum-adapted microbial communities enriched on wild type (WT) sorghum from Joint BioEnergy Institute, Emeryville, California, United... ... | reverse complement strand
TCATCGAGCAGCTGTGACTCACCGATGAAGCCTGCAACGAATGGCGTCTGCGGATGCTTGTAGATCTCGTACGGTGTTCCATATTGCTCGATGCGCCCGCCGTTAACGATCATGATCTCATCCGCTACTTCGACCGCTTCCTCCTGGTCATGCGTGACGAACAAGGTCGTGATCCCGATGCGTTCGATCGTCGAGCGGAGCCATGCGCGCAGCTCCTTGCGCACCTTGGCATCGATCGCAGCGAACGGCTCATCGAGCAGGAGCAGTTGCGGCTCCGGCGCCAGCGCTCTGGCAAATGCAACCCGTTGCCGCTGCCCGCCGGACAGCTGGTTCGGGTACCTTCGCTCCAGACCGGTCAGTCCAGTCAGCTCGAGGAGCTCCGTCACTCGTTCCCGGATCTCCTGTTTCTTCCGCCTCTGCACCGTCAGACCGAAAGCGATGTTGTCGAACACCGTCATATGGCGGAACAAAGCATAGTTCTGAAAGACGAAGCCGATGCCGCGCTTCTGCGGAGGCACGTCGTTCACCAGCTTGCCGTCGATATAGATCTCCCCCGAGTCGGGCGTCTCCAGCCCGGCCAACATACGCAAGATCGTCGTCTTGCCGCCGCCGCTTGGACCGAGCAATCCGACGAGGCTGCCCTTGCGGATGCCGAAGCTGATCCGGTCGGAAGCCTTGTGCCCGTTGAACGTCTTAACCAGTTCTTTCACCTCGATATACACACTAACTCCCTCCTTGTGGTTCGATATCCAGCCTTGCCTGCTCATGCTTGCGCTCTGCGTAGCCTTTGACCGCCAGCGTCACCAGAGCCAGCAATACCAAGAGCGAAGCAACCGCGAAGGAAGCGGCAAACTGATATTCGTTGTACAGGATCTCCACATGCAGCGGAATCGTGTTGGTCTGGCCGCGGATGTGACCGGATACAACCGATACGGCGCCAAATTCTCCCATCGCCCGCGCATTGCACAGGATGATGCCGTACATGAGTCCCCACTTGATGTTCGGCAAAGTGACGCGGCGGAAGATCGTCCATCCGTTCGCGCCGAGACTGACCGCCGCCTCTTCTTCCTGATTGCCTTGAGCTTGCATGATCGGGATCAGCTCGCGGGCGACGAACGGGAAGGTGACGAAGATCGTGGCCAGCACGATGCCCGGAACGGCGAAGATGATCGGAATGTCACGTTCGATGAAGAAGGGGCCAAAGAAGCCCTGTGCGCCAAACAACAAGACAAAGATCAACCCAGATATGACAGGAGAGATCGCAAACGGCAGATCAATCAGCGTGACCAGCACCTGCTTGCCGCGAAAGCGAAACTTGCTGATCGCCCATGCTGCCGCCACGCCGAAGATCGTATTGCACGGCACGGCGATCAGTGCGGTGATGAGCGTGAGGCGTATCGCGGAGAGTGCATCTGGCTCCGTGATCGCCGCGATAAAGACATCCGCACCTTTGCGGAATGCCTGCTCGAACACGGTGATCAGCGGAAGGATAAGCACGAGGCAGATGAACAGCAGCGCCACCGCGATGAGGAGTATACGGACAAGCCTCGACTCCTGAAGACCAGCAGAAGCAACCTCAGTCTTGCCGGATCTGGAACGAGCGGCAGTTGATGGAGCAGCTCCAGCCATCCTTACTCCTCCCTTCAAGATTGAATCGTGCGGCGGCTGGCCCGCCATTGCAGCAGATTGATCACCAGCAGCAGGACGAATGAGATCAGCAGCATGACGAAGGCGATCGACGTAGCGCCGACATAGTCATACTGCTCCAGCTTCGTGCGGATGAGCAGCGGTGCGATCTCCGTCTTCATCGGCATGTTGCCGGAGATGAAGACGACCGATCCGTATTCGCCGATGCCGCGTGCGAATGCCAGGGCGAACCCGGTCAGTAGCGCCGGCAGAATCGCCGGGAAGATCACCCGGCGAAACGTGCGCAGCCTGGATGCGCCAAGCGAGGCAGCTGCTTCTTCGACATCGCGCTCCAGATCCTCCAGCACCGGCTGGATCGTGCGCACGATGAATGGCAATCCGATGAAGATCAGCGCGATCGTGATGCCGATCTGCGAGTAGGCTGTCTGGATGCCAAGCTTGGCGAACCAGCTCCCGAGCAGCCCGTTCTGCGCATAGATCGTCGTCAGCGAGATGCCCGCTACCGCGGTGGGCAACGCGAACGGCAGATCGATGAGGCCATCGATGAGCCGTTTGCCCGGGAACTTGTAGCGCACCAGCACCCAAGCAACGATCGTGCCGAATACTGCGTTGACGATCGCAGCCGCGAAGGAAGTGGTGAGGCTCACCTCGATCGAGGCGAGCACTCGGGGACTTGTCACTGTCTGCCAGAAGGTCTCCCAGCTCTGCTGCGTCGTTTTCACGATGATCCCAGCGAGCGGGATGAGCACGATCAGGCTCAGATACAAGAGCGTGAAGCCCATCGTGATGCCGAATCCCGGCAGGACAGAACGGTTGCGTTTGCGTCTGAGGATGGACATTGGTTCAGGTCACTCCTGTCACCCTGTGATCTCGTTATTGGACATAGATATCATCGAAGGAACCGCCGTCAGAGAAGTGTGCAGCCTGCGCTTCCCGCCAACCGCCAAATTCCTCGATCGTGACCAGTTCTACGGCCGGGAACTGATCCTTATATTTCTCAGCGACTGACTCCAGGCGCGGACGGTAGAAGTTCTTCGCGGCGATCTCCTGCCCCACTTCCGAATACAGGTATTCGAGATAAGCGGTAGCAAGATCCCTCGTTCCCCGCTTATCGACCACCTTGTCAACGACGGTAACCGGCGGTTCTGCGAGAATGCTGAGTGAAGGCACGACGATCTCGAACTTGTCTTCGCCATATTCCTTCAGCGCCAGGAATGCTTCGTTCTCCCAAGCGAGCAACACATCACCGATGCCCCGCTCTACGAACGTGTTGGTCGAACCGCGAGCGCCGCTGTCCAGCACCGGAACGTTCTTGTAGAGTGCTTCAACGAATTGCTTCGCTGCTTCCTCGCTGTTATTGTTATTCTTCAATGCGTATGTCCAAGCTGCCAGGTAGTTCCAACGGGCGCCGCCCGACGTCTTCGGATTCGGCGTGATGACGCTGACGCCTTCCTGGATCAGGTCGTCCCAATCCTGGATGTTCTTCGGATTGCCGCTGCGCACGAGGAACACGATCGTGGAATAGTAAGGCGAGCTGTTGTCCTGCAGCCTGCCTTGCCAATCGCTGGCGATGAGGCCAGCATCAGCGATCATATCGATATCGTAAGCGAGAGCCAGTGTCACAACGTCTGCCTGGATGCCGTCGATAACGGAACGGCCTTGGCTGCCGGAGCCGCCGTGCGATTGATTAACCGTCACGACCTGATTATGCGTTTCCTTCCAATACGCGGTGAATGCCTCGTTGAACTCTGCATACAGCTCTCTCGTCGGGTCATAAGATACGTTCAAGAGCTCAACCGAAGGCTTCTCATCTGCTTTGCTGCCTGTGCTGTTCTTGTTAGCGCCTTGATCGGCACTTCCTGTCGTTTGGTTAGAGCTTGCGCCAGAGCTGCCGCCTCCGCAAGCCGCGAGACTCATCATCATTGCGACTATTAAGGACATCATGAATACCTTTTTCATCTTGCTCATCGAACAGTTCCCCTCTCTTATACTCCTGGTTACTCCTATTTACTGATTGCAGCTAGCCAGCCTGGGATCAGCCTTGGATCAGTCGTGGCTGCTAACCGTGTATAAGTCTCCGGCTGTCCGGTCGAACTTGTTTATTCATACAATGTACATAGGATTTGTTGGAATATTATCATCCGCCTATTAGGGTGTCAATACGATTAGAAGATGTTGTCAATATGAGCAAAAGATGCTGGTGGAGCGAGGGGAATGGGGGGATTTCCTGCATAACAAAACGCTTCATAAGCTCAACTTTCATCCGAGATATAAAGAAGTCATCCGACTCACACAATCAAAATCCCAATGAACACCATATGCAACAGAACCAGGTGATGTGCCTATATCGAGCAAACAAGAAAAGGACCACCCGTTATCGATCGAGTGATCCGTTCATGAAAGTGATTCAATATGCCATTCTTAATCGTCCGCGCCGGTATTCACGATCACGGTCTCCACCTTCTGCAGCCTGATGTATTCATTCGGCTCCAGGTCCGTGCGGAAGTAAGCATACATGTATGCAGCATCCTGAAACGTCAGCCCCGGATAGACGGCGACATGCTGATGGGAATAAGGATTGTCCAGCAGAACTTGCCATTCACCAGAACGGCTCTCTGGCGGGATGCGTGCCAGCACTTCTTGCTTGTAGCGGACGATCCCGCTGAATTCCTCCCAGATATCCTGCCACGAGGGACTGATCCTGCCAGGTGTCGGCAGCGCAAGCTGCGCTCTCTGCAGGAGGATCTCGGCCTCATCCGCCTCATCGTCCATGTAAGTACGCAGATACTCACGGATCGACTCGAGGAATCGACGCACGGACGTAAACCCTTGCTCCGTCAGGCGTCTGCCGTACTCTGCCAACGCTTCCGCTTGATCCAGTTCGAACAGCGCACGCAGCGCCTCAGGAGCAGGAGAGCCGGCGCGCTCTTCGCTGCCGGCCTCGAAACTGCCTTGTCGCATCGTTGACATGCAACCTCTCCTATTACAGATAAGGATTTTCGTGCTTCGCTTTCAGTCTCTGCCATCTGCGTTCCACTTCTTCTTCGAACGAACGCAGCGCATCGGCGTATTCCGGACGAGTCAGATGTCTCGTCTTGCCCATATTCTTCAGCCATTCGGACAGCGGGATCCGCTTGCCCTTCTCCTCCGGATTGTACGTGATCTTCGTCTTGCCGTGCTCGACCTCGTACAGCGGGAAGAAGCAGGAGTTCACCGCATAATCGATGAGCGTCTGCCCGATCTTCTCATCTGACAGCCAGTTCAGCGGGCAAGTGATCAGGATCTTGCCGTAGACGAGACCCTCGTTCTGTGCATAGTACTGGGCCTTGGCCGCCTTCTTGAGCAGATCCTGCGGCATCGACTCCGAGCCGGTGAACACATACGGGATGTTCGTCGCAGCCATGATCTGCGGCGTGTCCTTGTGGTGGAACAGCTTGCCGCCCTGGAACTTGCCGACGTTCGACGTCGACGTGCGGTGACCGAGCGGAGTAGAATACGACAGCTGAGCACCAGTGTTCATATATCCTTCGTTATCATATTCGAGGATGATCATCTTATGATTGCGCAGCGCGGCGCCGATCGCCGGTCCCATGCCGATGTCCATGCCGCCGTCGCCGGTGATCATGACGAAGGTGAAGTCGTCCTTCAGGCCGTACTTGTCGAGTTCGCCGCGGCGTTTGCGCTCCCAGAACATCTCGACAACGCCGGACAGCGTAGCTGCCCCGTTCTGGAACAGATTGTGAATGTACGTTGCCTTGTGTGACGAATACGGGAACCCAGTCGTGACAACCATCGCACAGCCCGTCTGATACAGCGCCACGATGTCGCCCTCGATGCCCTTGAAGAACAGCTCGAGGCCGGAGAAGATGCCGCAGCCTGGGCATGCGCCATGTCCCGGCGCGAGGCGCTTCGGCTTCTTCATCAGCTGACGGAGCGGAGGTACGCGAACCTTCAGCTCGCCGGATGCCTCATCCTTCTCTACGCGGATCAGTCCGGTCTTCAGATCCTCGTACTTCATCGGCTCCAGCACGCGCTTCGGCGCCTTGTCCGGATCGCCAGGTGTATGGCCGTAATAGTCGAACGGCTTCTCCACATAGCCCTTCTCCACCGCATCGATCGCGAGCTGGAAGAAATGATGCGCGTCCTCAGCGTAGAAATCCTTGCCGCCGAGTCCGTAGACGCGGCTGATGACGTGGATGTCATGGACGCCGTGGGTGAACAGCGCAGCCTTGACCTCGTTGGTCATATTGCCGCCATGTCCGCCATAAGAATCAGCGCGGTCGCCGATCGTCAGCGCCTTGACATTGCGCAGCGCCTCCGCAATCTCTTTCTGCGGGAACGGGCGGATCATGTTCGGCGAGATCGAGCCGGCCTTGATCCCCTTCGCGCGCAGTTGGTCGACCACGTCCTTGATGATCTCCGATGCAGAGTTCAGGAGGAAGACGGCAACTTCCGCGTCCTCCATGCGATACAGGTCGAGGATCGGATAGTCGCGTCCGGTGAGCGCCGCGTATTCCTTGCGGATGCGGTCGTATACGTCACCAGCTCTGTACATCGCCATCGATTGTTGATAGCAGTTATTGATGTAGTCCGGCTCGTTCATGTACGGACCGACGGTGATCGGGTTGTTGCGGTCCAGCACATGCAGGAAGCCTTCCGGCGGATGTTCACCGACGAACTTGAGCACGTCTTCGCGGTGAGCGAAGGTCTGTACCCTTCTCTTCTGGTGCGACGTGAAATATCCGTCGGAGGCGACGATCACCGGCAGGCGAACCTCCGGATCTTCGGCCAGCTTAAGCGCCATGATGTTCATGTCATACACGGCTTGCGGATCACGGCACATGAGGATCGGCCAGCCGGTGTTGAGCGCGAAGTACAGGTCCGAATGGTCGCCGTGAATATCCAGCGGTCCGGAGACGGAGCGGCATACGAGATTGAGCACCATCGGGAAGCGTGTCCCAGATTGCACTGGCATCTGCTCCAGCATATACAGGTATCCGTTCGAACTGGTCGCGTTGAACACCCGTCCGCCTGCTGCGGACGCCCCGTAGCATATACCTGCCGAACCGTGTTCGCCGTCAGCAGGGATCAGCTTGATATCGTGTTGCCCGTTCGCCTTCATCAAGTCGAGGAATTGCGCCACCTCAGTTGAAGGAGAGATCGGGAAGTACCCCATGATATGATAGTTAATCTGATGCGCCGCATAGGCAGCCATCTCGTTGCCGGATTCATAGACGATTCGCTGCTCTACCGTACCGCTGCTTAATTCTTTCTGCATTTCGATAGCCATCTGCATTCACCTCTCACATTATGATATGTTGATCAATCTACGTGATGAGTTCGCTTCTAGTAGCCCAGCAGATCTTGCATCGATATCGCTCACTGTGCCCAAGCGAAACGATGCGGTACGCGATGTGCTTCTCCATAGCCGTCCGTCTCCCGTTCGGCGACGAGCGCGTCGGTTGGGCAGGCAGTTACGCACTTCAGACAGCCCTTGCAATATTGGTAGTCGATTCCTTGCAGGAACATCTGCATCCGGCCCTTCGGGTCGGGCTTCTCCTCCCAGACGAAGCAGAAGTCCGGACAAGCCGTATCGCACTGTGCGCAGTGGATGCACTTCTCCTCGATGAAGTGCGGCATCATCCCTTGCCTGGAGATGCTCAGGTCCTTCAGCACGCTGTTGCCTGGATTGGTGATCATCCCGCCAAGCGGCTGCGTCTCGTAGCCCAGCATCGGGATGTCCCAGCGCTGCGGCTTCGGCATCTCTGCCCCTTCCGGCAGCTCGAAAGTCTGGAACGATACCTCCTGATACCCGCGCTCGAACGTGCGCAGCGCCGGTTCCACTGCCTGCGGATATTTCTTCTCCAGCGATTTGCGAATGATGCCCTTCATATGTTCGGGATCCAGGAAATCACACAGACGGAACAGTGCGCCAAGCATCGCCATGTTGACCCTGTTCTTCTCTTCCAGTGCGATCCCGGTCGCATCGACCACGGCGATCGTCCCACCTAAGAGCTTCAGCTTCTCCTTCAGTTGCTCCGGAGTTTTCGCTGAGTTGACGAGGACGATGCTGTCCTCATAGATTCCGCTGATGACGTTGACGGTGCGCGACAGATTCTCGTGGAAGATCCCCACCACATGCGGTCGCTCTACAGGTGTCGTATCGCGGATATTCATATTCGTGTCGCAGAAACGGATATGTGCCTTGACAGGCGATCCTTTTTTCTCTGAACCGTATGACGAGAAGCTAACGCCGTTGAAACCGCTTCCAACCACGCCAGCCTCGGCCAACATCTTACCAGCAAGGTTAGCCCCCAGCCCGCCGATCGATTCCAATCGAATTTCAAAAAATCCAAGTTCGTTCACTCTAGGAAGTACAGGCACAGCTTTTCTCCCTCCCTGTTAAACTGAATTTTATGAAAACTTATAAGATTATGAATATCGTCTAAAAGTATACCACTAAAATCCTTTTTTGAATATGACATTCCGCAAAAACAGGTGTATAACCTGCGACGTATATACCAATATATGAAGTTTGAACGCGACTATTCGCTTTTTATTGAAGATTCCTATTATTTTTTTGTCATAAAAGGGTTGATTCTGACGTTACGTGAAGTTCTACAATGGTTCCAGAGGTGATGGAGATGGAGAAAGCCATGTCAATCGGACAATTCTCGAAGCTGTCTGGCGTTAGCCAGCGCACGTTGCGATTCTATGAAGAGAAAGGTATGCTGCGGCCGAGCTATGTAAGCGAATCGGGCAGACGATATTACACGCCGGAAGACCTGATCCCGTTGCAACAGATCATCACGTTGAAATATTTGGGGTTCCCGCTCGATGAGATCAGTCAGATGATGCAGAGACAAACCGGCAGCCTGAAGGATACGCTGCTGGCACAGAAGCAGGCGATCGAGCAGAAGCGCAGAGCCCTCGATCAGATCATCAAAGCTTTGGACCATGCCGTGGCCATACTGGATGTGGAAGAATCGCTTGATCCTTCGGTGTTTTCATTTCTCATCCATAGCATTATCTCGGAGAATCAACAGTTGGAGTATCTGTCACAGCTCTTCCCGGAGCAGACGATCGATCATATCAAGCAACTGTTCTCCGACAAGGACAAGGAGCTCGATTGGAACAAGCGGTCTGCAGCGCTCTTCCATTCGCTGAAGCAGGTGATCTCCCGTTACCCGCCTGAAGCGGATGAAGTGCAGGAGCTCATCGAGGAGTTGTTTACGATGGCGCGGGAGATCTTCGGTGACAATTGGCAAGTGCTGAATGAGGCGGCTGATCAACTGGAGGCTGAGGAAATGCCCGGGTTCTTCACCTCACCTTTCACTCCGGAGGAAGAGACATTCGTCCAACAAGCCTGTGATTATTATATGAAGCAGAAAGGATGGATCACCGATGCCTGAAAATGGCGGACAATGGAAGCAGTTCATGAGTTTGATGCGCAATGCGGTGCCAGCGAAGAAGATCCTGGTACTCGCCATCGCGCTGAGCGTACTGGAAGCAGCGGGTGGTCTGATCGTGCCGATCTTCACGCGGGATCTGATCGATCAGTTCTCGAACAGCGGCATCGAACCAGGCGTGATCATCTGGCTGACGTCGGCCTTTATCCTGCAGGCGGCTGCCGGGGGCTTCTCCTACTATCTGATGACCTATCTTGGCGAAAGCTTCGTGCGCAAGATCAGGGAACGGCTATGGAATCATGTGCTTAAGCTGCGCATCCCCTACTTCGACAAACATGAATCCGGCGAACTGATCAGCCGGGTGACGCAGGACACGAATACGGTTAAGACCTTGGTAACCCATCATCTCGTCAACTCCATATCCGGCATCATCTCGATCATCGGCGCGTTGATCATCCTGTTCGTCATCGATTGGAAGATGACGCTGATCATGCTGGCTGCCGTTCCGGTATCAGCCGTGATCCTGGTGCCGCTCGGCCGGCTCGTCTATCGCATCTCTCTGCATACGCAGGATGAGCTGGCGTCCTTCAGCGCCGGGCTGGGCCGCGTCCTGAGCGATATCCGGCTGGTGAAGTCGCATAACGCTCAGGCACTGGAGAGCAAGCAAGGGGAAGAGAAGATCGCTAGTCTCTTCCGCCTCGGCATGAGAGAAGCGAAGATCCAGTCGTTCGTCTCTCCGCTCATCACTACGGTGATCCTGGCCGTGTTGGTCGTGCTGATCGGCTACGGCGGAGCGCGCGTCGCGGCCGGCGACCTGTCCGCCGGGACCCTCGTCGCCGTGATCATCTACATGTTCCAGATCGTCATGCCGTTCAGCCTGCTGGCCCAATTCTTCACCGCTTTCCAGAAGGCGATGGGCGCCACGGAGCGCATCCAGGAACTGCTCGAAACGGAGACGGAGCCGATGGGCGATGAAACTTCGACAACTCCTGCGGCCGCGCGTGCTGCGTCCGCTCAGGATTCTCAACCTGCTGCGGATCGGCAATCTGCTGCGGCCAGGCATTCTGCTGCGGTGGGGCAAGCTGCTGCGGCCGGGCATTCTGCGCCAACGACATTGACGCAGTTGCCCCGATCCAAGGAGACTTCGGTATCCACGTTCCCCAATTTTGCTCAGGCGGCGCCATCTACGATCGACTGGAACCAGCCGCTCCGTTTCCGCGGCGTCTCATTCTCTTACGGGGGAGAAGAGCGGGTGCTGCGCGACCTTAACTTCACCATCGAGCCGGGAACGACCGTCGCCTTCGTTGGTCCCAGCGGAGCGGGCAAGACGACGATCTTCTCGCTGCTCGAACGATTCTACGATGCGACGGAAGGCATCATCTCTCTGGGTGAGCAGCCGATCAATGAGATGCCGCTGCTCGCTTGGCGGGAAGGCATCGGTTACGTGCTGCAGGAGAGCCCCGTGATGTCTGGCACGATCCGCAGCAATCTGCTCTACGGGCTGTCGCGGTCGGTGAGCGAAGCCGAGATCGCCGAGGCGGTCCGGCAGGCCAACGCCACCTTCATCGAGCAGCTGCCTGACGGCTGCGACACGGAGGTAGGAGAGCGCGGCGTTAAGCTGTCCGGCGGGCAGCGGCAACGCATCGCCATCGCCCGGGCGCTGCTGCGCGATCCGAAGCTGCTCCTGCTCGACGAAGCGACGTCTAATCTCGACAGTGAGTCGGAATCTCTCGTTCAGGAAGCCCTGCACAACCTGATGCGCGGCCGGACGACGCTCATCATCGCCCATCGTCTGTCGACGGTGATCGGCGCCGACCGCATCATCTTCCTCGAGAAGGGCGCCATCACCGGCCAGGGCACGCATGAAGAGCTGATGGCGACTCATCCGCTGTACCGCAAGTTCGTCGAGCAGCAGATGAAGCAGAAGCCTGTGCACGCGGGAAACAACTACCGTTGATGGCGACTCGCACGGTGCAGCACACGTTTGTCCAACTGCCACTCGTATTGTGGCTAATGGCTTCTTCTATCGTACAAAATCTCTCTCTGGGGCTCGATGATCCGGCATAGTGTGCGATTTATCGTACAAATTCCCGCTCCGGAGCCCGATCATCGGGCAAAGTGTACGATCCATCGTACAAATTCCTGCTCCTGGGCCCGATCATCGAGCAAAGTGTACGATCTATCGTACAAATTCCTGCTCCAGGGCCCGAGTATCGAACGAGTATCGAGCAAAGTGTACGATCCATCGTACAAATCCCTGCTCCGAGGCCCGATCATCGAGCAAAGTGTACGATTTATCGTACAAATTCCTGCTCCGAGGCCCGATAATCGAGCAAAGTGTACGATCTATCGTACAAATCCCTGCTCCGAGGCCCGA
>Ga0310829_1001722_pt1 | contig 11520 bp, 9 predicted proteins | sample WT_ome_4_FD_202244 | JGI IMG/M metagenome (GOLD analysis project Ga0310829, IMG submission 202244) | Sorghum-adapted microbial communities enriched on wild type (WT) sorghum from Joint BioEnergy Institute, Emeryville, California, United... ... | reverse complement strand
GCCGAGGCGGTCAAGATCGCCGATGTCGTGCAAATTTTGATGCCGGACGAAACGCAAGCGAAGGTGTACCGCGAAGAGATCGAGCCGAACCTGAAAAAAGGCGCCGCGCTCATGTTCTCCCACGGCTTCAACATCCACTACGGCCAAATCGTTCCGCGCGCCGATATGGACGTCCTGCTCGTCGCTCCGAAATCGCCGGGCCACATGGTGCGCCGGACGTACGTTGAAGGCTTCGGCGTTCCGGGCCTGATCGCGATCGAGCAAGACGCGACCGGCAACGCGCTGGCGATCGGCCTTGCCTATGCGAAGGGCATCGGCTGCACGCGCGCCGGCGTCATCGAGACGTCGTTCCGCGAAGAGACGGAGACGGACCTGTTCGGCGAGCAAGCCGTTCTGTGCGGCGGCACGAGCGCGCTCATCAAGGCCGGCTTCGAGACGCTCGTGGAAGCGGGCTATGCGCCGGAGATGGCATACTTCGAATGCCTGCACGAGCTGAAGCTCATCGTCGACCTGATCTATGAAGGCGGCCTCGCCGCAATGCGCGATTCGATCTCCAACACGGCCGAATACGGCGACTACGTCACCGGTCCGCGCATCATCACGGAAGAGACGAAGAAAGAGATGAAGCGCGTGCTCGCCGACATCCAGTCCGGCAGATTCGCCCGCGAATTCATCCTCGAGAACCAGTCGAACCGCCCGGTGCTGACGGCGATCCGCCGCCGCGAAGCCGAGCATCCGATCGAGCAGGTCGGCGCCCAGCTCCGCGAACTGATGCACTGGATCAAGAAATAACAAGACCCTGGTCAAGGACGGACGGCGCCTTGCCCGTGCGAGAAGCGCGGGCAAGGCGCGCCGTGCTGTCCGGAAGCGTTCGGCCCCGCGGCAGACCCGGGATGTCAAACGCTATGAATGCGGGCGCCATGGAGGTGCATTATGCGGAAAATTTACATTTTCGATACGACGCTTCGCGACGGCGAACAGTCGCCGGGCGTCAATCTGAACACGAAGGAGAAGGTCGAGATCGCGCTGCAGCTCGAGAAGCTCGGCGTCGACCGGATCGAGGCCGGCTTCCCGGCCGCGTCCCCCGGCGATCTGGCCGCCGTGAACGCGGTAGCCCGGGCGGTCAAGAACGCGACGATCATCGGCCTGTCCCGCTCGCGCACGCAGGATATCGACGCCGTTCGGGAAGCGCTTCAAGGCGCCGAAGATCCGTGCATCCACCTGTTTCTCGCAACTTCGCCGATCCACCGCCAGCACAAGCTGCGGATGTCGAAAGAGCAGGTGTTGGAGACGGCGGAAGCGGCGATCCGGTACGCGAAACAATTTTTCAGCAAGATCGAGTTTTCGCCGGAAGACGCCGGCCGCACCGAGTTGGACTTCCTGTGCCTGGTGACGGAGATGGCGATCCGCGCGGGCGCGACCGTCGTCAACATTCCGGACACGGTCGGCTACATGACGCCTTCCGAGTTCGGCAACATTTTCAAAACGCTGCGGGACAAAGTGCCGGGCATCGAGAAGATCCAGCTCAGCGCCCACTGCCACGACGACCTCGGCATGGCGACGGCCAACGCCCTTGCCGCCATCGAGAACGGCGCCGAGCAGGTCGAAGGGACGATCAACGGCATCGGCGAACGGGCGGGCAACACCGCGATTGAGGAAGTCGCGCTGGCGCTGGAGACGCGTTTCAACTATTATCAGGCGAAGACGACGCTGAACCTGAAGGAGATCGCGCGCACGAGCCGGCTCGTCAGCAAGCTGACGGGGATGCCCGTGCCGGGCAACAAGGCAATCGTCGGCGCGAACGCCTTCGCGCACGAGTCGGGCATCCACCAGGACGGGATGCTGAAGGAGAAATCGACGTACGAAATCATCTCGCCGGAGACGATCGGTCTCGTCGAATCGAAGCTCGTCCTCGGCAAGCACTCCGGCCGCCACGCGTTCCGCGAGAAGCTGATCGATCTCGGCTACGATCTGGATGAAGAAGCGCTCAACCAGGCCTTCGCGAAGTTCAAGGATCTCGCGGACCGGAAGAAGCAGGTGAGCGACGAGGACATCCGCGCGCTGCTCGAGGAGAAGCTCGTCGACACGCCGGAAGTGTACCGGCTCGAGAAGCTGCAGGTCGCCTACGACAACCGTTCGGTGCCCAGCGCGGTCATTGCGGTTAAGGTGCAGGGCGAAGGGGTCAAAGAACAGCGCGCCGAAGGCAACGGCTCGGTCGACGCGATCTACAACGCGATCGACGCGCTTACCGGCGAGCAGGTCGAGCTGGAAGATTACGCGATCAAGTCGGTATCGCAGGGCAAGGACGCGCTCGGCGAAGTGTTCGTCGTGCTCGGACAGAACGGCGTATCGGCGCAGGGCCGCGGCCTCAGCACCGACATTCTCGAGGCGAGCGCCCGCGCGTACATCGACGCCCTGAACCGGTTGATCGAGCGGCGCAAGTCGCCGCGGCGGCGCGACCGGATGAGCCTGATCTGACGGGGAGGAAACAAGCAGCATGGCGGATACGAAGAAAATCGCGGTCATCGCCGGCGACGGCATCGGTCCCGAGGTGGTCGCGGAAGCGATCAAAGTCATGAAGAAGACGGAAGAACTGTACGGGCTGAGCTTCGAGTTCGAGCACGGCCTGTTCGGCGGCATCGCCATCGACGAGAAGGGCACGCCGCTGCCGCAGGAGACGCTAGACATGTGCAAGGCGGCGGACGCGGTGCTGCTCGGCGCGGTCGGCGGTCCGAAATGGGACAACAACCCGAAGGAGCTTCGCCCGGAGACGGGACTGCTCGGCATTCGCAAGGCGCTCGGGCTGTTCTCGAACATTCGTCCGGCGAAAATTTTCGACTGCCTGAAAGAAGCGTCGACGCTGAAACCGGAAGTGCTCGAAGGCACCGACTTGATCGTCGTGCGCGAGCTGACGGGCGGCATCTATTTCGGTGAAAAATATCGTCGTGAAGGCGCACACGGCGAGGAAGCGGTCGATACGTGCGTGTACAACGTGCATGAAGTCGAGCGGATCGTGCGCCAGGCGTTCGAAATCGCCCGCACGCGCCGCAAGAAGCTCGCTTCGGTCGACAAGGCGAACGTGCTCGAGACGAGCCGCCTGTGGCGCGAAGTCGTGAACCGGATCGCGCCGGAATATCCGGACGTCGAGCTCGAGCATGTGCTTGTCGACAACTGCGCGATGCAGCTTCTGCGCCGTCCGGCAAGCTTCGACGTCATCGTGACGGAGAACATGTTCGGCGACATCCTGAGCGACGAGGCGGCCATGCTGACCGGTTCGATCGGGATGCTGTCGTCCGCTTCGCTCGGCGAAGGCGCGTTCGGCCTGTACGAGCCGGTGCACGGCTCGGCGCCGGACATCGCGGGACAAGGCGTCGCGAATCCGATCGCGACGATTCTGTCCGTCGCGCTCATGTACCGGCTGACGTTCGGCTATCACGAAGCCGCGCAGTCGATCGAGGACGCCGTTGCCAGCGTGCTGGACGCCGGCCATCGGACGGCGGACATTGCGACCGACCGCGGCAAGGCGGTCGGCACGAAGCAGATGGGCGACCTCATCGTCGCCGCGATGAAGTAAGGATGGGAAATGACAGGGGCTGCCTGCGGGTGGCCTTTGTTTTTTTTGCGTAGAGCGAAGATGATTTCCGCGCCTGGATGACCATCAGTCGTGTGTACGTCTCCCATCTGCCGGCGAATGCGGAGACGGCGGCGCAATGAACGTAGACACAGTCCCTTCCGAATTCCGGACGGATTCGAAAGAGCGCTTTTCCCGATGATGGATCAAGAGGGAAGGGGCCGCCAGTCAAGGCCGTCCGTCGATTCGAAAAAGACGATCTGACCGTTGTCTTCGTCGAAGCACCGGATCACGATGGCTTCGTCGCTCTCCGTCCATTCTTCAACGCGATAATGAAGCCCTTCGCCGGGCGGCGTGAAGTAGAAGTGAAACGGATTGATCTTGCTGCCCGTGGCATTGCTGTCGCCGCTTGCCGTGAAAAATTCGGATTTCAATACGTAGGACCAGGTTGCCCGCTCCCAGGGCCATTCGCCGATCGGATAAACGGTTTCCGCGTCACGGAGGAACGGATACTTTTCGGCAAGGGCGGCGGTTACCATCGCTTTCGAAGCGAACTGGAACCCGATGAACAGGAGAATTGCCGCAACGCCCGCGGCGGCGCACAGCCGGATGCGCTTGAACGCCAGACCGGCGGCTATGGCGGCGAGCGCCGCGAGCCAGACGATGGGCGTCGACTTGCTGATCAGGCTGTACTCCAGCTCGTCCTTTACAAAAGGATAGAAAATTTCACTTCCGTTGTCGAGCCAATCGAGAAGCTGATGTCCGAACACGACGGCCGCAAGGAAAGCGCCGAACAGGCGAAGATACGGTTCCGTTTTGAAGATCAGCTTCAGGATTCCCGCGCCAAGCGCCGCAATAAACGGTGCGACGATGAGCGCGTGTAAGAGAGGACTGTCCAGCAGTTCCTTGGGCGCGTCCGGAAGCAGAGCCGCGACGGCGCCGAGCATGAAGTACAGCCCGAATTTGCGGGGTGTGCTGAACAGCAATGCAAGCAGGGCGCCGGTCAAGGCGTGATGCAACAGATCGTTGAGCATGGCGTACTCCCCAGGTCAAGAGTTACTGAAGCAGGCCACAAAAGACCTGGCGTCAGAATGATCGCGTTCCGACGCAAAACACCGGTTCAATCGAGCATTCAGTTCGGCTAAATCGTTAAAATCATGGGGCTGGGGTTCTTTCCTGGAGATGGGCAGATCGGGATATATGGCCTCCAACGGCAAATTGAACTGCTCGACGTACTTGATCTGTTTCGGTGAACGGATCACGCTGAACCATCCGAATGAACCGGGATCGTAATAGTTGGCATAGTTCGATATGAACCATTCAACAAAATGAAAGGCTATCTCTTGCTTCAGGCTGAATGTGCTGATGGCCATCAAGTCGCCAGGAATGACGTAACTCGTCCCGTTATTGAAAAAAGGCGCTGCACTGATCTCAATATCGAATTGTCCGCGATGCTCAAAGTGGCGCAGGTAATAGTCGATATCATACAGATTGACGAAGGCGTACAGGGACTTGCCGGAGAAAAAGTCGCCGAGATCGCCCGAAACAACGCCTTCGTCAAGACCCTTGCCAAAATATTCGGCGAAGGCGTTCAATCTGGCGGCATTGACAGCACGATGTTGATCAAAGACGTTGCCGTTAAGGGGATAGGTGATGGCATTGAAAATGCCCGAAAAATTGTCGTTTACCTTCCCGATCGAAATTCCGTAGATTTGATCGTCGGATGCGAAGGCGATGGCGCGAGCCGACTCCAGGACATTTTCCCAACCAAGCGTAATATTACCAACATTATATTTTTCTTTCAAGTTGACATTTGTCAGTAAAAAAGACGAATAGAACGCAGCGGGTAATGCGAAGATCCCGTCATCCGCCAACAGACCTTCGAGAATTGGCGCATATATCGACTCCTTCATGGAACCGGAAGACAAGAACTCGGACAAGTCGGCGAAATTTTGCGGGTTTGCGATGGCGAAATAATGACTGTACGGCATTCCGATAACAAGATCCACTTCCTTCAGCTTACCCGCGATATGTTTGTCGGGATGATTCTCGAAATCCGTCGGAAGGGTATCGGCCACGGTCACGAAACGAATGCGGTAATCAGGATGCTCTCGGAGGAACTCTGCCGCCAAGGTATCCTGCAAATATTCCACATAACCCTGGCTTGGCACCAAGATCACCAATTGTTGGGTAGACGAATTGCAGCCGGCCAGAAAGAACAGAGCTGAAAATAACCATAATAACATGATTATTGGAGTTTTTTTTGCCATGATCGTTTCATACCCTATGAACCAAAGGCCGTATAACTCGGATGGATCCGCCGAGATTATACGGCATTGGTTCATTAGTTAATTAATATTTTTAAAGGATAATTATTGCTTTGATACCGAACCCCAAATGTGGACCGTCTTTTTGCTGCTGCTGCCATCGGAGTTGTTGAGGTTCCATGCTCTGAGATGCGCCGTCGTATTTTTGGCTTGACTATTGATATAGAAAGACAGGTTATATTCTCCGGGCACCGTGTAGCTTCCGCTGTTTACCGTGGTGGTACCGGTCAGCAGAATGTCATCATCCGGGTCGGATGCTTTCGTTCCTTTGTTGACAAACGTGTATTGAATATAGAGATCGGGATAGCTGGAGTTGGTCGATTGTTGTTTCCCCTTTACGATAAGGGTATCTCCCCAGGTTACGATAGTGGATGTGGACGAATAAATCAGGTGGGAGAATGTTCCGTCATAGTTGTAGCTGTCTGCTGCATTGACGGAAAAATCCGACGCGATAACTCCTTGGACCGTATCCTTGGTGTAGGCAACATCATACTGGTTTGCACCGGCAAATGCAGTGGGAGTCGTCGCAAGCAAAATACCGAGAGCCAACGAGAAAACAGAAATCTTTTTTTTCATGAATTCATTCTCTCCTTTCCCGATAATCATAAAATGTTTTTTCTGAATATGATGCAAAAACAGTGCTTGTCTTGGCAAAACACCTCCTTTCCAGGCCGATGTCCCTCGCAAAAATTCTTCACCGGCTGAAATAGATTGATGATGAGTAAAAACATTCGGCAATCCAATTATCTGAAAATTTTAAACTCACTTCCATACAGCATTTGCTGTATTTTTTGGGGTTTACTCTTGATTTTCCAGCAACAATAAAAGCAACATGTTCTTTGAATTTATGCCCAATTTGGAATAGATATTGGAGATGTGTGTTCTTACCGTTTTGTTGCTGATATTCAACAGATCAGCAATTTGCTTGTAGGTCAGGTTGAGGGCCCAGTAGGACAGAATTTCCTTTTCACGCCTGGTCAAGTTCAGATTTTCGATTTTTTCATGCACGTCCGATCGGATTTTCTCCACGTTCACATTCATCAAATTCCCCTCTTTCACCTTCAAATATATGGATAAAAAGAAAACTATGAGTTTAATACCATAATTTTATTTTTCGGGCAATATTTAAAAGTAGGTATAAAATCGTTAGCGTCCTCGACAGAGTGTTATTCATTCTGGTCAGTTGATTGGTCTGTCATAGTTTTTGGACCGGGCGGTGCAGGAATTCGGACTTCCGGCGGCGAATACAATGGGGCAAGGGAAGGATGATCCGGCCCAATCGGAGGTGACGGCGATGAGCTTCTGCTGCGGCGCGAGCATGATCGGTACGAGGGGAACGATGAAGCATTTCCGCACGTTCATCCACAATGTGCCGATTTTGTTCTGTCCGGTCTGCCACCGTGTGGAGATTCATCATCTGGTCGAACAGGAATACGAATTGCTCGCGGAGTACGCGCACGGCGACGGCGCCTCCGAGGTTGATTTCCGCGACTATGTCGATCAGGAACGCGAAGAGCTGCTGGCGAACTGCGTCAATCACGAGGACGAAGATCCGATGGACATCGTGTTGAATCAGATCGACATGGCGCTCGATCTGCTGGCCTTTGCGAAGCAGCTCGGCGACCTGGAATGGGAAGAGCAGCTCAAGCGGCGGCTCACCGCCCTGAACAACCGGCGCAACAAGCTGGCGCGGCGGCGGCCGAGCGGCCGGCGCACGTGACGCCGATTGCGTACATATCGATAGCCTCCCGCAAGGAGGCTGTTTTTTTTCTCCGTACCCCCCGAAAAAAGGACAGGCCTGCGAAAGTTATCTGACTAGAGGTGGAGCGGTTGTTACTTCTACTGATCAAGCGGCTGTTCGGCAAGTCCGGAGCCGGCGGAGGCGCGCGGAATGGCGCGCAGGAGCCGCCGGAATCGGTCGTGGCCCGCATCCGGGCGGGGGAAGACCAGCTTCGCGAATCGTTCATCGCGGACTACCGCCCCTACATAGCCAAATCGGCAAGCCGCTTCTGCAAACGGTATATCGACCCGTCGCGCGACGACGAATACAGCATCGCCCTTGCCGCGTTCAACGAGGCGATCGACGGCTTCGACGGCAACGCCGGGAAATCGTTCCTCGGCTTCGCCGACACGGTCATCCGCAGACGTCTGATCGACTATGTCCGCAAGGAGCGGCGCCACGCCCGGTCGCTGCCGATGAGCGTGTTCGAAAATGAGCAGAGCGGCGAATCGCCCCTGAACGCCGCGGAGACAGCCGGCGCGATGGACGCGTATGTCTCCGAGCGGCTGTCGGAATCGCGCCGGCTGGAGATCGAAGCGCTGGCCGAGCGGCTTGCGCAGTGCGGCATCTCGTTCGCCGATCTTGCGGACCGGTCGCCCCGGCATGCCGACTCCCGCGCCTTGCTGCTCGGCATCAGCGCCTCGCTTGCGCGCCGTCCCGAGCTGCTGGACGTCATGGAGCGGCACGGCCGTCTGCCGATCAAGGAACTGATGGAATGCTGCCGGGTCTCGCGCAAGACGCTTGAGCGGAACAGGAAATATATCATGGCGGCCGCCCTGATTTTGTCGGGCGACTATCCGCTGCTGCAGTCCTATTTGCTGCCGGCCGTGCAAGAAGCGGCGGTTTCGAAGGAGGTGGGATCGTGAGAAGGGGAATCGTGATGGCCGAGGGACCGCGCGGTCTGGTCGTCCTGACGCCGGATGGCGAATTCGTGGAAGTGCCCGGCAGGTCGGGGGCGATCGGCGAGGAAATCGGCTTCGAGCCGCCGCTGCGCCGGACGGCCTTGCACAGACGGCTCCTGCTCACGGCCTCCGCGGCCGCCGTGCTGCTGCTGTTCGCGATCGGTCTGGCGCGGATGCCGATTTTCCACGGACCGCAGGTTGCGGCCTATGTGGCGATCGACATCAATCCAAGCGTCGAAATCGGCGTGGACAAGCACCGCAGCGTCGTCGAACTTCAGGCGCTCAACGAAGACGGCGAGCGGGTGATCGAAGGGATCGCCTACAGGAAAAGACCGGTCGGCGAAGTCACGGCGGACATCATTCTGAGCGCGGAAGCGGCTGATTACTTGCGGGACGGCGGCGAGGTTTTCGTCACGAGCATGACGACGGCGGGCACGGCCGCGCAGTTCGAAAAGGAACTGATGCGGGTGATCGACCAGGCCGTTCAAGCGGCGGCGCAGCGTTCCGTCGCGGACTCGGGAGGGGCCGACGCGATAGATCCGGGACCGGGATCGGAATCCGGATCGAAATCGGAATCCCGTTCGGGAGCAGCCGGGACCGTGCCCGATGGCAGCGGTTCGAAACCGAAGAACGCGCCGAAGGCGGCACCCGCGCAAAACATTGCGGTGACCATCGTCAGCGCTCCGGACGAACTGCGGAAGACGGCGCAGGCGAACGGCGTATCGCCGGGCAAAATGGCGGTCTATCTGCTGGCGGAAAAGCAAGGGCTGTCGATCTCGCTGGACGACTTGAAAACGGGGTCGATCCGGAAGGCGGTCGAGCCGTACGGGGGCATTTCCAATCTGCTCGGCGACGGGCAGTCGGATGAGGAGCGGAAGCGCGAACTGGCCGAGCTGCTGGCCAAGGAAGAGGCGAAAAAAGCGAAGGACAATGCCTTGAGTTCCGGCGGCGGCAAGGCGGCATCGGCGAACGACGGGAAGCAGGCGAGAGAGAATCCGGGGAAGAAAACGTCGAAAAACGACGGCAAGAAAGCGTCGGATATTGCCGGGAAGAAGCCGTCGGCGAGCGCAGGCACGAAGGAGAAGCGGCATTCCCGGCCGGATGGGATGATCGGCAATGCGAAGAAGCCCGGGGATAAGGCGGACAAAAACCGTCACAGGGAATTAACGGCGGGCGGAAGGCGGAGCGAAGCCGCGAATTCCGTGCGCAAGCCGGAACCGGAAACGGCGGGCGGAAAGCGGGGCGAAGCCGCGAATTCCGTGCGCAAGCCGGAACCGGAAACGGCGGGCGGAAAGCGGGGCGAAGCCGCGAATTCCAAGCGCAAGCCGGAACCGGAAACGGCGGGCGGAAAGCGGAGCGAAGCCGCGAATTCCGTGCGCAAGCCGGAACCGGAAACGGCGGGCGGAAGGCGGGGCGAAGCCGCGAATTCCGTGCGCAAGCCACAGGATCGGAAGCAGCAGGAGCAGGACAAGCTTCCGTTGCAAAACAAACGGCCACAGCAAGATCAGCAACAGGGGCAGAAGAACAGGCCGGAACAGAATTGGCAGCAGGAGCAAAAGAAACAGCAAGAACGAGACAAGCAGCAAGATCGGAACAAGCAAGGCGAAAAACGAGAACAGAAACGGGTCGGATTCGACAAAAACAGGAGTTCTGGACAACATTTCCGCGGCCGGCGCGACGACGGCGGCGAGCGGAACGCCTACCGGCAGCAGGAAGACCGGCGCGTCGGACAGAACGTCCAGTTGGCCGGATTTGCGCGGTTCGGCGCAGATTTCGCCGCATCCGCCGGGGACGCGGGTCCGGGCCGGCCGCGCCAATAAGCGGTCCGGACCAGGAGAAGAGACTCAGAATCCGCCCCTCATTAATCGACAATCTCTTCGGTTGACACGTTGTCATGCCCGTCTCTATCATTAGGGTACCGGGGATTTTCCAGCCTTGGAATGATTGCGCATCCGCGCGCCAAACGTCGGAGGCGATGCCGTTTGGTAAGGAAGACAGGCGGAAGCCTTTGCCCTGATGCCGACTTTTCCGTCCGGATTGCGGAGGAGGCGGTTTAATGCTCACCACCAGCAGGCGTTATTTTCCCGCGCTTGCAGCCTATTTGAGATCCGAATCGCCGGTCTCGCTTCAGAATGCGGTCGAACTGGGCCGCACATTGGAAGGGATGCAGCCGGAGGAGATCGTCGCGATGCACCACGCCGCCGTACAGATGCTGATCGCCAACGCGGAACCGGAAGAAGCGCTGGGCATATACGACCGGTCGTTTCCGTTTCTGATCGAGATCATGTCGGCTTTCCGCGGCAGAAAACCCGAATCCGGCCCGACGTTCGAATGGTACACGGAAATGAAAGAGCAGCTCAACCGTTCGCGCCGCTCCTTCGTTGACGTCAAAAACAAGTATGAAAGCGTTCTGCAGCATATGGACAGCGGCATCGCTTTGTTCGACAGCGAAGGCACGCTGTCCTTCATCAATCTGCAGATGGCCAAGCTGCTCGACGTTCCGCGGAAAACGCTTGCAGGCTGCAATCTGCGATCCATTCTTTTTCATCCGCAACTCAAACGGCCCGTCAGGCGGATGATCCTTCGGCTCTGCAAGGAAATGGTGCTGAAGCGCTCCCGGTATTTCGAAATGCAGGACGCGCAGGGGCGCCATTTGCTCATCACGATCACGTACGGCGACCAACTGGACGGCCATTACCTGGTCAGCGTCAAGGACGTATCCGAGTTCAAGCAGATCGAGCAGACGGCCTATCAGAACGACAAGCTCGCCATGCTCGGCAAAATCGCGGCGTCCATCGCGCACGAGATCCGCAATCCTCTTACTTCGATCCGCGGCTTCATCCAACTGTTGAGGCCGCACCTGATGACGCTCGGCAAGGAGGAGTACGCGCGCATCATTCTGGACGAGATCGACCGGGCGAACGACATCATCTACGAGTT
>Ga0310829_1001719_pt1 | contig 11536 bp, 9 predicted proteins | sample WT_ome_4_FD_202244 | JGI IMG/M metagenome (GOLD analysis project Ga0310829, IMG submission 202244) | Sorghum-adapted microbial communities enriched on wild type (WT) sorghum from Joint BioEnergy Institute, Emeryville, California, United... ... | reverse complement strand
CAGGGCGAAGAAGTGACCAAAGTAGAAATGGATCTCGTGCGCAAGCTGACTCCGGAAGAATCGGCGCTTCTCACCAAGCTGGGAGCGGAGATGTACTTCAGCGCGTGACAAAGGGACGGGGGTTTTGTCACATCTATACGTGATAGAAGGACGACAAGGATAGGACTGCTGTCTGAACAAAGACGGCAGTCCTTTTGATTATGTAGAAGGTGTAGTTGCCTTAAGGCTCTGGAATATCCTCATAGAGCGCTTCTCATACTAAACCCGATTCTACGGCTTATAGGAGGAGCACATCTGCGAGGTATGCACACGTGGTATAGTCGGCATGAGGTTCAGCCTGGAACGGGCAGTTGGCATGATCAGCATTATCTGGTAGAGCGCAAGACGGAACATGGCGGGTGATCGCATGCTCGTCCGGTTCGGTTATGTCGCCATGTCGGTGCTCATCCAGAATGCCTCCCCTTCGCGGACGATGACGGCAACCAACTTCAAGAAGCTGCTCGACAGGGAAGCTGCGTTGCGTAAACTGGAGAGGCTGGCCGCAGAGAATATTCATAACTGCCTGCGGCTGCTTCGCCATAATGCGGGACATGAGATTCATCTGTTCCGTTTCTCCTCCAAGATCATTCCTCTCTATGGACATGAGATGCTGAGCGACTGGGACCCGTTTCCCGTGTTGGCACGAGATTTTGCCGAGCTCGGCGACTATGCGAAGCATCATGAGATGAGAGTCAGCTTCCACCCGGACCACTTCACCGTGCTCAGCACACCGCGTGCCGAGGTGCTCGCCAACTCTCTGCTGACGCTGGATTATCATGTTCGCATGCTGGAAGCGATGGGGCTGGATGAACGAGCGCGGTTGAATATTCATATCGGCGGCACCTACGGCGACCGGGAGAAGTCGCTCATTCGTTTCTGTGAACAGTTCTCGGCGATGGATGAGCGGCTGAGGCGCAGGATCACCTTGGAAAATGATGATAAAACCTACACCGCCCTCGAAACTCTGCAAGCCTGTGAGCAGCTGCGTGTGCCGATGGTACTCGATCTCCATCATCATATTGTGAATGGAAGAGGCGAGTCGACTGTCTCACTTTGGCCGAGAATCTTGGATACTTGGCGCAATTCTCCGTACGTTCCCGCCTCGCTGCCCCCGAAGATTCATATCTCCAGCCCGAAGAGTGACAAGGATCCTCGCGCTCACGCCGATTATGTCGAGCTTGGCGATGTCCTGCCGTTCCTTCGTGAAGTGGCAGGATTAACGCCTGAGCTCGATGTCATGATTGAGGCGAAGCGCAAAGATGACGCTCTCTTCAGACTGATGGACGATCTGAAGGCAGCGGAGGGGGTTGAGCTGGTCGATCAGTCCAGCATACTCATCCGTGCATGAAGGAGAGATGGGTCTGCAATGGGGGTTCAACGATATTGCTCAGCCGCAGGCGGTTTACCCGGCTCCAACACTTCCCGATAATACTTCATAAAGTTCGGCTGAGAGCCGTCCAAATCGCGGAACCCATACATCTCGGCCAGTTCCCCGCTCGAGAGAGACTGGCCGCTTAACCGGCGCACATCGGGATCACTTGCCAGAGCGACGACAGCTCTGCCTGTATAACGAGGTGTCTCCGAGATCAGGAAATTCGGGTCCTGGCTGGCGGCGTCTCGCCAAGTGTCCTCCGTCACGCCGAAGTGCTCCAGCATGATCTCCGAGCGCATCCAGCCCGGTGTGAGCGAGACGGCGGTGCACTCATACGGAGCGAGCTCCTGGGCGAGCGCCCAAGCCATGCGGATAACCGAAGTTTTGCACAAGTCGTAGAATAACGAGAGGCGATACAGGTTGCGGTTCAGCTCCTCGGTTCCATCGGTTATCTCTACGACCAAACCATTCTTCTGTCTGATGAGCAGAGGCAGCGCATAATGACTCGTGATGATATGCGTGTTCACGGCCAACTCCATCATGCGGAGTCCTTTCTGAAGCGAATGCTTCCATACCGGCACGTTCCATTCAGCCAGGTATTCCCCGCCCCAGATGTCATTCACCAGGATGTCCAGCTTCCCTTGCTCACGTTCGATGCGCTTGATCAGCGCCTGTACCTGTTCAGGCACGAGATGATCAACCTGGACGGCGATGCCTTGACCCCCCGCTTGATCGACCAACTCGGCCGTTTCCTCGATCGTCTCCGGACGATTGTACTCCGAACGCTGTGCTCGTGTCGTTCGCCCCGTGACATAGACGGTCGCGCCGGCTGCACCCAGCTCGACGGCGATGCCGCGTCCAGCCCCGCGAGTAGCCCCTGCTACCAATGCAACTTTGCCTGCCAGTGGTTTCATCGGATTCATACCTCCATACCTCCATATATCGATAAAATTGTTTGCATCTTCAATCGTACGTTATAATGATGACACCTATTGTCATATATGATGTGGGATCATGAAGTGACGGCATCATCATAGCAAGAGAGGGGGGCGAGCATGCGGGCAGACAGATTGCTGAATATGATGCTCCTGCTGCAAAGTCACGGGAAGATGACGACGCGAGAACTCGCTGACAAGCTGGAGGTATCCGAGCGGACGATCCTCCGTGATATGGACGCCTTGAGTGCTGCCGGTGTCCCAGTCGTCGCGGAACGCGGTCAATATGGCGGGTGGCGGCTCCTAGGGAACTTCCGCAGTGCGATCAGCGGCATGAAGCTGGACGATCTGAAGTCATTGTTCATCCTGCCATCGGATAGAATGTTAGAGGAGCTGGCGATTGAGACAGGCGGCCAGGACATCCGGCGCAAGCTGATGGCGAGCATGCCGGAAGCGGTGAGGCGCAGCGCGAAGGCATTCATGGAGAAGATCTACATCGATACGGGAACATGGAAGCCGTCGGCATCGGAAGGAGAACGTCTGCGGATCCTGCGTGAGGTGCAGGCGGCGTTGTGGGAAGACCGTAAGCTCCTCATCGATTATCGGAATGTGAGCGGTGAGCGCAGCGAACGGCAGGTGTGTCCATTAGGTCTAGTGGCCAAGGGCAACACCTGGTATCTGGTCGCGCTGAATGAGCAGGGGGAATATCGCACTTACCGGCTGACGCGGATACACCGGGCAGAAGTGATGGCAGAGTCATTCACCAGGCCGGAACATTTCGATCTGATCGATCATTGGAAGAGAAGCATGCGTCAGTTCGCCGCATCTCTCCCAAGCTATGAGATCGAGGTGACCGTCGATCGCTCGATCCTCGGCAGGGTGACGTATACCGACAAGTTTCTGCAGATGGCAGAGTTCATCAAGGATGAAGCAGGTCAGCCAGCGCAGCTCCGGCTGCGATTCGATACGGAGGAGGAGGCTGTCCGGTATGTGCTTGGTTATGGAGGCAGGATGAAGGTAGAGCGGCCTGCGCATCTGATTCCGCTCATCGTTGAAGAAGCGCGGCAGGTATTAAGGTTGTATGAAGAAGCATGAGCGTATCGTTTCCAGCGTATTTATGGTAAAATGTCTCTGAGGTTCAATCAATCAAGCATTCATCTCTGCCACATACAGCAGATAGGAGACATCGATGATCTTAGGTTACAGTTCCCTGTTTATCATTGGTCTGGTCGCTGCGATTATGGGCAGTCTGATCGGACTTGGCGGCGGTTTCCTCGTGGTGCCTGCGTTGCTCATCCTGTCCGAGCCGCTGCTCGGAGAAGCAATGCCGGCTGCGATCGTTGTTGGCACATCGCTGACGATGCTGATCTTCACCGGGTTGTCTTCGACGATATCGTATATCCGGCAACGCAAGATCGACTATCGAACTGGCTATGTGTTCACGCTGATCAGCGCGCCTTCTTCGATCCTCGGCGCATCGCTCACGAATATGTTTGAAGGTCCGGCATTCGAACTTGGCTTCGGTCTGTTCATGCTGCTGATGGCGATCCTGATGATGGTGAAGAACAAGCTGAAGCCACTTACGGTCGATTGGGCGATCAAGCTTACCTATATCGAGCCGGATGGCCGTACATGGACCTATGGTTATAACTGGTGGAGTGCGGTGCTGATCGGCTTCGCCGTCGGCCTCATCTCTGGGCTCTTCGGGATCGGCGGCGGGTCGCTGTTCGTTCCGGCCATGGTGCTGTTATACGGATTCCCGCCTCATATCGCTTCGGCAACCTCGATGTTCGTCATCCTCTGGTCTGCGATCATCGGCAGTGCCACGCATATCTATCTTGGGGAGATCGATTGGTTAAGTGCCGCTTTCCTCATACCCGGTGCGCTGGTCGGCGGGTGGCTGGGAGCGAGGATCGCTCAGCGCGTGAGCAGTCAGGTGCTCTTATGGGTGTTGCGCTTCGCCTTGCTGTTTATCGCGGGACGCATGATTCTGTCGAGTATGATGTCTTGATGGGCAGCAGCAGATTGTACGTACGAGAGTTGTATTTATTCGTCTGATTGATTATGAAGAGAGATAGAAGATCCATTACATAGGAGGAGCGGAGAACATGTCTGGCAAATCATCGGTAACATCAATTGTCGGCAAGAGTCCGGTGGCAGTTGCGGTCAATGCGGCGGCCAAGGCTGGGGAATGGATCAAGACCAAGCTGGGCGGCTTCGATAACCTGATGCTGAAGACGTCAGAGCAGGACCTAGTGACGGAAGTGGACAAAGGAGCAGAGTCGCTCATCAAGAATCTGCTGAAAACCTACTTCCCGGATCATTCGTTCCTAGGCGAAGAGAGTGTACCGCCGGGAGCAGAGGCATCCAAGCAGGCGATCGAGCGGCTGAAAGACGAGGAATATCTGTGGATCATCGACCCGATCGACGGGACGACCAACTTCGTGCATGGATTTCCGTTCTTCTGCGTGTCGATCGCGTTGGCACATCATGGCGAAGTGGTCGCAGGCGTGATCTACGACCCGATGCATGATGAGATGTTCGTCGGTGAGAAGGGCAAGGGGGCTTATCTGCGAGGACGGCAGCTACAGGTATCGAAGGAGTTGCGCCTGGCAGACAGCTTGATCGCGACCGGATTCCCGCCGTCGATACGCGAAGGTTGGCATCCGCAGAAGGTGGCGGGGATCGTGCCGAAGGTGCGAAACCTGCGTACGACGGGTTCGGCAGCCTTGCATCTCGCCTATGTAGCTGCCGGCAGGCTGAGTGGATTCTGGGAGCCGGGACTGAATGTATGGGACATGGCAGCAGGTATCCTGCTCGTGCAGGAAGCGGGCGGACGCGTATCCGATATGGATGGCCATCCATATTCGCTTAGCGTGCGTGATGTGGCGGCGACAAACCGCCATATTCATGACGAATTGCTCGCATATCTTCGAGAATAGCAGCTTAAGCGGGACTGTCCAGTTACTCGCGTTATAAGGAAATGCAGCGAAATGAAAGGCTGTGTTTCAATCGGTTGTTGCTCGTGATTGGCCGCCCTTGTGGTAAACGGAACGCAGAGCCGTTATTCACTCGATATTCCTCTTAATATAAGTTCTAACGGAACGTGGAAGCGTTATGTCTGCCTTTCGAAGGGACAGACTGTCCAAAATCTAAGAATAAAGCCTCTACGGTCCGTTAGATGTTAGAAGACATGCGCAATTCCACAAATAGAGGAACGACGTTCCGTTACAGCCGGATGGATGATCTAAAGCCAAATGAAAGCCCAAGAATGTTGATTCAACAACATCCTTGGGCTTTGATATTGGTACGCACTTACTTGCGCATCACGCGGAAAGCGTCAGCTGCCGCTTCAATCGTCACTTGGATATCTTCGTCTGTATGCGCGGTTGTGAGGAACCAGGCCTCGTACTTCGAAGGCGCGAGGTTGATGCCGCGATCCAGCATCAGCCGGAAGAACTGCGCGAACTGCTCTCCGTCCGTATCCTGCGCCTCCGCATAATTGGTGACCGGATGATCGCAGAAATGGGTCGACAACGCGCCGCAGATGCGGTTCACTTGCAGCGGGATGCCAGCAGCATCCGCGGCTTCTTGCAGTCCCTGCGCGAGCATGCGGCCGCGCCGATCGAGCTCGTCATAGAGCCCTGGCTCGCGCAGCGCTTCGAGACAGGCGATGCCTGCTGACATCGAGGCCGGGTTGCCGGCCATCGTGCCGGCTTGATAAGCGGGACCTAGCGGCGCCACCTGCTCCATGATGTCAGCTCGTCCGCCGTAAGCGCCGATCGGCAGCCCGCCGCCGATGATCTTGCCCATCGCTGTCAGATCGGGCACGATGTCGGCGTGCGCGTCCGGCATATCGGCATACGTCTGAGCAGCGCCATAGTGGAAGCGGAAGGCGCTGATCACTTCGTCGAAGATGACGAGCGCACCGGCATCATGGGCGGCGCGGCACATGCCGGCCAGGAATCCCGGCTTCGGCATGACCATGCCGAAATTGCCGACGATCGGCTCGACCATGACCGCAGCCACTTCATCGCCCCAACGTTCCAGAGCAGCATGGAGTGCATCCAGGTCATTGTAAGGGACGGTGATCACCTCGTTGGCGATGCTGACCGGGATGCCTGCGCTGTCGGGGATGCCAAGCGTAGAAGGGCCAGAGCCTGCTGCGACGAGCACGAGATCGGAATGTCCGTGATAGCAGCCGGCGAACTTGATCAGCTTCGTGCGGCCTGTATATGCCCTGGCGACGCGGATCGTCGTCATGACGGCTTCCGTGCCGGAATTGACGAAGCGCACTTTGTCCAGGCTCGGGATAGCTTCCTTCAACATCCTGGCGAAGATGTTCTCGAGCTCCGTCGGTGTGCCGAATAACGTGCCGTTCTCGGCGGCGCGGATGATGGCTGATGTCACATGGGGATGGGCGTGACCAAGGATGATCGGACCATATGCAGCCAGGTAATCGATATATCGATTGCCGTCCTCATCCCAGAAGTAAGCGCCTTGTCCGCGTTTCATATATACCGGCGCTCCGCCGCCCACTGCTTTGAAGGAGCGGGAGGGGCTGTTGACGCCGCCGACGATATGGGAGAGTGCTTCTTGATGCAATGCCTCAGATCTTGATCTGTTCATGTCTGTATTCCTCCAGTAGTGAAGTCATTTAGAGCAACGAGAAACGGGCATGACGCGAAGTCGTGCCCGCTGCTGGTTGGTTTAGATGTCATGCTGCAGTGACTGATCCTGCAACAGAATGGCTGGTCGGATCCTGGCGTCTACACTGCAATGCCAGGCTCAACTGACAGGCTCACTGACTGTTGCCCGCGCCGCTATTGCTTGCGCCATCGTTGCTGTCTTCCCCAGAAGACACAGACGGATCGTTCACGGTGTTAAATAACTCTTGAACGTACGCTTGCAAGGCGGTCTTGTTCACGGTAATGACGCTCATGTCATTCACATATTCCTCGCGCAACAGGTTCATCGGCGGCAGTTGTGCCGTGATCGGCTCTCTGCCCATGCTCTCATAAGCGAGTCTGGCCAGCGGCAGCATCTTGCTGGTCGGAATGTTCGTCGAGATGTACGGCTCAATCTTGCGCAGGGTGCTGGGCAGATTAAGCAGCGATGTCGTCGAACTCATCTTGTGAGCGAGAGCGGACAAGAGTGCGCGCTGTCGCTCCGTGCGGGTATAGTCTCCCATACGGTCATGACGGAAGCGCACATATTGCAGCGCCTTATCTCCGTCGAGCAGCTGCAATCCAGCCTTAAGGTCGATCTTGTACTCCGGATCGGTCGGATCATAGTAGTACATATTCTTCTCGACCTCGAACTCGATGCCGCCGAGCGCGTCCACCAGCTTGATGAAGCCTTGGAAATCTACGAATACGTAATACTGAATATCGATGCCGAGCAGGTTGCTGACGGTCTCCATGGCCAGTTTGTAGCTGCCGAGCGCAAGTGCGGCATTGATGCGGTTCGCGTAATGCCCGGGAATATCCGTGTAGGTGTCGCGCAGGATGGAGAACAGATACGCTTGTTTGGTCGCTGGGTCGATCGAAGCAACCATCATCGTATCGGAGCGCGGCGGTTCGTTCTTCGTCAAGCCGCGCGCATCGCCGCCGAGCAGCAGGATATTGACCCGTTCGGTGCCTTCCCACTTCGGAGGTTCTTGCGGCTGATAAACCTCAGGATTCTGTTCGCGGATCACCTGCTCGTATTCGTCAAGCGGAGATTCGCCGTCACTGATGTCATTGCTGAATTTGATGATCGAATATACATAATAGCCCCCGTAACCGAACAGTCCAAGCACGATTACGATGGTCAAACTGAGCAGAATTTTCTTAGTACGGACGGTCAACAGGGATCTTCCTTTCGTGAGCTGTCGAAATGATGCCAGGAGCCTCACTTAAAAACCGAGTTTCTAGCATCCATTAGTAATAGGATTTCCAATTAGGATTACCGTGAACCGAGTTTTTCGTAAACTCTTACTTTATACATGACGTCTATCATGCAGCAATGGTGTGCAAAATATGGTCAATTCGCATAGTTGCAATTATACTTATTATAAAAGTTGAGTCTGTTGTGAGCAAGCTTGCGTCATTGCGGGTATTGTTCACGCGGCAGGCATGATGCAGCAAATGGTTCAGTGGGTAATTGGTTAAGGAGGTTAAATAAGATGTCGATTGTGCAGTTGGGTCAGCAGGCGCCTGACTTCGAACTCCCGGCTGCAGGCGGTCAGAAGGTAAGGTTATCGGATTATCGGGGGCAGGTTGTGGTGTTGTATTTTTATCCAAAAGACATGACACCGACTTGCACCACACAGGCTTGCGACTTTCGCGACTATCATCCAGAGTTTGTCAAATTAAATGCGGCGGTTATCGGCATCAGCACGGATCCGGTGAGCCGGCATGTGAAATTTGCAGACAAATATGATCTCCCATACATCCTGTTGTCGGACACTGACCATGAGGTGGCTGAGCGATATGGCGTCTGGCAGTTGAAGAAACTGTATGGCAGAGAGTATATGGGGATCGTCCGCTCGACCTTTGTCATCGGCAAGCACGGCGAGCTTCTGAAGGAATGGCGGAATGTGAAAGTCAAAGGCCATGTGGAAGAAGTATTGGCATTCATTCGCTCGTTGTGACAGAGGGACGGGGGTTTTGTCACGTTTGATCATGGCAAGGTGCGTCAGGTGTGCCTAATGGTATGCTTGCCAACTGCTATGGCTAAAGAACTCCAATGACACAATTCGGTTCCAAAACAGGATTTGAAATTCTAACGGACTCAAGAAACGTTATTTCCCGGATTTTAAGTGGAATCTGCCTAGAAGTGGGGGCAATAACGTCGTCTGAGTCCGTTTGATTTGCAAAAGAGGCATTACTGACCAGATCAGGCCGCTGGAGTCCGTTACAGCTCAACGGGCAACGTTAGAGATGATGCAGGTGACGGTGCAGCAGAGTAACGGTGATGTAGTGCAAGGTGACGGTGGAGACAGGGCGACAATGAGCTGGTTAACGGTGGCTGAAGGACATCGATGATCGATGATGCAAGGTTTACGCAAGAAATCGATGATGCAGATGACGCTGCAGCCCCTGGCAAAAGAGATTCTGCCCTGAGCCAATGATGCTTGAAACAGCAAGCGTCCATGTGGGGAGGCTTCAACTGATCAAATTCTGCTGACCATGTCCTTGTACTCCTGCGGCGTACACTGATACTTGTCCTTAAACAGCTTAATGAAGTAGCTGGTCTTCTGGTACCCGAGTTGCTCGGCAACCTCGTAAACCTTCAGGTTGGTCGTTCGCAGCAGATGGGCCGCTTGCTCCATGCGCAAACGATAGATAAACTCGCTGATCCCTTCGCCCGTTTCGAGCTTATAGATCTTCGACAGATAGGATGGATTCAGATAGACATGAGCGGCGATCTCCTGCAGGTTCGCATGCTTCAGGTTGTCCGTCACATACTGCTGAACTTGACGGATCACGTCCTTGCGATTGTCTTGCTGGTCGGCTCTGGCGACCTGTTCGAGGACGTCGATGATGCGAGTTGTCCAAGCGCGCAGCTGTGCGATCGTGTGAAAATGGACGCAGGCGGTGAAGCGGTCATATTCATCGGGCAGCAGCTCTGCGATCCATTGCTTCTTCTTGTGCACCGCATAACTGATCGAACTGACGATCGCATAATAAACCTCCAGGATATGCTCATGCGATTCGCCCCAATGCTCCTCCAATTCCGTGAATACGACGGACAATTTCTCTCGAACTGCCTCCCATCTGCCGGCTTCGAGCAGATGCATGAGCAGAGGAGGCTCGTACAGCTGGGACAGATGCCGCGCGACGCCTCGATCTTGTACGTGCCCCGTGGAGAGGATGATCAGTTCCCGGTCATTGCCGATATGTTGGAGGAATTGGACGATCAACGTATCGTACATCGCTGCGATCTCCTCGGGGAAACGTCCAAGATCACTGATCATGGCGGAGATCGTACCTTTGAGATACAGCTTCACATAGTACTGCAGCATGGAAGTTTTGCGCTCGATCTTCTCCAGCAAGGCGGCGGCATCGATCATATCGGTTGCAGGAGTTGAAGCATCCACACCTGCAACATTGTCCGCAAGGATCGTATCGGATGAAGGGATCGTGGTCTCCGTATCGTTCGTCCCATTCGCTGCCCTAGCACCGTCACCACTATCTACACCAGCCGCGCTGTTCGCAGAACACCCGCCACTCTCTCCGTTGACGCCAACATCCGATTTCGTCTGAACGAGGAATACCCAGTAGTCATGCTCCTCTTTCGCATACCAGAGGTGGAACTCTTCACCGTATATTTCCTCCGCCATATTCGATACCGCATATTCGATCAGTGAGATGTCATCCCGATTGTACTGGTCAAAATCTTCCAGACGGATCACCACCATGCACACCGGCTTGTTCGGCGACAAGGGCAGCCGCAAGACACTAAGCTTGTTCGCAAGCTCCTCCGCCTTGAACTTACGGCCGCTGAGCAACTCCAAAAGCAGCGAATAGCGCAAGATCGGCAAGTTCTCTTCCAACGATTGGAGCGCCTTGCGTGAGGAGGAAACCTCCAGCCACCATTGCTCCAGCTCGTTCACCGCCTTCTGCACAGCACCAAGCAGTTCGTCGTCAGCTGCCGGCTTCAACAGATAGTCGCTCACCTGGTTCGCAAGCGCGGTGCGCGCATATTCGAAGTCCGAGTATCCGGATAACAGGATCAGCTTGACATTTCGCCACGCGGCGCGTACCCGTTCGATGAACTCCAGCCCGGACATGCCGGGCATCTTGATATCGGTAATGACGACATCGATCGGCTCCGTGCGCATGATCGTCAGCGCTTCTTGCGCAGAGTAAGCCTTGAATACTCGGCTGATACCGACCGTATCCCAGGGCAGCATATCCGCCAGATCGTCTGCAAGATCGATCTGGTCATCCACGATTAACAGTTGATGCATCGCGATCTCTCCTTATCCCAAATATCCGATAGCAGTTTGCAAGAGGAATGGCAGCTCACCCGTCTCTCCTATCAGGGGCAACCGTATACAGCACAGTCTATCCAATTCCTAACTGCGGTTCGGCCAGTTCGGCCAATGCCTGATTCCTCGGCCAGCGCAATTCAACGAGCACGCCGGATGCTCCACGCCGCCGGAACACAATATCGGACTGTGCGCCGAATTGCAGCCTGAGGC
>Ga0310829_1001718_pt1 | contig 11540 bp, 11 predicted proteins | sample WT_ome_4_FD_202244 | JGI IMG/M metagenome (GOLD analysis project Ga0310829, IMG submission 202244) | Sorghum-adapted microbial communities enriched on wild type (WT) sorghum from Joint BioEnergy Institute, Emeryville, California, United... ... | reverse complement strand
CCGGCTTCCTTCAGATTCGGCCTCGCGACCGACACCCTTGCCCTCGGCTAATGGTAGGCGCTCGCCAGCCCCCATTCCGGACTTTCACCGTAGAGATGACGCCCATGCCGGGCGTACAGCAAAAAAGCGGTTCCTCATCGGAACCGCTTCGTTTGATTGGGGTGCAAACGGAAAGGGTGGGATTCGAACCCACGCACGCCTTGCGACGCCTAGCTGATTTCGAGTCAGCCCCCTTGGACCTCTTGGGTACCTTTCCACGCAACGAAATCGATTTTACCACAGATGAAGGCCGGTTGGCAACGTCTGCTTTTTCCAAACAAGCCTTGGATTGACTGTCACGATTGCAGCGGCCGCCGCCGGATACCGGCATGGTCCGGCGATGGTTTTTCGGGACGGATCCCGGCAGGCGTCGAAACCCGGTCCGCCACGAGCGGGAACATCGTTCGGGACCGGTCCCGTACCGCATCCGGCGCCCGGCATGCCCGTTTGTCGAGTCGCACGGCTTGTCCCCGCACGCTGACCGGCTCCGGTACGGACGATTTCCGGCCGTCGGTTGACCGGCGGGACAATCCGGGGGCGCGGCATCCGCTCCGCTTTTTCCGTCCCCTTCCCGGCCCGCGGCAGCTTGCCGCGGCCCGATCTCGCCGTGACTTTCCGCGCCTTCGTCAGCTGCTCCCGTCCCCGTCATCCGTCAGTGCCGGTTTTCGGTCCGGGGCCGAGTACAGCACTTTTTTCATTTTCTTCTCGAATTTGCTCCGCGGAATCAGGACGCTGTGCCGGCATTTCACGCATTTGATCCGGATGTCCATCCCCATGCGGATGATTTCCATTTCATTGGCTCCGCACGGATGCGGTTTCTTCATTTGAACGACATCGCCCAGTTGGTACGTTTTCATTTCCATGCTCCGATGTTCCCTCCCGTCACCGGTCGTCCGAAAACGCCATCCTGACATGCTTTCCTTCGCAATAACGATAAATGCCTTCAAACTCCACCCGTTCCGCCGAAATGATGCCCAGCGCCTTCTCCAGGTACACGGCCGGAAAGGCGATGGACATGGCGCAAGCCGCCGTTATGTCCTTCGGGGTCGGCCGGATGTCGATGTCGATCCCCGCGTAATCCAGCAACAACTCGGCCCGGAGCGCCTGCTGGGTCGAATCGAAGGCAATCAGATAATCGTCTTTCAATCTTCTTCTTTCCCTTCTGCAAGGTATATCCTCTGCCGGCCATCCATATACTAGTAAAACTTCGGACAACCCGGCGCGCCCAACTCGGATCCGGGTTGCCGGTCGTGGAAGGATGCCTTCGGGAGGAACGCCCATGAATCGGCCCAAAGCCCCCTTGAAAGTGAATGCCCGCGATCCCGGCGCCGCCATCGTGCTCGCCGCCGGTTTGCAACGTTATTTGTCCGACGTCGGGCCCGCCAGGCCCGTCGTTGCCGTCTGCATCGGCACCGACCGGTCCACCGGCGATTCGCTCGGGCCGCTGGTCGGCATGCTGCTGGAACGAAAAAAAACGGCCGACACGGAAATCTACGGAACGCTCGACCGACCGGTCCACGCGGTCAACCTCCAGGATACGCTGGACGAGATCGGGCGCCGGTTCCGCAATCCCTATATCATCGCCGTAGACGCCTGTCTCGGTCAGCTGGCCAGCGTCGGATCCGTCCAGCTGTGTGACGGCCCCGTGAAACCGGGGGCCGGCGTCAACAAATCGTTGCCGCCCGTCGGCGACATCCATCTGACCGGCATCGTCAACGTCGGCGGATTCATGGAGTACCTCGTCCTGCAAAACACCCGCCTCAGCGTCGTCATGGGCATGGCCGAAGTGATTGCGGACGCCATGTGTCGCGCCCTTCATGTGCGGGAACGTCCCGCCTGGCGTCACATGCCGGCCGGGAAGCCGGCATTGTTAAACCCTTGAGCCCGTCGTTGCCAGCCGATGCGATTGCCTCGCATGGGACGCTGCTGGCCGGGACGGCCGGGAAAGTTGCCGCTGCACGGTCTCGTTGTTGTGCGTTCCGCCCTTCCGCGCGGAACGGGGCCATAAACAGCGTCAGGCGTTCTTCTCGCCCATGGCCATCCCGATGGCTTCCAGCTCCTCCGGCGTCAGCTTGTAATCCGAACGGCCGCCGGCCACCGGCTTGCCGTAAACGAACGTTTCATCCCGGCCGTGAATGGCCGTAATCACCGCACCGTTCCGTTCGTCATCCACGATGGCGAGGGAAAAGCTCAGGTCGCTGCCGCCGTTGCCGCTCCCGCCAAAGGCGTTGTAACGGTGAAGGGCGATCCTTCCTTTCATGACGGCCAGCCGTTTCTCCAGAACGTTCAGCCGTTCGCCGTGCCTCTCGCTTTCCCCGCTCAGCCGGCGCAAATTCCCCTGGATGTCGGTCAGCACCTTTTCCAGCGAATCGCCGTCGGCACCGGCGGTCATGTTGGCCAGCGTGCGCCGCAGTTTGTTCGTTTTGGCCCAAAGGGCGATGACCATGATGAGCAACATGGCGGTTGCCGAAAGTGAAATGACGGCAATCCACCCTTCGGCAGACAATTGATTCACGACACCATGCCCCTCCTTGTCGGTTTGCGGCATTGCATGCAAAATGGAAAAGACAGCGTTTGAATCGCGCGGGTGTTGCGCGCCGCTTGCTCGTCACGAATCTCGACGGCCGGCGCGCGGGTGTTGCGCGCCGCTTGCTCGTCACGAATCTCGACGGCCGGCACACGGATTACGCGCGCCGCTTGCTCGTCACGATTTCGCCGACCGCTCCGATCAGCGCTTTCACGTCATCCGGTGTATTCATGCAGCTGACGCTGGCGCGCACGGCACCCGTCTCCGCCGTCCCCGCGGTTTCATGGGCGAGAGGCGTGCAATGGTAACCGGCCCGGACGGCGATGCCGTATTGCCGGTCCAACAGGAACGCCAGTTCGGCGCTTTCGACGCCTTCCGCGACGAAACTGACGATGCCTGCCCGGTCCTTTCCGGGACCGGGCCCGAGCAACCGGACGCCGGGAATGCCCGCGAGTCCGTCCATCATCATGGCGGTGAGCCCGTATTCCTTGTCGCGGATCGCCTCCGGCGTCTGTTCGATCACGTACCGGATGCCTTCTCCGAGGCCGGCGATGCCGGGCACGTTCGGGGTTCCGCCTTCATAGCGGTCCGGCCGGACATCCGGCATGTCGCTGTTTTCGGATTGGCTGCCGGTGCCCCCGTGCACGAGCGGCTCCAGCACAATATCCGGATGTACGTACAACCCGCCCGTCCCCTGCGGACCAAACAGCCCCTTGTGGCCGGCGAAGGCCAGCATGTCGATGCCTTCCGCCTCCACGTCGATCGGTCGGGCACCCGCGGTCTGCGCCGCATCAACGAGCAGCCGGGCGCCGTGACGGCGGACGATGGCCGCCATGTCCGCTACCGGCAACACGCTGCCCAGCAAATTGGAAGCGTGGGTGCAGACGGCCAGGGTCGTATTCGGGAGAAACGCCGCTTCAAACGCTTTCAGGTCCAGGTTTCCTTCCCGGTCAGCTTTGACATAGGTCGTTCTGATACCGTACTTTCGCTCCAGTTCCGCCAGCGGCCGGCGTACCGAATTGTGCTCGAGGGTGGTGGTGACCACGTGATCCCCGGGCCGCACAAATCCCTTGATCGCCAAATTGAGGGCTTCCGAGCAATTGGCGGTGAAGGCGATGTCCGACGGGTTGCGGATGCCGAACAGCGTCGCCAAACGGGATCGCGTTTCGAGCAATACGCGGCCGGCGGCGAGGGCCATGCGGTGGGTACCCCTGCCCGGACCGGCGGCGCACTCCGCGATCATGCGTGCCGTCGCTTCCGCCACGCCCGGCGGCTTCGGCCACGTGGAAGCGGCGTTGTCCAAATAGATGATGTCCAATTCACGGTTCACCGTCCGATCGATCAGGTTCGGCCATCGGGCAACAACAAAGCATACGACCACGGGGCGGTCCCCGCCTGCGTATGCTTGTTGCAGCAGATCAACCGATTTTCACCCGAAGCAGCTCAAGCAATCGCTCGAGATCTTCCCTGGAGTAGTATAGCAGCTCAATCTTTCCTTTATTCTTGTTGTGTTTGATGCTGACCTTCGTGCGAAACTGTTCGCGCAGCGTTTCTTCCAGTTGGCGGATATAAGGGTCGGTTTTCTGCGGCTTTGGTTTCCTGGATTTCTTTTCCGGCTGCTCGAGTTTCTGGATGTAGTCCTCGAGTTCCCGCACGCTCCATTCATTTTTGATCGTCTGTGCCGCCACTTCTTTCATCAATCCGTGGTTTTTCAGGCCGACGATGGCACGGGCGTGACCCATCGACAATGTTCCACGTGAAACATATTGCTTCACTTCTTCCGGCAGCTGCAACAGTCGCAAGAAATTCGCGATATGGGAACGCGATTTGCCGACTTTGGCGGACAGTTCCTCCTGGGTCAGCGAAAACGTTTCGATCAGACTCTGATAGGCCATGGCGATTTCCATCGCGTTGAGGTCTTCCCGCTGGAGATTTTCGATCAGGGCGATTTCCATGACCTGCTGGTCCGTAAACTTCCGGATGACCGCCGGAATGGTGGCCAGGTTGTTCATCTGCGACGCCCGCCAGCGGCGTTCGCCGGCGATGATCTCGTACCCCTTCAGCACCTCGCGAACGATGATCGGCGTGATGACGCCATGCTCCTTGATCGAAGCAGCCAGTTCGGAGATTCCCTTTTCATCGAACGTCTTGCGCGGCTGGTAAGGGTTCGGACGCAATTTGCCGAGCGGAATTTCCACGACCTTGTCGTCCTCGTGGATGTCCAGCGCCGGAATGAGCGCGTCAAGCCCTCTGCCGAGTCCTTTTTTAACGGCCACTCATAACCACCTCTTTCGCCAATTCCATGTAAACTTCGGCTCCTTTGGATCGCGGATCGTAGGTGACAATCGACTGGCCGTGGCTGGGCGCTTCGCTCAGCCGCACGTTGCGGGGAATGATCGTCTGGTACACTTTGTCCTGGAAGTACTTTTTCACTTCTTCGATGACCTGCATCCCCAAATTTGTCCGCGCATCAAACATGGTGAGCAACACGCCTTCGATTTTTAGCGACGTGTTCAAATGTTTCTGCACGAGCCGAATCGAGTTGAGCAGCTGGCTCAAACCTTCCAGCGCATAGTATTCGCATTGGATCGGGATGATGACAGAGTCGGACGCCGTCAGGGAATTGACGGTGAGCAGCCCCAGGGATGGCGGACAATCGATCAGGATGAAATCGAAATCTTTTCGCAGCGGGTGCAAGGATCGCTTCAGCCGCACCTCCCGGGAAATGGTCGGCACCAGTTCGACTTCCGCTCCCGCCAATTGGATCGTGGCCGGAATGATGCTCAGGTTTTCCACGTTGGTCGCCAGAACGGCTTCCTTCGCGTTCACTTCATGGATCAGCACGTCATAGATGCAATTTTCGACATCCGCCTTGTTGATGCCGATGCCGCTGGTGGTGTTGCCTTGCGGATCGATGTCCACGAGCAGGACATTTTTGCCGAGGCGGGCCAGCGACGCACCCAAATTTACGGTCGTCGTCGTCTTGCCGACTCCGCCTTTCTGGTTCGTTATTGCAATGATTTTTGCCAAACTGTTCACCTCTGGTCGCATGCCCGGCTTGGACCGTTTATTGTTTGGGAATCCGGATGACGAATTCATAGCAATCTTCCAGCAACCGTTCATCGGTTTCGATCTTCAATCCGGAATTGGCCACCATGTCCACCGATTGCCGAATCGTGTTGACGGCCAGTCGAACGTCCCGCGAGAAAGCGATCCGTCTCCTCTTTTTGACCGGTTCCGCCGGTTTGTTGACAAGGGAAGCGACTCGGGCTTCCGTCTGCTTGACGTTCAGTTCCCGGGCAATGATTTCTTCCAACACTTTGACCTGGTCTTCCGGCTTGTCCAACGCCAGAAGCGCTCTCGCGTGCCGTTCGGTTATTTTTCGCTCCAGCATCGCCTGCTTGACCGGTTCGCACAGGTTGAGCAGGCGAATTTTGTTGGCGATGGTGGACTGGCTTTTGCCGATGCGCTGCGCCAAACTTTCCTGGGTCAAATCGTGAAGTTCCATCAGTTTCTGATAGGCCACGGCTTCTTCAATGGCCGTCAGCCCTTCCCGCTGCAAATTTTCGATCAGGGCGATGGACGCTGCCTGTGAATTGTTCATTTCCCGGACGATGACGGGAATCGTGGGCAACTTCAATTTGCATACGGCGCGGTAGCGTCGTTCGCCGGCAACGATTTCGTACTTGTTGTTGCGAACGCGCACGACGATCGGTTGGATGACGCCGTGGGTGCGGATCGACTGGCACAATTCGTCCAATCGTTCATCATCAAAGATGGTGCGGGGCTGGTAGGGACTTGGCACGATGTCTTCGATGCGGACCATTTTGACTTCTTCGCCGGAGTTCCGGTCGCCAAGTCCGAACAATTTCGTCAGGGAATCCTTCATGGTTCACTCCACCCGTCTGTTTGATGCCGAATGCCGATTCGCGCTAAAGCCGATAATGCCTAATAAACATTCAACGTCCACCCGCACATTTCCTGCCTTGACGGGCGGGATTTGCCTGAATGTTTCACGTGGAACATTCATGGTTTACACAAAAAAAGTGCCGTCGAACACGCGCAGCCCGAGAGACGGCGCCGCTTTCCACCCGGAAAGCGGCGCATCTTCAGACGAGCGGATGTTTCGCCGGAATGCCCGCCTTGCGGGGATACGCCTTCGGCGTCCGCCGCACTTTGCGAATTTCCACGAGATGGCGCTCCGCCTCTTCCAAAGGCAAACGGAATTGGTGCACCTTGCCAAGTTCGCCGCCAAGTTCCCGCAGGCTCCGGCCGGACTCGCCCACTTCCTCCGTCACGTCGGAACCTTTCATCGCGACGAATCGCCCGCCGGTTTTCACGAACGGCAGGCACAACTCGTTCAGGAGCGGCAGCCGGGCGACCGCCCTGGCTGTCACCAGGTCGAAGGCGTCGCGCAATTCCGGTTTGCGGGCGGCATCCTCCGCCCGGGCATGGATGCACGTCACGCCCTCCAGACCGAGCCGGTCCGCCACATGCTCAAGAAACCGGATGCGCTTGTTCAGCGAATCGACGAGGGTCAGGGAGAGATGCGGATAGGCGATTTTGAGCGGTATGCCGGGAAACCCGGCGCCGGTTCCGATGTCCGCCAGCGAGCCGACTTCGGCCATGGGGACAAAGAAAGAGAGGGAGACGGAATCGTAAAAATGTTTCACGTACACCTGCTCCCTCTCCGTAATGGCGGTCAGATTCATTTTTTCGTTCCATTCAACCAGCTCGCGGAAATACGTTTCAAATTGGGCCAGCTGTTCGTCGGACAGCCCGATGCCCCGCTCACGGAGCCATTCCGCAAACCGGCCGGCAATTTGGTCGTTCACTGCCGCCACCCCTTATGCTTCTGCAGCCGCCATGTTGCCGTCCATCTGCTCGAGATGGACGAGCAGGATGGAAATGTCGGCCGGATTTACGCCGCTGATCCGGGCTGCCTGGCCGATGTTGAGCGGCCGCACCTGGGAAAGCTTGATGCGGGCTTCCATCGCCAGTCCGTGAATGTTCATGTAATCCAGATCCGGCGGCAGTTTTTTTTGCTCCATCTTTTTCATTCGTTCCACTTGCTGCAGCTGTTTTTCGATGTAACCCGCGTATTTGATCTGGATTTCCACCTGTTCCTTTATGTCGTCCGTCAGTTCCGCGGGCGACGGCGACAACTCTTCGATATGGACATACCCGATTTCCGGCCGTCGCAGCAGCTGGGCCGCGGTCAGGCTGTTGTCCGGCATGGCGGCGCCGACCCGGTCAAACAGTGCCTTCATCCGCTCGTCGGGGCGCAGCTTCGTTCCGTTCAGCCGGGCAATTTCCCGTTCCACCTTCTCCTTCTTGTCGAGAAATTTCCGGTACCGTTCCTCGGAGATGAGCCCGATTTCGTATCCAATCGGCGTCAGCCGCAAATCCGCATTGTCGTGGCGCAGCAGCAGGCGGTACTCGGCCCGTGACGTCAGCAGCCGGTACGGTTCGTTCGTGCCCTTCGTCACCAGGTCGTCGATGAGCACGCCGATGTATGCCTGCGAACGGTCGAGAATGACCGGATCTTTCCCCTGCACCTTGCGGGCCGCATTGATGCCGGCCATGATGCCCTGGGCACCGGCTTCCTCGTAACCGCTCGTTCCGTTCAGCTGTCCTGCGGTGAACAGGCCGGGAATGGCCTTCACTTCCAGCGTCGGCCACAATTGGGTCGGTTCAATGACGTCGTATTCGATGGCATAACCGGTGCGCATCATTTGCGCCCGTTCCAGCCCGGGAACGGAACGCAGCATGCGCAGCTGGATTTCTTCCGGCATGCTCGTGGACAAACCCTGCACGTAATATTCGGCCGTTTCCTTCCCTTCCGGCTCCAGGAAAATCTGGTGCCGCGGTTTGTCGGCGAAACGGACGATCTTGTCTTCGATGGACGGGCAGTACCGCGTGCCCGTTCCTTCAATGGCGCCGGAAAACATCGGCGCGCGGTGCAAGTTTTCAGTGATGATCCTGTGGGTGTCCTCCGACGTGTAAGTCAGCCAGCAGGGCAGCTGCTCCCTGCCGTCATCCACCGTTTCGTGTGAGAAAAATTTCGGTTTTTCGTCGCCCGGTTGAATGGCCATCTTGTCAAAGTCGATGGAATCCCGGTGCACGCGCATCGGCGTGCCGGTTTTGAAGCGCAGCAGCTTCAGGCCGAGTTCCTTCAGGTTGGCCGACAGCGCCACCGAAGGCTGCTGGTTGTTCGGGCCGCTTTCGTACATCAGTTCGCCGATGATGATTTTGCCGCGCAAATACGTGCCGGTCGTGAGCACCACGGCTTTGGCGCGAAATTCCGCCCCCGTCTTCGTGACGATGCCGCGGCATACTCCGTTCTCCACGATGAGGCGTTCCACCATGCCTTGCTGAAGCGTCAGGCGCGGCGTCCGTTCCAGCGTTTCCTTCATGGAACGGGAATACCACTGTTTGTCCGCCTGGGCGCGCAAGGCATGCACCGCCGGCCCCTTCCCCGTGTTCAGCATGCGCATTTGAATGTACGTCTTGTCAATGTTGCGGCCCATCTCGCCGCCGAGGGCGTCGATTTCCCGCACGACGTGTCCTTTCGCCGGTCCGCCGATGGACGGGTTGCAGGGCATGAACGCCACCATGTCCAGATTGATCGTCACGAGCAGCGTTTCGCAGCCCATGCGCGCCGTCGCCAGGGCGGCTTCGCAGCCCGCATGGCCGGCGCCGACCACGATCACGTCATATGTGCCCGCCAGGTAACCCATTGCAATTCCTCCTTTCATGGATTGTTGATGTGCCGATCTATTGGTGGATATCCATTTTCATTTCCCGAGACAAAATTGGGAAAAGATTTGGTCGATCAATGATTCGCTCACCGCTTCGCCGATGATTTCGCCGAGGGCTTCCCAACTCCGCTGCAAATCGATCTGGATCAAATCGATCGGCATGCCTTCTTCCGCCGCCGCCAACGCATCGCCGAGCGCTCTCCGGCTTTCCTTCAGCAAGTGGATGTGCCGGACATTGCTCACATAAGTCAAATCCCGCGAAGCGATTTCACCGCTGAAAAACAAGTCGCGGATGGCGCGTTCCAACGCGTCGATTCCTTCGTGCCGCGCCGCCGCCATCATGACGATCCGCCCGGCGGGGAACATGGACTTGATTTCTTCCAACTCCACGCGCACGGGCAAATCCGTCTTGTTGACGATGACGATCGTCTGTCGTCCGGCCAAACGCGCCATCAGTTCGCGTTCCGCACCGTCCAGCGGCTCGTTCCCGTTGATCACCAGAAGCAGCAAATCCGCGTCTTCCAGCGCGGCGAGCGAGCGCTCTACCCCGATCTTCTCCACCAGGTCCGCCGTTTCACGGATGCCCGCCGTATCCAGCAGGCGCAGCGGAATGCCCCCCACGTTCACGTATTCCTCGATGACGTCGCGGGTCGTGCCGGGAATGTCGGTGACGATCGCCTTGTTCTCCTGCGCCAGGGCGTTGAGCAGCGACGATTTGCCGACGTTCGGCCGTCCGACGATGGCCGTCGTAATGCCTTCCCTCAGTATTTTGCCTTGTGATGCCGTATTTAGCAAGCGGTCAATTTCCGCCATCGCCGCCGCGCATTTTTCCCGGATGAACCGGTTCGTCATTTCTTCCACGTCGTGTTCCGGATAATCGATGTTCACTTCGATATGGGCCATCAGCTCGACGAGCCGTCCACGCAAATCGCGGATTTTTCCGGACAGGGCACCCGACGCCTGTTTCATGGCGACATTGTGGGCCTGGTCCGATTTGGCGCGGATCAGATCGATGACCGCCTCCGCCTGGGACAGGTCGATTCGTCCGTTCAAAAAGGCCCGTTTTGTGAACTCCCCGGGTTCGGCAAGCCGCACGCCGCCGGCGGAAAGCAACAGTTCCAGCACTTTGCGCACGGCGATCATGCCGCCGTGGCAGCTGATTTCCACCACGTCTTCCCGCGTGAAGGAACGGGGCGCCCGCATGACCGTGGCGAGCACTTCGTCCGCCGTCTCCCCCGTATCCGGATCCCGCACGAAGCCGTAATGGACCGTATGGGAGGGAACTTCGGCGAGCGGCCGGCGCCCCCGGAATACGCGATCCGCTGCCTGCACCGCCTGCGGGCCGCTGATGCGAATGACAGCAATGCCGCCCTCTCCGGGCGGCGTCGAAATGGCGGCGATCGTATCCGATTCGGCGATCATGCCCATCCCTTCCTTTCCATACGGACAAAATGGTCCAAACAAAAACAAAACAATGACTCTCCGGGCACTCCCTGCAAAGTCATTGTCCGCACGGTCTTTCGCTATGGCCAACATGGCGTGCCCGTCCATTCCGCAAGCCGACGGGCGTTGTTCCGCATCCGGCGAATGGCCGTCATTTCGGCGCTATCACGACTCGGCGATTCGGTTCGTCGCCTTTGCTGAACGTCTTCACCTTCGGATGATCGCTCAAATGGGCGTGAATGATCCGCCGTTCCTGGGGGGTCATCGGCTCCAGCAAAATTTCCCGGTGAGACTTGATCACCCGCGCCGCCAGCCGGTCCGCGAGCCGTTCCAGCGTCTGTTTGCGGCGTTCCCGGAAATCTTCGGCATCCAAAACGATCCGGACGTGCTCCTTCGCATGGCGATTGGCCACCACGTTCAGCAAATACTGCAGGGCATCGAGCGTCTGCCCCCGCCGGCCGATCACCATGCCCATGTCACCGCCGGACAATTTGAACACGATGTTGCCGTCCTTATCGGACGTCTGCGCGATTTCGGCCGCCAACCCCATCGCCGCAAGCACGCCCGCAAGCATGTTGCGCGCCTCTTCGATCGGATCGGGAATGAGCGTCAGCTGCACCTTCGCCCCCCGGGATCCGATCAACCCGAACAATCCGCGCGACGATTGCTCCAGCACTTCCACCACGACCCGGTCCCGGCCCACGCCAAGCTGTTCAAGCCCGGATTGGATCGCATCCTCCACCGTTTTGCCAAAGACCGTGATCACTTTC
>Ga0310829_1001714_pt1 | contig 11546 bp, 8 predicted proteins | sample WT_ome_4_FD_202244 | JGI IMG/M metagenome (GOLD analysis project Ga0310829, IMG submission 202244) | Sorghum-adapted microbial communities enriched on wild type (WT) sorghum from Joint BioEnergy Institute, Emeryville, California, United... ... | reverse complement strand
ACACTCTTGCAGAAATAAATCTGGGTCACGCGGTAGAAATCGATTTTACACCACTTGACGGGACGCTACCTGAGTAACATCAGGATACAGCTTACATACTTATAAATAACGCTTTAACTCCGACCACGCCATCAATTTCTCTTCAAATGGCCTTGCCAGAGCTCTGCTTGTGCTCGGCATTGTTATAAATTCAATATTTGGGGCAATTTTAACAAGTTTATTCCAGAGCCTTTCGGCCCTTTTACCGTTGAATGCAACCACTTTTATATGAGGATACTGCTTAAAGATAATAGAAAAATCGTTAACAACGGCATTACTAATATCACCGTCAAGACTGCCTGCTCTAGTACAGCTTGCCAGGACATCCCATAAGGCAATTTTAGACTCCAATAATTGAGCGACTTTTTGCTGGTATTCAAACGGCATGGGTTTCTCCAAAACAGAGAAGATAATAGACCAAAACTGGTTTCTCGAATCGGCATAGTACTGCTTTTGCTCAAGAGACTTTTTTCCCGGCATTGTACCAACGATAAGTATTTTTGAAGTTGGGTTGATTACTGGAGGTAAACCTTCTTGTCTCATAGCTGCGTTCTCCCTAAAATTGGCTTACGACCCCATAGCAAACCGCAATTTGTAATAGAGAAGAAATGGAGAACAATAAAGTAGGAAATGGATACGAAGCGGCGGCGCGGGCTGCGTTCCCCGTCCCGGGGAGCGGAAAATCCTCAAATTAAGCTTCTCAGCCCTTCGCCTGCGCCGCCGCGTGGGCGCCGGCCCGACGACCGGAAAACACGCCGTCGGCCAGGGACAGGCCGCTGATGTAGCCGTTGGAGCAAATTCCCACCGCCGTGCGGCCCGCCGCGTACAGGCCGGGGATCGTCTCGCCGCTTTCCTTTTTCACAAGCCCGGTGTCCTCGTCGACCACGAGGCCGCCGAGCGTCAGCCCCGGCGTCGGGAACGCCACGGAATTTTTCACCGATATGTCGATGGCGTAAAACGGCGCCGTTTCGATCGGACTGCACAGGTCTTCCGCTTTGTGGAAAGGATCGCCGTTCCCGGACTTGATGCCTTCGTTGTAGGCCCGGATGGTTTCCAGCATGGCGTCCGCCGGAACGCCGATTTTCTCCGCCAGCCGTTCAAGCGACCCCGCTTTCCTGTGGCCTGTGGTGAACAAATAGTAGAGCTGCAACCTCTGGAAGATCTGCGTCTGCGTTTTCAGCTGCTCCCTGGCTTTTTTCCACTGTTTCGAATCGAGGATCAGGAAGCCCCGGGCGCCGTGTTCCGTTACCATGATGTGGGTAAAGGTGGCGCCGTACAAGTCCTCGTTGGCGATTCGGCGGCCGCCCGGTCCGATCGCCACGCCTTCGGTGAACGCCGTCGGCGGCGAAATGAAGCGCCATCCCGTCATGTGATGCATGTGCCGGGTCATGCCGCCGACCGACACCCCGAGCATGATGCCGGACCCGTCGTCCCCGGCGGTGCCGAGGGGCGAGATGTCCCGGTAGCCGCCGGCGTGCTCGTTCATCATTTTTGGATTATAGACGAACCCGCCGGCCGACAGGATGACGCCGCCCGCGGCCGCGGCTTCCGCTTCCCGCGCGTGGGCCTGCCAGAGGCGTTCGGCCTGGTCGTCAAACCTGGCGCCGAATTTCGGGAACCAGTTGCCGAGCTTGCCGCTCCTTTGCGCCAGCCTGCGGTGACGGGCCACGACCGAGGGGTCGCGCACCGTCCGGTAGCGGACGCCGACCACGGCGCCGTTTTCCGTCATGAGTTCGTGGACCCGGCTTAAGGGCCGAAGTTCCACGCCTTTTTGCAAGGCGGTTCTCATCAGGCGCGTCAGGAGTTCCTTGCCGGAATTGAGCCCCTTCGCCACCTGGCGGTGGCCCCGCGGCGCGGGTTCGGCGTGCTCGATGTACGGCCAGGCCTTCTCGTTTCCGGAATAGTAGAGGTAATGGGGATCGGTGGGGTAGGACGTTTTGAAAGGACAGACCGTTCCGCGGAATTCGGCGCCGTTTTCGATCAGCCAGTCGATCATGGCCGGGCTCGTCTCGCAGAACCGCATGAGCGTCCGGTCGGAGACGATGCCCTTCACTTCCTGCCGAAGATAATTGAACATGTTCTCCGGCGTGTCGCGGACACCGGCTTCCTTCTGGATGCGCGTGCCGCCTCCGGCGTAGACAACACCGCCCGACAACGCACTCGCTCCGCCGCCGTGGCCGCGTTCCAGCACCAGCACCTTGGCTCCCGCGTCCGCGGCTTCGATGGCGGCGCAGACTCCGGCAATTCCGAAACCGACGATGATGACATCCGCTTTTTCCGTCACGACTCAACCCTGCCTTTCCCGCGATGTGGTAGAATGTATGCGCTTACATGTAAATATTTTACCACGGGACTTCGGACTTGTCACGCCGCGGATACCTGGTGATATAATGAAAATAATCGTTTTTTATTCGGAAACCGGGCACCCAAGAGGTTGAACCATCGTGAGCTCTCCGCTGACAGCCTACATCGCCCTGACCAGCCTTTCGGGCGTCATCAATCTGCTTCTTTTTTTGCATGTGTTTCTTGAAGAGGAAAACCTATGGCGTGATCTCGACCTTCTTTCTGCTGGGCGTGGCGGCCAAAATCATCTACAGCTTCGGTTACGCGTTCAATCTGGGGACGTCCACTTCACTGGCCGAGATGCGTTTTTGGAACATCGTGCAATATTTTGGCATCCCGTTCGCTCCACCCATCGGGACGCTGTTCATTCTGCAGTATCTGGGTTTCCGGATCACTTGGCGGAAAATCGCCGGTCTGCTGGCGATCCCCTTCCTCATTTTGCTCAGCGACATCACCAACGACTGGCACCATCTGCATGACAGGGTATACCAGGTCCATGAGACGCTCGGAGCCCCGTTTTTCCATATCGAAATCGGGCCCACTTACGTCATCATGATTTGGTACCTTTATCTCTGCATGCTGGTTAACATCGCGCTGCTTTTCTCGCGCTGGCGGCATGCAAGCCCCCAGGTTCGCCGCCATTTGCTTTCGCTCGTTTTCGCGAATGTGATCCCGATGGCGGCCAACCTCCTGTACGTAACCGGCATTACGCCGGAAGGCATCGATCCTGTTCCGATGGTCACCGGCATCTCTTCGGTGCTCATGCTTTGGGCCATCGATTCGTCCCGGATGCTGAGCATCATTCCGGTGGCGCTCGACACCGTTTTTCACAGCATCGGCGACGGCGTCGTCGTGCTGGACAAGTCGGGCCGGCTGGTGGAATTCAACGAAAGCTGCCGGCGCATGTTTGGCCGATTGGACCGGTCGATGATCGGTCAGCCGGCGGAAAAGGTATGGTCCGCGATGTTTGGTTCGCGTTCGTCCGCGCCGGTTCTCGGAGCGGGCGAGCAGGAGCTGGAAGTGCCCGCGGAGAAAGGCGACGGACGCACCTACCAGGTACGGGTCTCCCCGCTGAAAAGGCAACGGGGAGACACCTCGCCCGGAACGATCATGATCATCTCCGACATTACGGAAATGAAGCGCATGCAGCAGCAGCTGGAGCGGAACGCGTATTACGACGACCTTACGGGAATCTACAACCGAAGGGCGTTTCTCGAATACGGCGAAGCGGAATTCGGCAAGGCCAGGGAGGATTCGGCCCCGTTCACGGTCATCCTGTTTGACATCGACAATTTCAAGCAGATTAACGACACGCACGGCCACCAGACGGGAGACCGGGTGCTCGTGCATGTGGCCGGCATCACCCGGCGCTGCCTCGGGGAAGACATGCTGCTGGCGCGGTACGGCGGCGAGGAATTCGTGCTGGCTCTGCCGGGCAAGAGGGTTTCGGACGGGGTCGATTTCGCCGAAACGCTGCGCCGGCATATCGAGTCCCGGCCGCTCACGGTGAACGGGCAGGAGGTGGCCATTACGTCCAGTTTCGGGGTCGCCTGCGCTGCGTGGCAGCCGGGCGAGTCCCTGAAACATGTGCTTGAACATCGCCGACAAGGCGCTCTATGAAGCGAAACGAAGCGGCCGTAACCGGGTGTGCGTGTATGGAACCAGTTTGTCGTGAGCGCTGGGTGCCGGGGGGTTCCGGCCCGGCGTCGGTGTTTCTCCGCGGAGCGGGCTTTTTCCGGTTCCTACTTCCGCCCCGCCATTCTCTCGTAATAGAGCCGGTGAAGCTCGCGCACTTCCTCCGCCAGCTCCGGCGCCGGACCGTCGACGACGGCGTCGGGCAGCACTTCCCGGATCGGCAGCGGGCGGACGCGCGGAGGCTCCACGCCCATCTCGCGCCACCATTCGGCCAACTGCGCCGAAGACGTCGCATACACGATGCGGCCCAGCCCTACCCAGCCGTGCGCCGCCGCGCACATCGGGCAATGTTCGCCGGAGGTGTACACCGTCGCCCGGCTCCGCTTTTCCGGCGTCAGATGGCTGGCCGCCCAGCGGGCGATCTCGAACTCGGGATGCCGGGTGTTGTCGCCGGTGGCCACGCGGTTGTGGTCCTCGAACAGCACCTCGCCGTCCTCCGACACCAGCACCGAGCCGAAGGGCTGGTCTCCGGACTCGAAGGCCTGCCTCGCCAGTTCGACGCACCGCCGCAGGTATTTGAGATCCGTTGCCGTAATCATGCGGATTCCTCCTCGCAGAATTGGGATATGAGGCCGCCGCAATCGGGTTTCTCCCGCCGGGCGGGGGAGTGCCGCGTCGCGACGCCGGGACGATTGCCGCGATGCCGTCCCTGGATTGTGGTAAGCTGGAATGGATGAAACATCGAAAAATTGTTGGGACCGAGGTGCGAAAATGGGAAGGGCAAAACAACTGTTGGATCAATGGCTGACCCACAGGACGGTTCTTGAGAAACTGCTTGAGACCGTTCCGGACGAACGTCTCGGCTTCAAGCCGTGGCCCGGCGCCATGGCCCTCGGCGAGCTGGCGCAGCACATGGCCAAAACGGCGGACATGTTCGTCACAATGGCCAAAACCGGCCAGGGCAGGATCGCCATGCCGGAGATCGAGCCGTTCGGATCGACAGCGGAACTCCTGGAATTCGTGCGGCGGATGACGGAAAAAACCAAAGCGACCTACGAGACGATCACCGACGACGAGCTGGTGATCCATTTCGACCATCCGCACCCCAACTTCAACGGGCCGCGGGAAAAAATCCTGATCATCGCCAACGACCACGAAATCCACCACAAGGGGCAATTGTTCGTCTACGCGCGCATGATCGGAGTGGAGAAGCTGCCGTTTTTCATTTGATTCACCAGTCCGATGTCCTCGCCGTCGGCCAGCCCGCCCAACGTCAATTCGCGCGACCGCCGCAGCCACGGATATGACTCTCCGGATTCACTCGTTTGTATACTCCAATGTATGCATTCTCGTAGCGCATTCAAACTCCTCATGTGGACTTACGTCTTTTTGGCACGTAACGCAGAATACTCTTTTAAGTTGTTGAATATATACTCCGCCTGCGACCTGTTGCAGCTCTTTTTCGTTCAATTGATCTTCGCCCGTCATGAAGCCTCTCTCCTTTTTTCCAGGATATGAGCCTCGCCCGTCCGGCATTTGCCTTTCCGGTGATTCAAACCCATCTTACCGCAATATTTTGCATGCCTTGTTGTGCTGAATCATGCATGGGATGTAAGCTTTAATACTTCTTTAATAAAATTTGGCACGATCAGGTGTTATTATGTAGACAAGCAGTATGCAGTATGATTCATAACTCGTCGGTTGAACATGTGGAGGGAAGAAACGTGTCGGGAAGGAAAAAACGGTTGTGGCTTCTTCTCGCGGCCTTCATCCTGGCGGCCGGCCAGATCGGATTTGCCGCGCCGCAGGTTGCCAAGGCAGAGGGAACGGCGGTCATTCTGTATGTGAAAGCGAACGGCGGAGACGATGACAACGACGGCAGGAGCTGGAGCAACGCCTTTGCCACGCTGCAGAAGGCGCTGGACGCGGCGCAGCCCGGACCGGGCGAAACCGTCGAAATCCGGGTGGCCGCGGGCACGTATTATCCGGCCGATAAATACGGTTTCCGGATGAAAAACGGCGTGGCCATCTACGGCGGTTTCCCCGCCGATGCCACGGACGGCACCGGCATGGAGGACCGGGACTGGGAGAATCATCGCACCATATTAAGCGGGGATTTGAACAAAAACGAATCTTTTGATCAGGACGACGCTTACCACGTCATTTTCAACGATGATGTCGATGATACGGCGGTGCTGGACGGTTTCGTCGTCACCGGCGGCTATGCCACCGGGGGCCAAGCTTCCGGAGCAGGCATCTACAACATAGACAGCCATCCCATCATCCGCAACGTCCGAATTGAGCATAACCGGGCGCAACTCGACGGCGGCGGCATGTACAACGAAAACAGCAATCCGACGTTGGAGTATGTGACGATTACAAACAATCTCGTGCTTATTGGGGTCGGCGGCGGCATGTACAACAAAAACAGCAGTCCTTCGTTGACCAACGTGACCATTGAAGCCAACGAGGCAGTGACCGGCAACGGGGGCGGCATGTACAATACTACAAACAGCAGTCCGTCCCTGTATCAAGTCTTCATCAAAAACAACACCGCGCGGAACGGCGGCGGCATGTACAACGAATCCGGCAGCAAACCGGAGGTGGTCTGGACCGAAATCCGCGGCAATGAGGCGAACGGCGCCACCCAATGGGAAGGCGACGGCGGTGGGATGTACAATAACGGCACCTCACCCGAAATTAGGTATTCGAAAATTTGGGGCAACTCGGCGACCCGATATGGAGGCGGGATGTACAACCACAATAGAAGCCGGCCGATAATGCGAAATACCCTGGTAGTCAACAATTATGCCGTTATCAGCGGCGCTGGCATTTACAATAACATGAGTTATCCGGAACTGATCAACGTGACGGTGTCGAGAAATCGTTACCACCCAGATGAGAACTACGGAGCATACGGCACTCGAGGCGCCGGCATTTACAACCAAGGCGGGGGCGGTGTCATTCTGAAGAACACTCTCGTGGCGTGGAACGGGTCAGATAGTTCATCTCGCCATCACCATGGAGACAATATTTATCCCGGAAAACAGCAAGAACATCACCCGGACCCTGAGACCATTCAATCCTTCAATAGTTTTTATTTCAATCAATCCAACGGTTATGTTTTCGCACCCGATGGGTTTATGTCCGACAATTTCGAACCGCAACCCGATATGCCCTATGACAACAAAATCATTGACAAGGGAGACAACTCGTTTGTCGGGAACGGCGAGACGGACCTGGCCGGCAATCCGCGCATCGTGAACGGGGTCGTTGATCTCGGAGCATATGAATTTGTCAACCCGCAGAATGCGGATTTGAATACCTTGCAGTTCAAGGCGGATGGTCAGGCAGTCCAACCAATCCCCTCCTTCGATCGCAATCATACTTCCTATGTTTTGAAATTGGACGAGGATGACGACCACTTCACCTTCATGGCGGACGCTGACGGGATCCGGATCGAATACAGCATCAATGGAAGCGCGTATACGCCGTTGCCGCGCGGGGCGGAAACGGATCCCATCCCGCTCGACCCGGGTGAAAACCTCCTCGAGATCAAGGTTACGGCCCGGGACAATGAAACGGTCAAAACGTATACCGTTGCCATTCTCCGGGGAACGGTCCGGGTGGCGAAACCGGTGGCGAACCCGCCGGGCGGCGAAGTGCCGATGGGAACGGAAATCAGCCTGAGCACGGAGACCAAGGACGCCGAAATTTATTACACGACCGACGGCAACGACCCGACTGAGGCGAGTACCCTATACACGGCTCCCTTCAAAATCTTTGTCACCACAACCGTAAAAGCCATCGCGGTCAAGGCGGGTTACGACGACAGCGAGATCATGGAGGAACAATACGTCGTTCCTCTCCCGTTTGCAGGCGGGGAGGGAACGGAGGGCGAGCCCTATCTCATCCAAAATGCCGAACAGCTGATGGCGCTAAGCGACTTTTGGGAAGCGTTCGCCGACAAGCATTTTCGTCTGGCGGCGGACATCACATTTGACCCATCCTATTGGGACAATCATGAATGGCGGCCGATCGGTTCTGACGGGCAGCCGTTCGAAGGTTCTTTCGACGGTGCCGGACATGTTATCCGGGGCCTCGAAGTCAACCGGGAGAACGACGATGATGTCGGCATGTTCGGGGTGATCGGGGAAAACGGCTTGGTGACCAATCTGGTGCTGGATTCGGTGACGGTGAAAGGGAAGGATCGTGTCGGAGCCATCGCCGGCACGCTCAAAGGCCAGGTGGCCAACTCCGCCGTCAAGGGAAGGATCGAGGGATACCAGCAAGTAGGCGGTGTCGCGGGATATGTCGATGCAGCTTCCCGTTCGGATGCTGCCGTGATCCGATCGTATTTCGAAGGAACCGTGACGGGCACTTACGAGCAGATCGGAGGATTGGCCGGTTATGCAGCCGGAAGCGCGAATGTCCCGGTGATCGAACATTCGTATGCCGTTGCGGACGTGACGGGAGATGCCTCCGTGAAGGGAGGACTCGCCGGATCGCTCGAAACCGGCAAGGTCATCCATTCCTTCAGCGGCGGAAGCGTGGGACGAGGCGACACATCCGGGGGTTTTGCCGGCAACCTGCAAATGGATGTGACCTATGCCTACTCCCTGAGCGAAGTGGAGGACGGCCCCGCCTCCGGCGGCTTCGCGGGAAAGATCGAGTCCGCAAGCGTGAATCAAACGTACGCCGTGGGAGGCGTGCCGAACGACGGTTCGGAGGAAAAAGGCATCTATGCGGGCCAAAACAACGTTACCATCGAACATTCTTTCTACAACGCCGGGATTGACGGCACGCCCTGCGGAACCGCGGGCAACCCCTGCGATGACCTGACCGGATTGAAGGTGGCCGAAATGGTCTATTCCGCCCCCTTTGAGTTGGAGGGATGGGATTTCACCAACATCTGGGCCATCGACGAAGGGGAAAGCACGCCGTATCTGAGGCAGGTGACGGTCAGCGGCCTTCCGCTGGCTCCCGTATCGGTGACCGCCGGCACGGCGTTTGACGACCTGCCCCTGCCGGAAACGGTCCAGGTTCGCAAAGGCCACGTCACCCAGCGGCTTTACGATGTAACCGTTGATTGGGACTCGAGCGGTTACGATCCGGGCAAGGCCGGCACCCAGTGGGTGAGCGGATCGCTGGTGCTGGACGGCGGCCTGGATGGATACACCCTCATCGGCCCGTCCGTGCTGAAGATCCGGGTGGATGTCGCCGGGCTGGATGCGCCCGCCGGCTTGACGGCGACGGCGGGGAACGGCGAGATCACCCTGTCGTGGTCCCCGGTTCGTGGGGCGGACAGCTATACCGTCTACCGACAGGTCGTGACGTCGGGCATCGCGTCGTGGGAAGCGGTGCAGGACGGCATCACGGCGACGACCTACAAGGTTACGGGATTGACCAACGGCCAGTCGTACACGTTTGCCGTCACGGCGAAGAAGGGAACGGTGGAAAGCGAGCTTTCCGATCCGGTTACGGCCGTGCCGAAGGCGCCGTCCGGCGGCGGAGGAAGCCCGGGCGGCGGCAGTGGAGGCGGCTCCGGCGGCGGAGGAAGTTCCGGCGGCGGCAGTGGAGGCGGCTCCGGCGGCGGTGGTTCCGTGGGAGGCGGTGATGATGCCGTCGGCGGAGGCGGCGGTGATTCCGTCGAAGAAGGCAGTGATTCTGCCGACGGAAGCAATGATACCGCGGGCAGCGAAGAAGATTCCGATACGAGCTCCGGTTCCGAGCAAATCGTCACCCCCGGCATCGTGAAGGAAGAAGATCCCGATACCGGAGAAACGACGGTTTCGGCGGATCTGGACGAACAGCAGCTGGCGGATTTGATCGCCGATGCGGATTCGGATTCGTCCATCGTCATCGTCGTGGAGGAAGAAGGCGACCGGTATGTCGTTCCGATTGGCGGCGATGCGCTGCGGGATATGGCGGACAAGGATCTGGTCCTGGAAATCCAGACGCCGACGGTCTCCTATCAAATTCCCGCTTCCGCCATTTCCGCGGAACAGCTGGCGGAGCAACTGGGTGCGCCGGCTACGCTCGACGGTGTCCACATCCGGGTGGAAGTCGCAAAGAGCGAAAATGCCATTCTGGAGTTGGCAAAGCGGATCGCCGCGGCGGCGGGCGTGCAAATCGTGACGTTGCCCGTGAAATTCAACATCACGGCCGAGTTTAACGGCAAGACCGTCACACTTACGGTGTTCGGCTCCTTCGTCCGGCGGGTGATTCCGGTGCCGGAAGGCTTGTCGGCGAGCGGCACGATCACCGGGGTAATGGTCGATGAAAATGGCGAACTGCATCACGTGCCGACGCTTATCGTCACCAGGGGCGGCCGGACCTACGCCATCCTCTCCAGCCTGACCAACAGCTATTACATGCTGATCAGCAACGAGAAACATTTCAGGGATATGGATGGGCATTGGGCGAAAGGTCCTGTGGAAGACTTGGCGTCCAGGCTGGTGGTGAACGGCGTGGACGGCAGCCGGTTCGAGCCGGATGCGCACATCACCAGGGCGCAGTTTGCGGCACTGCTTGTGCGGGCGATCGGCCTGTCCGGCGCCCCGGCGGACGGCTCGGCCGGACGGTTCCGCGACGTAAAGCCCGGCGCCTGGTACGAGGACGCGCTGGCGAAGGCGGTGCAATACGGCCTGATGTCCGGCTATGAAGACGGCACGTTCCGGCCGGATCAGCCCGTCACGCGGCAGGAAGTGTTCGTGATTCTGGGCCGCTTGATGAAGCTGGCGGGATGGGACGTGAAGGTGGACCAAGAAGAAGCGGAAACAATTCTGTCGGCGTTTGCCGACGGCGGCCAGGTGGCCGGCTGGGCGAAGGCGGACACGGCCGCGGCGGTCAAAGCCGGACTGGTGAAGGGAACAGGCGGCCGGCTGATGCCGGAATCCCCCATCACCCGTGCGGAAACCGCCGTACTGCTGCACCGCTTCCTGACGGAATCCGGATTGATCGGCCGCTAGGCCGTCACCCTTAATGCGCTCCCTTCAAAGCAGACGCCTGATATCGCAAATCGGGACTGCTTTGAAGGGAGTTTTTCTGTCATGTTCAGATGTATCGCGGTCCTTCAATTTCGGAAACATCCACGCCCTGTTCCGGAGAAACCCCGCCGGCGACATTGTCCAATTGTCCTTCTTCCAGCGGACGGTCTTGGGACTGGTCGGGCTCTCCGTCGGATTTGCCCGCAAATCCCGCATTCTTGTTTTTTTCCATGCCCCGTTTCTCCTTTCGATTGTTTTCGCCTTTTCGACGCCGGAATGCGCTTCTTCTTTTCAAGCCTTCCGTCCATGCGTGTTCTCATTATACAAGCGCCGGCATGAAACGAAATAAAACAAAAGGTATAGATGGCACGAAAATTGTTATTGTCCCTACTAGTGGTGTAAAAACGATGGGGAATGATGCTAGACTGAATAGTGGACACCGAGAATCGAGAATGCGACAATAAATTCAGCAAAATCGAGGTGTCCGAAGATGAGTCAAAAGTATGACAAAGACTTCAAAATCCAAACCGTGAGGATGAT
>Ga0310829_1001712_pt1 | contig 11562 bp, 6 predicted proteins | sample WT_ome_4_FD_202244 | JGI IMG/M metagenome (GOLD analysis project Ga0310829, IMG submission 202244) | Sorghum-adapted microbial communities enriched on wild type (WT) sorghum from Joint BioEnergy Institute, Emeryville, California, United... ... | reverse complement strand
ACGGGTCCTTCTCGATCCCGCGGGTGAGCGAGTACCGGACCGGCAGCCAGCCCGGAGCCTCGAGAGGTCCGGCATGTCCTGCTGGCAAGGGCTCTGGAACACTTGCGGCGTCCAGTGGTTCGGTCCGCCAGGCGAAGACTCCCTGACCGACGAGCACCTCGTCCCACTCGGACCTGTCGGGGTGCGGGTACGGGGCCTCGACCCGGTGCCGCAGCCGCCACTGCTGCACCGGGATCGGCGCGTCGGACGCCGGCAACGCGAAGTCGCCGTAGCGGTTGTCCATCGTCGAGACGACGGACGCCATCCACGGGCCGTCCAGCTCGACGACCTTCGGCGGGCTGTCGTGGTCCGAGGCGGCGCCGCTGGAGGCGTGCGAGCTTTCCCCTTGCGTGGCAGGCGGTTCGGCTTCATCTGCGATGTCGTCCGGTTCGGCCGAGCTCCGCCACACCAGCAGGGCGACCGGCGCCGCATCGAAGCGCACCTCGACGTCCAGGCCGCCCCGACCATTCGGGCGCACGTCCGCTGGTTGGCTCGTCCCCGACACCGGATCCCACAGCTCTACGTCGGTCGCCGTGTCAGGCAGGCCCACCACGACGCGTTCCCGCCAGCGTCTCGGATCGAAGTCGTACCCGGTCGCGTGCAACCCACGGACCCAGTCGCGCCCGCCGGGCATGCGGGTCGCCCAGCCCTCCGGCGCCGCCGGGACCAGCAAGAGCTCCCGGTCGCCGACCCTGCGGCGAAGCGTCGGACCGGGCACCTCGATCGGGCGGCCGAGCGGTTCCAGCGCCGACGGCAGGTCCTTCGGTCGGTCGACCCGGACGACCGTTCCCTTGCAGTCCTGGGATTCCACAGAGCCCTGGGCGCTTTGGTCGATCAACGCCCGCAGCCGTCGTACGACATCCGCACCGTCGTCGCTGTCGGCCAGCTCGGGCGGATCGCCCACCACCACGAGCAGCCCGCCGTTCGAGACGAACTCGAGCAGCTTGCGCGCGGTCGGGGTCTCCAGGAAGCTGCACGCGGGCAACACGACCGCCCGGTACGACGCGGCACGGGTGTGCAGCGCACCATCCGCGACCCGCGCGTTCGCCACCGTGTCGTCGTCCAGGACGACGAAGTCGCGGTCGTCACGATGCAGGACGCCGCGGTGCGGGTCGTACCACACCATGCGACCGACGATCTCGAGGTACGCCTGATGCGCCGCCCGAGCGGCGGGCAACGCGCCCTTCACCAACGTCGACGCCTGAACCGTCGCCGAGGGGAACAGCACGCCGACGTCGCAGACGTGGTCGCCTCGGGTCAGCGCCCAGCACAACCGGCTCACGGTGTCGGCGAAGACCTTGTAGTGCGTCCAGTACGGCTGCCGCCAACACGTGCTGGGCGGCGCCCACTCCCACCAACCCCCGCGGGTCGAGTAGTAGACCGCATGGGGGTTGTAGAGGTTGGCTCCGGCGAGCAGCCAGGGGACGAGCCAGTCGAAGGTTTCCTCCAGCGTCCCGCCCCAGCCTGACGAGTGGAACGACTCGATCCAGGTGCGCGGCCGGCCGTAGTGCTGGGCCAAAGAGCTGTGGATCTTCGCCTCGCCGTGATGGTCGCTGCCCGGCGCGGAGAACCAGCGATGCGTCCGCATGTAGTCGGCGTACTGCCGGGTGCACCCGAGCGGTTCGCCCGCACGGGACGGGCTCTGCTGGTCGACTCCGAACGTGAGCCCGAAGCGTTCGTGCCACTCGTGCAGCGGCCGGAAGAACGCCTCCTCGGCAAGGCTCGCACGCACCCGTTGGTAGTCCGCCCGTACCCGCGACGACTCCGGACCCCAGTCCTCCCACAACGCTGCGAGGACGTCCTCGATGCGGTAGCCGCGACGCTGGGCGAACTCGCTCGCGAAGTGCGAGCTCCACATCGGCAGGTTGGGCAGCTCGTCCTGGAACGACCCGACGATGACCGATCCCAGGTAGTCGCCCAGCCGGCGTTCGAACTCACCGTGGACCACATCGAGCAAGGCAGCGCAGGCCGGCGGGCTCAGGTAGTCGAACCCCTGGCGCAGGCTGTAGATCAGCATCACGCGGTGGGGTTGTCCCCCGCCGTCCCAGCAGACCTTCCGGTCGACGACCGGAAGCGGGACCGGACGACCGGCAGGCGAGCCGTCCGCACCGAGCGGCAGCGCACAGCCGGCGATCGGCTCACCGGCGGCCGGGCAGACCAGCGTGCAGGGCTCGGTGCCGTCGCGGACCACGCGCTCCAGCGAGGCGCCGGCGAACTCCGGATGCTCCGTGACCAACCGGCCCTGCAGGTTCGCCCCGGAGAACCCGATCTGGTCGTAGAACCACAGCCGCGCGTCGCGCTTCCTCGCGTGGGCGCAGAGCCCCTGCCACAACGCCCACCACTCGTCCGACAGGAGCGGCGGGTCGTCGGCGCGCGAGCCGTAGATCGGCCCGGTCGGCGCGAGGTTCAGCACCACCATGTTGTGGACGCCTTGGTCGACGAGCTGGTCGAGCTGCCAGCACAAGCGATCCAGCTCCACGCGCTCGCCGCTCCACCACCAGATGGGGGCAGGTGAGTAGGCCGGTTGGGGACTCGTGAAACCGGCGAAGAGCTCGGGATGGGCTGACTCGTACGACACCTTGGCCTCCTCGGGCCGACGATCCCACCCTGTCACCCCTACCTGACGCGCCGAGGAAACCGAACCGGCTTCGGGTCGACGTGTCCGATTCGGTCACCGCCCATCAGGTCTGGGATGCGGGTTCCTCTGGAACTCGCGGCTCTGCAGGCGTACGTTATGCCCAACTTCAGCTTTCTGAATCGCCGTTCATGTATGTGAACACCCGCGATGACGCTGAACCGGCGGAGGGAGCACAGGTGTGAGCAACGTGACCGCCGTCAAGGTCCGCTCGGGGGGCGGCGATCCCCATACCCCCGTCAAGTCCGCTGAGCGCGCGTTGGCGATCCTGGAGCTGCTCACTCGACACGAGCGGCCGATGACCTTCACCGAGATCGGCCAGGCGCTGCAGTATCCGCGGTCCAGCCTGCACGGCCTGCTCCGCACGCTCGTCGAACGCGGGTGGGCCGAGTTCGATCCGGACCAACGGGCGTACTCGCTGGGCATTCGCACCCTCGAAGCCGGCAACGTCTATACCCGCGCCCTGGGCCTCGTCGAACGCGCGCTGCCGCTGATGGAGCGCATCCGCGACACGATCGACGAGACCGTGCAGCTCGCCGTGCTCGACGGACTCCAGAACGTGTACGTCGCCAAGGTCGACGGACGGCAGACCCTGACCCTCGCGTCCGAGGTTGGCCGCCGGCTGCCCGCCCACGCCACCGGCGTCGGGAAGGTGCTCCTCGCCGGACTGAGCCAAGAGGAGTTGGAGAAACGGCTCGCCGGCGTCACGCTCGAGGCGGTGACCTCACGCACCATCACCGACAAGAACCTCCTGCGCGAGCACCTCAAGCACGTGCGACAGCGTGGGTTCGCCGTCGACAACGAGGAGTACACGGTCGGCATCCGATGCGTCGCCGTGCCGATCTTCGACTTCAGTCGCCACGTCGTTGCCGCGATGAGCGTGTCGGTCCCGGCGATCCGGTTCACGCCGGGACACCGGCAGCGTGCGCACATGTTGCTCGCCGAGGCGGCACGCCACCTGTCGGCGGCCCTGGGTTACCGCAGCGCCCAATGATGACCAGTCGGGAAGGGTGACAGATGACGACGTACAGCGTTCAGCTACTTCCGGTGGGACGTGGTGACATCCCGGGTCCCGAGCTCTTCTGGATGAGCGGGTGGGACCAGTGGTACACGCTGCTCTTCCAGGCGGTGTTGATCCGCGGCAACGGCGTCACGGCGTTGGTCAACACGGGCCCGGCACGCGACCTCGAACCGATGAACGCCCACTGGGCGAAGGTCCTGGGCGAGCGGGCCCGGATGCGACGGGAGCCGAACGAGTTCATCACCGACCAGCTGGCCGCGCACGGCGTCTCGCCCGATGACGTGACCCACGTGATCCTCACCCCGCTCCAGCTCTACACGGTGAGCAACGTGGCGCTCTTCCAGAAGGCGCAGATCTGCATCGCCAAGCGCGGCTGGGTGCACTTCCACACCACGCATTCGCATCCGCACGACAACCGCGCGACGTCGATCCCGGACGACATCCTGGTGCATCTCGTCACCGACGCGTGGCCACGCGTACGCCTGCTCGAGGACGAGGACCAGCTCGCACCGGGCCTGCGTACGTGGTGGAGTGGCGTGCACCATCGGGCGTCCGTCGTCGTCGAGGTCGACACCGAACGCGGAGTCGCCGCGATCTCCGACTCGTACTTCGTCCTCGACAACGTCGAGAAGAACATCCCGATCGGCATCAACGAGAACATGTACGAGGCGATCTCGACGTACGCACGAGTTCGCGAGACGGCCGACATCGTGATTCCGCTGTACGACGAAGGCAATCTCGAGCGATTCCCCGGCGGGAGGGTGGCATGAGTGCAGACTCCGCGAACGGTCCACGCAAGGTCCTGGTGACCGGCTCGGCCCGCGGCATCGGTCGCGCGACCGCGGCACGGTTCGGCCGCGAGGGCGCCCACGTCGTCGTCAACTACCCACCCGGCGAGCGACACTTCGCCGAGGAGACCGGCCAGCTCGTCCAGGACGCCGGCGGCACTCCCCTGCTGGTCGAGGCCGACGTCGCCGACCCGGAAGCCGTGCGCGCCATGGCCGAGACGGTCCACGCCGAGTGGGGACCGCTCGACGTCGTGGTCAACAACGCAGGGATCTGCCCGTTCGCCGACTTCTTCGACATCGACGTCGAGCTGTGGGACCGGGTCCAGCACGTCAACCTGCGTGGCGTGTTCCTCGTGACGCAGGCCTTCACTCGCCAGATGGTCCAAGCCGGTCGCGGCGGCCGGGTGATCTCCGTGTCCTCGATCTCGGCGTGGGTCGGCGGCTCGCAGCAGGTGCACTACTGCACGACCAAGGCCGGGATCAGCTCGCTCATGAAGAGCCTCGCCATCGTGCTCGGTCCGCACGGCATCACGTGCAACGCGGTCTTGCCCGGTGCCATCGCCACCGACATCAACCGCGCCGACTGGACCAACACCGCCAAGCTCGACTACTTCAAGTCGCGGATCCCGGTCGGGCGGATCGGCCAGCCCGACGACATCGCGGGCGTGATCTGGCTGCTCTCGCAACCGGAAACGGCCTACATGAACGGAGCCGAGATCCTGGTCGACGGCGGGATGTTCGTCAACCTGCAGTAAGAGCGCACGCACGTCGTGCGGACGCGTTGAATGCGCTGACTTCGTGGTGAACGAGCCGTCTGCCGTCGCTACTTTTCGGCCGGGACGAGCGTGATCCGGCGCTCCGTGTGACGCTCGATCGCCGTACGGCTGTAGAGCAAGGGGACGTACTCGTCGGCCTGCCACCGCTCCACGAGGTCGCGATAGTGCGGGCTGCGCGGGTCGCCCGACTGGCCGGGTGTGGTGATGGCGACCGAGTTGTCCCACTCGCCGACGTCGACGACCATGCGGTACGACGCACCCAGTCGTTGCACCAGATCCGTTGCGAAATAGGGCGCGGCCGCAACGGTCGTGCTCGATCCACCCACCGGCAGTGGTCCCACGTCGAGGCTCGGATCGAGAAACCCGAGCGGATGGCGCTGCCGGTTCGGGTGCAGGGCGCCCCACCGCCAGCCGGCCGGATCGCTGCCCAACAGGCTTTCCAGTTCCTCGTACGCCCGAGCCAGGCTCGTGACCAGCAGCTCGTCGCGACGCGCGTATGGATCACGCGACCACCACGCCTCCGGGTGGCGCATCGCCTCACGCAAGGCCTTCTTGTCCACCTCGACGATGGTGTCACCAGCACCGGCAGGAAGCGCCGACCGGACGAACATCGGCGCGAGGTGCCGCGACACCCACACCTCGTAAAGCGCCGCAGCCGGTGAGTCCGCCGACTCGACCGTGTCCCAGCTCGTGAGCATCGAGATCGCAGACGCCAGGCGGGAATCGCCGTCTGCTCGCAACTCACGCAACAGCCCGATCAGCTCCTGCGCCGACGGCGACGCCACGTCGACCTGCAGTCGCATGGAATCGGCGAGGGTGTGCGGGGAGTCGGTCGACAGCACCTGCACGATGCGTTCGATCCGCGCCGGGTCCGACCATTCGTAGCCGATGTTCCGGCGGGCCACGAAGTCCGCAGGGAGGTTGAAGTCGTTCGCGGTGGCGACGAAACCCTCGACCGGATCGATCCGGGCCGGGAAGTCGGTCGGCGCATAGAACCCGTCCCATTCGTACCGTCCATCGCCGGGGACGGGGAGCAACCCGTTCCAGCCCACGCGTCGTGGCACGAGAGCTGCGGTCTGGCAGCCGATCTCGCCGCAGGTGTCGGCATAGACGTGGTTCTCCCCGGGAGACCTCCAACCGTCCAGGGCGGCGCGGAACTCCCGACCGTTCCTCGCTCGCAGGTAGCGCAGGCTCGCAAGGTACGGAGCCGTGCCGGGTTCCAGCCAGGTCGTGCGAATCGCGAACGCACGCTGACGTTTCTCCTCGACGCAGACCACCGGACCATGCCGGGTGAACGCGAGCTCGACCTCCTGCGGCGTTTCCCCCTTCACCGGGACCAGCTCGCTGACGATTCGCATGCGTTCCCACGTGTCGCGGTACCGGTAACGCGTCGGGTCATCCGGGTGAAGCTCGTAGACGTAGAGGTCTTCGGTGTCCACCGGAGCGATCGTGAACCCGAACGCCACCGACCCGTTGTGCCCCGCCGTGATGCCGGGAAGCGCCGGCTCGCCGGCGCCGATCACGTCCAGACCAGGAGCCGATAGATGGGCGATGTACCGAAGCGAGGGGGTCGCGTACGCGCGGTGCGGATCGTTGGCGAGGATCGGCCGTCCGGTCGCCGTGCGCCGGCCCGCAACAGCCCAGTTGTTGCTGCCCTCGTCGCGGAGCCGTCCCTGACCCAGTGGCTTGCGAGGGTCTTCCACCAGCACGAGGGGTTGGGTGGCAAGGAGATAGACCGCCAACACGTCGTCGGGCAGGTCCAGGTCGATCCCGTCGGCTTGGTGCGGTTGGCAGGCGGGCTCCAGACGCTGGCGAATGAGGTCGGCACGCCACCCGGCACGGTACGTCGTGCGGGCGCGTGCCACCTCGCTCATGACGTTGTGCACGAGGCCATGGCTGCGGATTCGTACCACGTCCTCGGGCGACCAGCGGGCCGGCGCGTATCCCAGCATCTCGAACTCGGGCGGCATGGCCTCGGGATGGTCGCCGAGCCAGTCGAGGTACGCGTTGATGCCGTCGGTGAACCGCGTGACGATACGTCTGGCGTCCGGCCCGTACGCCTCCCACTCGCGTTCCATGTCGCCGCGGTAGAGGAAGAGCCGAGCGGCACGATCCCGCTCGACGTAGTCCGGGCCGAGCACCTCCGCGACCAGTCCGAGCCCGCGCCGCCGCCACAAGTCGATCTGGAACAGCCGGTCGCGGGCCGCGTTGAACCCTTGGGCGAAGAAGACGTCATCGATCGTCTCGGCGAAGATGTGGGGAATCCCCCAGGTATCGATGAGGATCTCGATCGGCTGACCAATGCCGGACACGTCGATCCGAGTTTCGAGCGTCTGTACGGTCATGCCGGCGAGCCTCCTACACACCCAGCAGCGCCCACGAACGGGCATCGCCAACATAGCCGAACGGTCTCACTGCTGAGAAATGCTTAGAGGAAAGCTCGCACGAGCGTCACTGCTCGTCATGGTTCGGTGTCGGCGCGCTGAGAGCCTGGCTCAGTGCTCATGCCACGTGAGCGAGAGGTGATCGCCCTCGTCGCGCAGCTGCACTCTCTCGCCGAGAGCTCGACAGGCGGCGTGCAATCGATGCGCAACCCAGTCGTACTCCTTGTCCGTGGCGAGCCGCGTGAAGCAGAAGTCGAGCGCAATGGGCACGACACGGATCTGGCGAGGCCCCTGGGAATCCAGTGTCACGAAAGCCAGGATCCCCAAGTCGTTTCGAAGCAGCGGATCGACTCGGTAGTCGTCGACGAAGTCGCCGAGGTCGTACAGGACCCGACCCAGCATGCCGTGAAAGACATGAGCCGAGTGACCAGCGATCAACGTGGCGCCCGCGTCGACCAACTTCCCAGCCGCGGCTCGCACGTGAGGTCGCGGTGTCGGCACCATGTTCGGCCCCCAGTGCGGTGTCACTACGACGACGTCCGCCTCGTCACGTAGCCGGCGCACCAGGTCGGTGAGCCACGACGGCACACCGTGATGGAGATCCGCGAAGGCGATGCCTGCTCGTTCCGGGCCCGCGGCGAAATCCGCCGGGTGGTCGGCGACTCCGACGATCGCTATGCGAACCCCAGAAGCCTCGACGATGACGGGCTTTCGCGCCTCTGCCACGGTCGCCCCCGCGCCGACCACGCGGATTCCGGCACCTCGAAGATGCGACAGCGTGTCGTGTAGCGCCACCGCGCCGAAGTCCAGGGCGTGGTTGTTGGCCAACGTGGCCACATCGACACCCAGCCATTTCAAGGTCTCGACGGCTACCGGCGGGGCACGGAAGAAGAACGGCTTTCTGGGATCCGGCCACGGCTCGCCGCGGTGGGACACACAGCACTCGAGGTTGAGCACGAACAGGTCGGCGCTCATCGCCAGCTCGCGAATCTGCGGGGCGAACACCGTATACGGGCCGTCTCGTTCCAGACGTTCGGCGACCCCACGGCCCAGCATGGTGTCACCCGCTAGTGCAATCGTCACGGCCATGGCACGCCAACCCGTATGATCCGGCTAGCGCCGCTTCTTGTCGATGAACGCCTTCAGGCGGCGCAGCGACCAGGTGTTGATGACGTCGTCCGGGGTCAACCAGCCACGCTGCGCCGTGCCGATGCCATAGCGCAGGAAGTCCAGGTGGCCGACCGCATGCGCATCGCAGTTGATGGCGAACTTCACGCCGAACCGTTTGGCTCGCAGGAGGTTCTCGTCGTTCAAGTCGAGTCGGTCCGGCGCGGCGTTCACCTCGAGCGCCGTCCCAGTCGAGGCTGCCGCCTCGAAGACCGCGTCGAGGTCGGCATCAACCGGTGCCCGCCGCCCGATCTGGCGTCCGGTGGGATGACCGATGATCGTGACATACGGGTTCTCGCAGGCACGGATCAGGCGTTTGGTCATCTCCGCGCGAGGTTGGTTGAAGTGCGAATGCACAGAAGCCACGCAGATGTCGAAGCCAGCAAGGAAGTCCTCGGGCCAGTCGACCTCGCCGTCCGGGTCGATGTTGAGCTCGGTGCCGTGCAGCAACACGAGCGTGTCGTACTTGCGAGCCAACCGCCGCAGCTGCTCTCGCTGCGCCATCATCTTCTCGTCGGTCATGCGTTGCATGTAGAGGTTGGGCGCATGATCGGTGATGGCGAAGTACTCGTAGCCGCGGGCTGCAGCCGCCGCCACCATCTCCTCGAGTGCGGCCACACCGTCGGTGAGATTGGTGTGGGAGTGCAGGTCTCCCCGGACGTCATGCTCGGTCACCAGCTCGGGCAACCTGCCCTTGCGGGCGGCTTCGATCTCACCGCGGTCCTCCCGCAAGGTCGGCGGGATCCACGGCAGGCCGAGCTTGGCATAGACCTCTTCCTCGGTCTTGGAGACGATCAGCTTGTCGGTGTCGGCCTCGAAGAGCCCGTATTCGGAGAGCTTCAGCCCGGCACGCACGGCGATCTCACGGGTCCGTACGTTGTGCTGTTTCGACCCCGTGAAGTACTGCAACGCCGCACCCCATGCCTCCGGGCGGACGACTCGGACGTCGACCTGCAGGCCGTCCCTGGTGCGAATCGAGCTCTTCGTCTCACCACGCGCGATCACCTGGGCCACGATGTCCAGGCTGGTGAAGGCATCCATGACGGGCTTGGACTTGCTCGCGGCGACGAGGATGTCGATGTCGCCGACTGTCTCGCGCATCCGGCGTAAGGAGCCGGCGTACGTGCAGCGCACGCAGCCGGTCACCTGTCTCAGCTCCGAGACCACCCGCTCGGCCACGTCGAGGCCGGCATCCAGGTGCACCCGACCGCTGGCCTGCTGCAGCAGCATGATGCCCTGGCGGAGGTTCTCCGCCGTCTTGGGACCGAATCCTTTGAGTTTGTCGAGCTTGTTGGCGTCCAAGGCCTCGAGCAGCTCCGGCACCGAGGAGATGCCGAGCTGTTCGTAGAGGATCATGGCCTTGCGGGGACCGAGCGTGGGGATCGCCGTCAGCTGGCGTACTCCGGCCGGGATCTTCGCTCGCAGCTCTTCGACCGCCGAGATCTTGCCGGTTCGAAAGTACTCGAGGACCTTCTCCGCGATCGACTTGCCGACGTTTGGAATCTTCTGCAGACCGGCCGCGTCGAGCTTCGAGATGTCCTCGTGGTGACCTGCGATCGATCGGGCCGCCTTCTCGTAGACCCGGGCACGATACGGCTCGCCGCCTGTGATCGCTATGAGGTCGGAGTACTCGGCGAGTAGCGCACCGACCTCGTCGTTAGGTCGGGCCATCTCTTCAGTCTAAAGCCGCCCTCCCTGGTGAAATGACCACGTTCAGCCGGTTACTCACCTCTGAGAGTGGCATGCCTGCTTGGTGAGGGTACGAATTCGCTTGCAAAGAGCTGGCGAATACCACGAAGGATCGCTCGCGCCGCGCGCCGTTCACCTGGTTGTCGAAGTTCTCCAGCGCCTGCCGTCGCCAGATCGCGCACGTTGTCGTCACCCGACGCTTCGGTTTCCCGGCCGTGGGTGCTGCCGGTCGAGTACGCACGGCCACGGCTGGTGCCCAGGCAGTCGTACGTGACCAGCCGTACGTGACCGGTCGTTCCCTGTCTGTCCGTACGTAATCAGTCGTACGTGATCTGCCGTACGTGACCGGGCGTACGTGAGCCGTCGAGATGGATCGCACGCGCAGTGGAGAACCACAAGGCCGGTCCCGTACAGCCACGCAGCCCATCCCACCTGCCCAGCACGGAGAGGCCGCCGACCGGACGACCACCGCACGCACCACTTAGGGTCGAGCTCCCGGCACCGACGAGACAAGCTCACGACGGCCATATCCTGCCCAGCGCATTCGTACCTTTCCGCGGCATGCAGGCCTCTTCCAGAGGTCAGTGACCGACGTTACGTGGTCATTTCAGACCGCAGCGGGGGTCAGTCGACGAAGCGGGTCTGGCGCAGGAACTCGCGGGCCACGGGACCTGCATCCCGGCCGCCCGAACCGCCGTCGTCGATCACCACGGCGATCGCCATGTCACCGCGGAAACCGATCAACCACGCGTGTGTGCGTGGAGGGTTTTCCGTGCCGTACTCCGCCGTCCCGGTCTTGGCATGGACCGGCGGACCCGGAAGGTCGAGCATCTTGGCCGACCCCGACTCCACCACCGCCCGCATGAGCGCACGCAGGTCGGTCTGCAGCTGCGCCGGCAGTGGGTCACCGATCGGCTCACCGGGCGCGACGTCAGGCAGCAGGGTGGGTGTACGCGGCTGACCGGAGGCGACCGCGGCCGCCACCATCGCCATCCCCAGCGGGCTCATCAGCACCCGACCCTGACCGATCATGCTCGCCGCGTGCTCCACGACGTCCTTGGGC
>Ga0310829_1001708_pt1 | contig 11572 bp, 10 predicted proteins | sample WT_ome_4_FD_202244 | JGI IMG/M metagenome (GOLD analysis project Ga0310829, IMG submission 202244) | Sorghum-adapted microbial communities enriched on wild type (WT) sorghum from Joint BioEnergy Institute, Emeryville, California, United... ... | reverse complement strand
TGCCCCTGTATTCCCCGGCCGGACTGCCCGCTGCTCTCCCGATCGCTGCCTTCCCGGGGCTACTCCCCCGGCCGCGCCTCATCCGCCTGATGTGCATCCGGGTCCGTCCGCTACTTTCCCGGCCGCGCCTCGTCCGCCTGTTGCGTCCCGGCCCGCCTTGCCGTCCGCTGCTTTCCCGACCGCTGCCTTCCCGGGGCTACTCTCCCAACCGATGCCTTCCCTGCGTTACTCTAACGGCCGCGCCTCGTCCGCCTGTTGCGTCCCGGCCCGCCTTGCTGTCCGCTGCTTTCCCGACCGCTGCCTTCCCGTGGCAACTCTCCCAACCGATGCCTTCCCTGCGTTACTCTAACGGCCGCGCCTCGTCCGCCTGTTGCGCATCCCGACCCGCCTCGTCTTCACGCAGCGCCTCCAGTATCTGCGCGGCGAGCTTCTCGCCGATGCCGAGCGGGCGGAAATCCTCGATCGACGCCTCGCGGATCCGCTTCAGCGAGCCGAAATGACGAAGCAGCGCCTTGCGCCGCTTCTCGCCGACGCCGGGAATCGCGTCGAGCTGCGAAGCGATCATCGACTTCGCGCGCACGTTGCGGTGGAACGCGATCGCGAACCGGTGCACTTCGTCCTGGATGCGCTGCAGCAGGTAGAACTCCTGGCTGTCGCGCGGCAGCGGCACGATCTCCGGCGGATCGCCGGTCATGAGCTGCGCGGTCCGGTGCTTCGCGTCCTTCACGAGCCCGCAGACGGGCACAGAGAGTCCCAGCTCGTTCTCCAGCACGTCGAGCGCCGCGGCGATCTGCCCCCGGCCGCCGTCGACGACGATCAGGTCGGGCAGCTCGAGCCCCTCCTTCAGCACTCGCTCGTACCGCCGCCGGATCACTTCGCGCATCGTCGCGTAGTCGTCGGCCCCCTCGACCGTCTTCACCTTGTACTTCCGGTACTCCGACTTGTCCGGCTTGCCGTCGGTGAAGACGACCATCGCCGAGACGGCGTCGGCGCCCTGGATGTTCGAGTTGTCGAACGCCTCGATCCGGCGCAGCCGCGGCAGGCCGAGCCAACGCGCCAGCCCCTCGCACGCCTTCACGCTGCGCGCCTCGTCGCGCTCGATCAGGCGGAACTTCTCCTCCAGCGTCATGCGGGCGTTCTGCAGCGCCATCTTCACGATGTCGCGCTTCTTGCCGCGGCGGGGCACATGCACCTTGATCTTGAGCCAGCGCTGCAGGGATTCGCGCATGTCCTCCTCGTCGCCCGAAACCCCGCCGGACCCGGCGCGGGCCTCGTCATCGTCGGACGAATCATCAGCGGATTCGGACAAAAGCATTTCCTCGCCTGCCCCCGCACCGCCGTTCGAATCGCCATCCGCACCAACCGCGTCTTCCGCACCGCCGTTCGAACCGCCATCCGTACCGACCGCGTCTTCCGCACCGCCGTTCGAACCGCCATCCGTACCGACCGCGTCTTCCGCACCGCCGTTCGAACCGCCATCCGCACCAACCGCGTCTTCCGCGCCGCCATCCGAACCGCCGTCCCGCACGCCGCCGGCCTCCGCGCCTTCCTTCCCGCCTGCCGCCGCCCCGCCGGCATCCTCCTCAAGCGGCAGCAAAATCTCCTTCGGCAGCGCCGGGTTCTCGCTGTAATATTGCGCCACGAACGTCATGAAGTCCTCGTACGGCTCGCCATAGAACGGAAACGTGGTCGCGCGGCGCTCGATCATTTTCCCCTGGCGCATGTACAAAATCTGCACGCACATCCACCCCTTGTCGACGGCGAACCCGAAAATGTCCCGGTCCACCGCGTCGGGGATCTGGATCTTCTGCCGCTCCATGACCGTCTCGATGCTCTGGATCTGGTCGCGGTACTCCTTCGCCCGTTCGAACTCGAGCGCCTCGGCGGCGGCCATCATTTTCTCCTGGAGCTGCGCCTTCACTTCCTGGTAGCCGCCGTTCAGGAAGCGCGTGATCTGCTGCACCATCTCCTCGTACTTGCCCGGCTCGACCGGATACTCGCACGGCGCGAGGCATTGCCCGATGTGGTAGTACAGGCACACCTTGTCGGGGATCGTCGCGCACTTGCGCAGCGGATAGAGCCGGTCGAGCAGCCGCTTCGTCTCCCGCGCGTCATAGGCGTTCGGATACGGGCCGAAATATTTCCCGCCGTCCTTGACGACCCGCCGCGTCACCTCGAGGCGCGGATGCTTGTCGCCCGTGATCTTGATGTACGGAAACGTCTTGTCGTCCTTCAGCAGCACGTTGTAGCGCGGATGGTACTGCTTGATCAGGTTGCACTCGAGGATGAGCGCCTCCATGTTGTTCGACGTGACGATGTATTCGAAGTCGCGGATCTCCGACACGAGCCGCTGCGTCTTGATGTTGTGGCTGCCCGTGAAATACGACCGGACGCGGTTCTTCAGCACCTTCGCCTTGCCGACGTAGATGACCTGCCCGGACTCGTTTTTCATCAGATAGCAGCCCGGCTTGTCCGGAAGCAGCGCCAGCTTCGAGCGGATCGGTTCCGGAACGCGCTTCAGCTCCCCGGCCGTCAGCCGGCCGGCCGAGTCCTTCCGTGCCATTGCCTCCATTCTCCCCCTTCATCGCTACACGTATTGTAGCACACGGAACGCCCCGCGTCCGCTGTCCGCCCCCGCCGGCACGCCGCCTTATTTTTGTCACATTCGTTCGCTTTACAAGCATTCCGCAAGTTGGGTATACTAGGGGAGACTATGGATGACTTATGCCAGGGCGCAGCTGCGGTCAACCGCCGGCCCGACGGGAGGACAGACTGATGGAGAACGTGCAGGATCCGCGTCAACATATCAATGAAGAACCGCGCAACGATTTCAACGACGTGGCGGTCGGTTTCGCCGGTATGTTCGCCTTCATGGTGGTCGTGTTCGCCGCGGCCGTCGTCATCAAGTACCTCATCTCGTAAAAAACGGCCGGCACAGGCGCATCGACCCTTACTGCCCGCCGCAACCGAGACCGACAAAACCGAAAGCCCCGCTTCCGTCCGTTCCGGACGGCGCGGGGCTTGTCTTGTTCAAGGGAAATGAACGGCCGGGCGGCCGTTCGATCGGTTGTCAGCGTTTCGCTCCGCCGGTCTTCGCGATCGGCTTGCCGGCGACGGGCTGGGGCGCTGCGCCGGAATCCTTCCGCGCCGCAGCCGCGGCGTCGAACCGCTTGCGCTCCGTGCGGTCGATCTGCACGATCCGGCCGTCATGAACCGTAATGACCACCGAGCCGTACTCCAGGCCGTTCACCACTTCGGCAATCCGTTCCATCCATACGGCATCCACCTCTACCGGTTTCGCCATCGTGAACCCTCCATCCATTTCTATGGATTAAATGTGGACCGGCATCGGATCCGTCTTGAGCGGGTTTTCGACCAACACCGCCGACGATTCGTCCAGCACATACAGACGATGAATGAAGACCAGCACCTCGGCGCCCGGCTCGAGCGGCTCCCGGTCGAGCGACCGGTACGCGATCAGCCGGTTGCCTTCGACTTCCACTTCCAGTTCCAGATGCGCCCCGCGGAAGAACGTCTGCCGCACGACGCCGCGCTGCGCGGACAGCGGGTAGGAAAGTTCCCGCTGCAGCCCGACTTCGACGAACTCCGGGCGGATGATGGCCGACTTGCCGCCGCCGGCGACGGCTTCCTCGAACCCGATCAGCCGCTCGGGATGCTGCAGCACCCGCGACTCGCCGATGAACGACGCGACGAACGGCGTCTTCGGATGGCGGTAGATCTCGACCGGCGAGCCCTGCTGCTCGAGCCGGCCGTTCGAGAAGATCAGCATCTCGTCGGCCACCTCGACCGCCTCGTCCTGGTCGTGCGTCACGAAGATCGACGTGATGCCGATGCGCTCGATCATCTCCTTGAGCCAGGTCCGCAGCTCCTTGCGCACCTTCGCGTCGATCGCGGCGAACGGCTCGTCGAGGAGCAGCAGGCTCGGCCGCGGCGCCAGCGCCCGGGCGAACGCGACGCGCTGCCGCTGGCCGCCCGACAGCTGATGCGGATAGCGGCCGGCCAGCCCCTGCAGGCCGATCAGCTCCAGCAGCTCCTCGACGCGCTCGCGGATCTCGCTCTTCTTCACCTTCTTCACTTCGAGTCCGAACGCGATGTTGTCGAACACGGTCATGTGCCGGAACAGCGCGTAGTTCTGGAAAACGAAGCCGATCCCCCGCTTCTGCGGCGGCACGTCGTTGACCCGCTTGCCGTCCAGGATGATGTCGCCCTCGTCCGGCGTCTCGAGCCCGGCAAGCATCCGGAGCAGCGTCGACTTGCCGCCGCCGCTCGGACCGAGCAGCCCGATCAGTTTGCCTTCCTCGATCGTGAAACTGACGTTGTCGACCGCCTTCAGGCTGCCGAACCGCTTCGTCACATTCCGCACTTCGATCCGCATGTTACCCGGCTCCTCCTTCCGATTCGACCGTCCGCTGTCCGGACTTCCACTCGACGACGGCCTTGACGATCAGCGTGACCAGCGCGAGCAGCACAAGCAGCGAGGCGACGGCGAACGACGCGGTGAACTGGTACTCGTTGTACAGAATCTCGACGTGCAGCGGCAGCGTGTTCGTCTGTCCGCGGATGTGGCCCGAGACGACGGACACGGCGCCGAATTCGCCCATCGCCCGCGCGTTGCACAGGATGACCCCGTAGAGCAGCCCCCACTTGATGTTCGGCAGCGTCACCCGCCAGAAGATTTGCCAGCCCTTCGCGCCCAGCGTCGCCGCCGCCTCTTCCTCCTGCACGCCCTGCGCCTGCATGAGCGGAATCAGCTCCCGCGCCACGAACGGGAACGTGACGAAGATCGTGGCGAGCACGATGCCCGGCAGCGCGAAAATGATCTTGATGTCGTGCGACGCCAGCCACGGACCGAGCAGTCCCTGCGCGCCGAACAGCAGCACGAAAATCAGACCCGAGATGACCGGAGACACGGCGAACGGCAGATCGATCAGCGTGATCAGCACGTTCTTGCCCCTGAAGTTGAATTTCGTGACGGCCCAGGCCGCCGCGACGCCGAACAGCGTGTTCAGCGGAACGGCGATGGCCGCGGTGAGCAGCGTGAGCCGGAGCGCCGAGAGCGCGTCCTTCTCCGCAATCGACTTGACGTAGACGCGCCAGCCCTGCGACAGCGCCTCGACGATGACGGAGATGAGCGGCAGCAGAATGACGAGCGCCAGGAACAGCAGCGCGACGGCGATCAGCGCGATCCGCACGCCCCTGGACTCCGTCACGTGCGCGGGCCGGTCGGACGCCGCGTCGGACAATTGCGCGTGAATGGCGCCAGCCATGGCGTTCCCTCCCTTAACCCGCCTGCACGCGGCGGCTGTACCGCCACTGCAAGTAATTAATCAGCAGCAGCAAGGCGAACGAAATCACGAGCATGACGAGCGCGATCGCCGTCGCGCCCGCGTAGTCGAACTGCTCGAGCTTCGTCATGATGAGCAGCGGCGCGATCTCCGTCTTCATCGGCATGTTGCCGGAGATGAAGACGACCGAGCCGTACTCGCCGATGCCGCGGGCGAACGCCAGGGCGAAGCCGGTGAGCAGCGGCGCGATCAGCTCGGGCAGGATGACCCGGCGGAACGTCCGCCAGCGGTACGCGCCGAGCATGACGGCCGCTTCCTCCACGTCCTTCTCGAGATCCTGGAGCACCGGCTGGACCGTCCGCACGACGAACGGCAGCCCGATAAAGATCAGCGCGATCGTGATGCCGATCGGCGTGTACGCGATTTTGATCCCGAGCGGCTGGAACAGCTTGCCGACCCATCCGGTCGGCGCGTAGATCGAAGTGAGCGCGATGCCCGCGACCGCGGTCGGCAGGGCGAACGGCAGGTCGACGATGCTGTCGACGAGCCGCTTGCCCGGAAACCGGTAGCGGACAAGCACCCAGGCGACGAGCAGGCCGAACACGGCGTTGATGGCGGCCGCGAAGAACGCGGTCAGGAAACTCACCCGGTACGACGCGAGCACGCGGGCGTTCGTCACGGCCGCCCAGAACTCCGAAAAGCTCATACCGGCCGTCTTGATCAGGACGCTGGCCAGCGGAATGATCACGATCAGGCTCAGATACAGGATCGCGAATCCGAGCGAAAGCCCGAATCCCGGCAGCACGCTGGCCTTACCGGAACCTTTCATGTGAAGTCAGCTCCCCGTCCGATAACGGCTGTTTGAATGATCCGGGCTCAGGAACCCGGCGTATAGATTTGGTCGAAAATGCCTCCGTCGGAGAAATGCTTCTCCTGCGCCTCGCGCCAGCTGCCGAAGTCGCCGTCGATCGTCAGGAACTCCACGTCGACGAACCGGTCCTTGTACTGTTCGGCCACGGAAGGCAGCGTCGGGCGATAGAAGTTCTCGGCGATCACCTTTTGCGCGTCTTCGCTGTACAGGTATTGCAGATACGCTTCGGCCACTTCCCGCGTGCCGCGCTTGTCGACCACCTTGTCGACGACGGCGACCGGCGGTTCGGCGAGAATGCTGAGCGAAGGCGTCACGATGTCGAACTTGTCTTCGCCGAATTCCTTCAGCGCGAGGAACGCCTCGTTCTCCCAGGCGAGCAGCACGTCTCCGAGTTGCCGTTCGACGAACGTCGTCGTCGCGCCGCGAGCCCCGGAGTCGAGCACCGGCACATGCTTGAACAGTTCCTTCACGAATTCCCGCGCGGCCGCTTCGTCGCCGCCGTTCTTCCGCAGCGCGTAGCCCCATGCGGCGAGGTAGTTCCAGCGCGCGCCGCCGGACGTTTTCGGGTTCGGCGTGATGACTTCGATGCCGTCCCTGATCAGGTCGTCCCAGTCCTTGATCCCTTTCGGATTGCCTTCGCGCACGAGGAAGACGATCGTCGAGGTGTACGGCGAGCTGTTCAGTTCAAACTTCGACTGCCAGTCCGCCGAGATCAGTCCCGCGTCGGCGATCGCGTCGATGTCGTAGCCGAGCGCCAGCGTCACGACGTCCGCTTCGAGGCCGTCGATGACGGAGCGGGCCTGCTTGCCGGAACCGCCGTGCGATTGCTTGACCGTCACCTTCTGGCCCTTCTCGTTCAGCCAGTATTCGGCGAACAGTTGGTTGTACGCTTCGTACAGTTCGCGCGTCGGGTCGTAGGATACGTTCAGCAGTTCAACCGGAGGCAGCGATTCGCTCTTCCCGCCGGAGGACGAGTCCGATCCGGCGGCCGTCGTCTGCCCGCCCGAACTTGCGCTGCCGCCGCTGTTGCCGCCGTTCCCGCCCGAACCGCAAGCGGTCAACAGGGCAACGATAACCAGGAAAACAAACGTCCGAGAAACTTTCGTCCATGATTTCATTCTCAACACTCCCCCAAAAATCCGGCGGCCCGATGGCCGTTGTTTTCTGGAATCTGTACCGACTGTCGGCGCAGCGCGATGACGCTGCGAGCCCCCTTTGCTCCGGTTGACCGGTCACAAAATGATTATTCCTACATGTTTAGTCGGTTTATAGAAGCATAATAGCAGGAGTCCCGCCGGGGCGTCAACCTATTTTTTGTTAGATTTTATGGATCTTATAAAATCCGCTGATAAAACGACGGGTCCGCCGGCGGGCCGTTTGACCCGCGGGCGAACCCGCTCGATGAAATCCCTATGTGAAATCCAGACTGACCTTGCGTCCCGTCCTCGCGCTCTCGATCGCGCCGAACACCATCGCCATGCTCTTGATGTTGTCGGCGCAGTCCGTCTCGGCCGGACGCCCTTCCTCGAGCGCGGCGAACATCTCGTCGAGGCAGCCGTCGTGGCCTTCCCGGCCGTTCCAGTCCGTCCGCGCCTCCACCCGCCGCACGGGCCGGATGAAGCCGGGACCCGCCGACTCGTCGACGACTTCCGCCGCCGGCATGGAGCCGCCGTCCCAGCGCGCCGTGCCGCGGCTGCCGATGACGCGCCAGTCCGCCTCCCACGACGTCGGGAAGCCTTCCGCGCACCATGAGCCGCGATACGTGAAGACCGAGCCGTCGCTCATTTCGAAAATGCACACCGCCGACGCGTTCCCCTGGTACCACGAACCCGGCGGATTGTACTCGTGGCAATACACCGACACCGGGTCCGCCCCGCTGATGAAGCGGGCCTGGTCGAACGTGTGGATCGCCATGTCGACGATGAGCGGGCTCTCCATCGCGTCGCGGAATCCGCCGAAGTGCGGTCCGACGAAGAAGTCGGCGTGGATCGATCCGACCTTGCCGATCGTGCCGGACGCGACAAGATCCCGAAGCGCGCGGATCTGCCGGTTGTACCTGCGGTTCTGCATGACCGCGTAGCGCCGCCCCGTCCGCTCCGCGACGCGCGCGATCGCCTTCGCGTCCTCCCAGGTTTCGGCCATCGGCTTCTCGCCGAACACGTGGCAGCCGGCCTCGAGCGCCGCCGTGACGACCGCCTTGTGGCTGGCCGGGATCGTGACGTCGAACACGAGGTCCGCCTCCACCTTCGCGAGCGCTTCCCCGATGTCGGTGAAGATCGGCACGTCCAGCCCGCGCTCGGCGGCCCGGCGGCGCGCCGTCTCCTCATGGATATCGACCAGCGCGGCAATCTCGACCGTCTCGCGGGACTGCGCGTAATCGAGCCACAGCCGGGACATGCCGCCGCAGCCGGCCACAATGATTCGGTGTCGGGTCATGGTGTCTGTTCCTTTCGTCCGGATACGGGTTGCGGTTCGCGCATCCTTTTTTCGTCAAGCGTTCATTCCGCGGACGGCTGGGAAGCGAGCCCGCGCTTGTTCCCGCCGCCGATCCAGAGCCGGTCGACGAACGGGCGGATCCGGTCCATGATTCGCTGTCCCTTGTGCGCTTCCTCGCCGTCCCGGTTCGTGAAGCTGAAGTGCAGCTCCAGCGCGTCCAGGTCGTGGTTCGAGGTGTAGAACGTCGGCTTCCGGTTCATCCGGTAGTTCAGGATCGTGCCCAGCACGTGGTCGCGCACCCACGGGCTCAGGTTCTCGGCGCCGATGTCGTCGAAGACGAGCAGGTCGGTCTCCTTCATCAGCTCGATCGTCTCGCGCAGCCGGGCCGGCTCGTCAAGCATCGACTTCACGTCCTCGACGAACTCCGGCACGTAGACGATGACGCCGGTGAGCCCGCTCTTCGCGAGCTCGTGCAGCATGTAGCACATGAGGTACGTCTTGCCCGTGCCGAACGGGCCGACCAGATAGAGGCCGCGCTTCTGCAGGCCCTGCTCGCGCGTCGTCTTGATGTAGCTGAGCAGATGCTTGACGGCCGCCGAGCGCTCGGGCTCGATCGTGACCATCTCGGTCGGCGAGAACGATCCGCCGAGCGCCGATTCGTCGATGTAGAAGCTGCGCACCCGGTTGCGCAGCTGCTGCTCGGCCTGGCGCGCCCGGAGCAGGCCGCAGGCGGCCTTCCGGTCGTACAGCTGCGCCCGGTCGTTCTGCACTTCGCACTCGAGCAGCGTGTAGTACCCCTCGATGTCGTTCGGGCACCGGTCGAGGCCGGGGCAGGCGGCGCAGTTGCGCTTCTCTTTCACATATTGATAGATCCGGTTCAGATTAAGGCGCAGGTCGCGCCGCGTCAGTTCCGGATGGCGCTCCCGGAGCTCGCGGACGGCCGGCTCCTCGAGCAGCGCGTCGAGATGCCGCTCCGCTTCGGCGTGCATGTCCGCGCCAAGCGGCCACCGCCTGATGAGTTCCCCCAGCGATTCCATCGGTCTGCCCCTCCCCCGTTGCGAGTCGCGCTTTCGACTCGCGATTAATGTGCGATTGCGCGCCGCTGCCGCGATTCGACATTACGATTCGCGTTCCAGCTCGCTCGCCAGCCGGAGCGCCTCCGCCAGCTCCTCCGGCGTCAGCTGCCGGCCGCCCGTCCGCTGCTCCACGATCGGGATCGCCGGCTTGCGCGCTCCGCCGCCGCGGCCGTTCCGGTTGGCGCGGCCCGGCGCCTGCGCGAACGGCGCTCCCTGCGAGCCGGGCGGCCGGCGCTCCGCTTCCTTCATGCGCTGCTCGATTCGCTCCTGCTCGCGCACATACCGGATCGCCTTCTCGTATGTATCGACGCCGCGGGCCAGCATGTTCGAGGCCACCTTGTCGATGAAGTCGCCCGACAGCCGCTGCGAGCCGCCCATGCCGAGCAGATAGTGGATCAGCACGTTGATCACTTCGCGCGGCATCCGGTAATGGAGATCGATCCGTTCGAACGCCCGGTCGAGCCAGGCCGGCACCGCCCCCGGGAAAAACCGCTTCAGGAACCGGGTATGCGGCTCGTTGCGCATCAGGAAATTGTACTGCGCAGTGTCGCACCGCCCGGCCATCGATTCGGGAACGGGCAGATACCATTCCTCCGGCACCGGCACTTCCTCCGGCGGCTCGTCCCCCTCGTCCTCCGAGCCGGCGTACGCGCCCGCCCGCGCCGCGATCCGGTTGCGCTCCTCCTCCAGCTTGCGGTTCTGCCGGTAGTACCGGCTCGCCCGCTGCTGCAGCTCGTCGAACAGCAGCGCGCCGTCCGGCGAGAAGACGCCGGGCTCGTCGAGCAGCCGCCGCATGTCCACGGCGTCGAGGTCGTATTTGTAGGCGACGTAGTTGACGATCGCCATCCCGTCCTTGTCCGTCCGGAGCCGTTCGACGAACGGCCGGTTCGCGGAGCTGCGGGGGAACCCGAGGATCAGCTCGCCGTACGCGATGCCCGCGGACGGCTCGGGCGGCAGGCTCGGCGCCGGTTCGCGGGTCGTCGCGATCTCCGCCAGCGCCTGCTCCAGCTCGGCGTCCGCGCTGTGGGGCTGCACGCGGAAGATCTCGAAGAACGGCACCGACAGGTCCTCGCGTTCCAGCCCGTGCCGATCCAGCTCCTCCGGCGCCGGCGATTCGAACTGCTCGCGCAGCGCGATGACGGCGTACTTGCCGATCTTGTCCCGCAGCAGCAGGGTGAAATGGGGATTCGTGAAAAACTCGGCCGGCGTGAGCGGCCTGACCAGCGCGTATTCGTACAGGATGTCCTCCCCGCCCGGCGGCGCGATCCGGCTCGTCTGGAGCAGCCCGACGGCTTCGAGCCGGGAAGACTGCTCGATCAGATAGCGGCGGCCGGCCTCGCCGAGCCCGGCGCCCAGTCCGAGCAGCAGCCCGCGCTGCGCCTCCGGCCGCGAGTACCCGGTCCGCGTCTCGTCGATCTGGTGATAGAGCAGGAGATACAGCGAGACGGCCGGCGCCCCGATCATCGGCTGATAGATCAGGCTGAGCGTCTTCATGTCGAGCGGGCTCATCGAGAAATCGCGATAGACGACGTACCGGTGATGCTCGGTGAATTGATGCCCGTGTTCGATCCGCATGCCGCCATCCAGCTCCATCCGTCGTGGAAATCTCGTGATCCTATTCTAGCACAAAACGACACCGCTCGCGCCCCCGGGAAACATCCGCTTTCAGATCGGGTGAACCGCTCTCCGCGACGCGGCTCACACACTTGGGAAGCACGCTCCCCGCAATGACACACCCTCGCACGATCGGGAAGCATCAGCTTATCCGGCGCGGCGGCTCGCCCGGCGGCGCAAATCCTTGCGGGTTCGTCCCATCGGTTATCGGTTAAATGTAACCTGAATCCGTGATCATCAACTGATGAAAATGCGAGAAAAAGCAGGCA
>Ga0310829_1001702_pt1 | contig 11613 bp, 6 predicted proteins | sample WT_ome_4_FD_202244 | JGI IMG/M metagenome (GOLD analysis project Ga0310829, IMG submission 202244) | Sorghum-adapted microbial communities enriched on wild type (WT) sorghum from Joint BioEnergy Institute, Emeryville, California, United... ... | reverse complement strand
ATGTCGTCGGGTTTCTCGATGACGATCCAGGCCGGCAGGTGAAGCAGGCGCCTGTTCTCGGCAAAATCGGCGACATTTTTCGGGTGTTGAAAGAACACGCCGTTGACGAAATCATCATCACCATTCCTTCCGAACGGCAATTGGTCAATCAGCTGATTACCGAGTTGCGCAAATTCAACCTGAACATCACCATCATTCCCGACATGTTCAACCTGATGACAAGCACCGTGAAAATCGGCCATATTCACGCCTTGCCGATCGTCACGCTGGTCAAGACGCCCATGCGCGGGCCCGGCCTTGTCCTGAAGCGGCTGTTCGATGTCACGGCGGCTGCCCTTCTTGTCATCGTCCTGTCTCCCGTCATGCTTTTGGTTGCTCTGTTGATCAAACTGGATTCGAAGGGGGCGGTCATCTACCGGCAGCAACGGGTCGGCAAGAACGGAAAGCTGTTCCATATGTACAAATTCCGTTCCATGCGGCAGGACGCCGATCGAATGCTGGACAAGCTGTGGGACAAAAACGAAGCCGACGGCATCGCATTCAAAATCCATGACGATCCGCGGGTGACGCGTCTCGGAAGATTTTTGCGAAAGTACTCCATCGACGAGCTTCCCCAGCTGTTCAACGTGCTGAAAGGAGAAATGAGCCTGGTCGGCCCCAGGCCGCCGCTTCCCATCGAGGTGGAGCAATACGGTGCCTGGGAATGGCGCAGGCTGGAAGTCACTCCGGGCATCACCGGGTTGTGGCAGGTGAGCGGCCGCAGCGATTTGTCGTTCAAACAATGGATCAATCTCGATATCTATTATATTGAAAACTGGAGCCTGATCCTCGACTTCAAAATTTTGCTCAAAACCATTCCGGCGGTCATCCGGGGAGAAGGGGCATACTGATGAATGTATGGTTGGACGGGTCACCGCTTTATTCCAATCGTTCCGGAATCTACAGATATACGACCAAGCTGTTTGAACATCTTCACGGCTTTGGAGTGCACGTGCACTTTTTGCAAAACCCGGTTTTTTGGCGCAAACCGGAACCGATCCCGGATTGGCCCAAAGATGCGATGAGAAACCGGTACTACCCTTACCGGGTCATTCGGCGATTTTTCAAACCCAATGGACTGTACCAATTTCCGGTGGACTTGTTTGCGGGCAATCCCGTCGACATCGTCCACGGCACCAATTTCATCCACTTTCCGGTCCGCAAGGCCAAAAGCGTTGTCACCATCCACGATTTGGCCTTCATGCGATTTCCGGAAGTGACTTCCGACGAAATCTATCGGCATCACATGGCCTGGGTACCGTACAGCGCGCAACGTTGCGACCGGATCATCGCCGATTCGCTGCAGACGAAACGGGATATCGTGGAACTGCTTGATGTCCCGGAAGAGAAGATCAATGTGGTGTATCTGGCCGCGGACGACCAATTCGGGCCGATGGATCCCCGTGAAGCGAGAGCGGTGACGGACCGGCACGGACTGCCGGAAACGTATTTTTTGGCCGTCGGGACCGTCGAGCCCCGCAAAAACTTGATTACGCTTCTCCGCGCATACCGGAAGCTGTTGGTCGACGGCTTGACGGAACCCCGCCTGGTCATCGTCGGGCCCAAAGGCTGGAAGTACAATCCGATCATGGAATTCATCAAGGAACACGATTTGGAGGAGCGCGTCATCTTTACGGGTTTTGTCCCGGATGACGATTTGCCGGCCATCTATAACCGCGCCAGGGCGCTCGTCTATCCTTCCGTTTATGAAGGATTCGGACTGCCCTTGGTGGAAGCTATGAAGTGCGGCATTCCGGTCGTCGCATCCAATTTGACGTCCATTCCGGAAATTGTCGGGGACGCCGGTCTGTTGTTTTCGCCGACGGACGTCGCCCGGCTGGCGTCCTTGATGAAGGACGTCTGGACCGATCCGGGGCTGCATGCCAAGTACGCGGCGCTCGCCCTGGAGCGCGCCAAAGCGTTCAGTTGGGAAGCGACGGCGGAACAAACGCTGGCCGTTTACCGCAAAGCGCTGGAAACCGGTTAAGGAGTGCAGCCATGAAAATTGCCATCGTTCATGATTATTTGAATCAGCAAGGCGGCGCCGAACGGGTGTTGGAGGCGTTCCTCAAACTGTTCCCCGATGCGCCGGTATACACCATTATCGCCGACCTGTCCGTCATGTCCGAGCGGATACGCCGTGCGGATGTGCGCACGTCCTTCATCCAGAGGATGCCTTGGTCCAGGCGGCATTTCAAAAAAATGCTCCCCCTGTTCCCCCTTGCGGTGGAACAGTTTGATTTGCGGGAATATGACGTTATTTTGTCCAGTTCCAGCGCCTTCGCCAAAGGGGTCCTTACGACTCCTAGCCAGGTCCATGTCTGTTATTGCCATACGCCGATGCGTTATGTCTGGGATTTGTATCACCGGTACATGAAGGAAGACATCCAAAACCCGCTGTACAGGTTGGTATTGCCCGGCATGCTGCATCGCATCCGGATGTGGGACCAGCTGAACAGCCGGCGGGTGGATCACTTCGTCGCCAATTCCAACAACGTGGCCAAGCGCATCAAAAAGTACTACGGCCGCGAATCGACGGTCATCTATCCGCCCGTCAATGCCTTGCATTTCAGCCCGTCGCCCGAAACGGACGACTATTACCTGATTGTTTCGCGGCTCCTGCCCTACAAACAAGTGGACATCGCCATCGAGGCGTTCAACCGCCTGAAACGCCCGCTGGTGATCATCGGAGACGGGTATGACCGCCCCCGGCTGGAAAAGATGGCCGGACCGACGGTACGCCTTCTCGGTCGATTGGCCGACGACGAAGTTGCAGCCTATTATTCCCGCTGCAAAGCATTCATCATTCCCGGTGAAGAAGACTTCGGGATTACGCCATTGGAAGCCCAGGCCAGCGGCCGTCCGGTGATTGCTTACGCCAAAGGCGGCGCGCTGGAGACGGTGATCGACGGACGAACCGGCGTGTTTTTCCACGAGCCGACCGCCGACAGTATTATGCAAGCCGTGGAAAGACTGGACGGGCTCGCTTTCGAACCGGCCGCTCTCCGTCGGCATGCCCTGGCTTTCAACGAAGACCGGTTCCTGTCAGAAATGGAATCCTTTTTTAATAAGCATATTCGTTAATCATATTTTGGGGTTGGTGGGTGTTATCGTGGCAAAACGAAAAAGCAAACCGGTACAATCGAACTCGCGGACGCCGATTGTCATCACGCTGTTGATCGCTGCGCTTCTCAATTATGCCTTGTACTCGCGGGCATTGTTCAACGCCGGGCTCCCCAGTTTCGACGGGCCCATTCTGCTCGCCTCCGTCTTGACCTTGTTGCTCGGTCTTGCGTTCAGTGTCCATTATATCCACCTCGGGCAAAAGCCGGCGGTATGGCCGCTTCTTCTGATCTGGCTCATTCCTCTGACCGTGGCGGTCTCCTGGTTTGGAGCCGTTTCCCGGCACGGCGCATTCATGTCGGTCATCATGCATGTCGTATATGCCCTGTTGTTCGTTTTCGGATACGTCGTCATGCGCTCCGAAACCTATCGGCGTTACGCTGTCTTGACCGTGATGTTTTCCGGCCATGTCGTCGTGCTCTTCGGTTTTGTCAACTGGCTCGGCCTGAACATATACACCGATGCGGTTAATGCGTTCTCCGGCGAATACCGGCTGATGTCCGTATTCCAATATGCCAACACGTACGGCGCGTTTCTGATTGCTCTGGCGCTGGCCTCCCTTTATCTCCTCATCCATTCCGGTTCACGGTTCGTTCGTTTCGTCTCGGCGGCCATGTTGCCCCTCATCCTGATTTCGTTGGTTTTGACCTTGTCCCGCGGCGCGTGGCTGGCCTTCCCCGTTCTGTTTGTCTTTGTGCTTCTCTTTATCAAGCCTTCCCGGCAAGTCCTGTTCCTGCTTTACGCCATCGCAGCCGGCATTCCCGCACTGGCGGTGCTTGGTTTGGCCTACCGCTGCGGGATCGAACAACAGTCCGCCTTTACTTTTGGACGCTTCTTCCTTGGTGCCGGTTTGCTGATCATCGCCTCGGCCGTCAGCGCCGTGATCGGCCATTTGATCAGCCGTTATGTCGAGCCCGGTTTGGCCAAATGGGCCGAACGGGAGTCGAAACGGACGGCCTCTTTGTGGCTCCCGCTCGGGTCCGTAGCCGCCGCAGCGGGTTTGGGCTTCCTGTTCCTCAAAACCAACCTCGTGACGCTGCTGCCCGACAACATTGCACAACGGGTCTCCGGCATCAATTTTGCACAGCACAGCGTGCTTGAACGATTCAGTTTCTATGCCGACGCCCTTCGCATCAGCCGCGATTACCCGGTTTTGGGAGCCGGAGGAGGGGCATGGAACGTTCTTTACGAGCAGTATCAAAGCTACCCTTACCTCAGCACCCAGGTTCACAGCTTCGCCCTTCAGCATCTCGTGGAAACAGGCTGGATCGGCATGCTGGTGTTAATCGCCATATTCGCACTCATCCTGGTCCACGATATGGTTCGTACGTTCCGCTCTGGTACGGATGAGACGTTTGTCTTTTTCATTTTGGCCGTTTCCCTGGTCGCCCACAGTTTGATCGACTTCAACTTCAGCTACATGGTGGTCGGCGCCATCGTTTACTTCTCCCTTGGCGTGCTCGCACAACGTTTGCCGCAATGGACGTTCCGCCGCGAGCAATCGACGGTCAATCTTTATTCCTGGGGCATGTTTGCGGTCATCTTGACGGTATTGTTTGCGTCCATCACGGCCTATAACGGTCATTTGTACTATGTGAAAACCAGTGAATTGATGTCCGGCGGCCAGGCAACGGACCGCGAATTGACAGCGGCGGCCAACCGGACCATCCAGCGCAGCAAGCAATTCGCCCATTTTCAAAATTACTTTGAAATCGAGACGTTCCTGTATGACCAAACCGGCAATCCGGATCATTTGGACGGGATCAGACAAGCTGTTGCCTACATGGAAAAATATGAACCCGAGCGACGCGCCACGTTCGTTTCCCGTTATCTCCTGTATTTGAAGGAAGGCAACCAGTCGGAAGCCGTCCGATTTCTGCTTGACGGCACGGACAAATACCCGTGGGATCTTGAAATTTATACCGAAGCCTTCTATCAGCTGTTCAATCTGGGTGTGCTTCAACCTTCCCATTGGGATCAAGCGTTGGCGCTGTTCGAAAAAATGAAGGCCAAAATGGTTCAAATCGAACAACTTCCTTCCTATATGGTGCAGTCCAAAGACTTTCGAATCACGGATGACATCGCCACGATCGTCGGCAAAATCCATTACCTGAAGCAGGATTACGCTTCCGCTTATGAGACCATCCTGCGATACCTCAATCCTCAGCCCGGTTTCAGCGCCGACGAACCGGAGTCAATACGAACCTTCTTGGGACTTTGATTCATCCGTGCGGTGATTCGTCTGACGTTTCACAGAAAAAGGCCAACCACGAAGGTTGGCCTTTTTTGGATCCCTTTTCCTTTGTGCTTGCTTCCGTGTCCGTTTAGTTCCCATTGGAGGCTTGACCGATATATTGCTTCATTTCCCGGATGTCCCGCAATGCCGAATCCATCAATTCCAACGCCTGTTTCCGGTTCGAGCTGTAGGAATAGAAATCGATATTGCGGTTGAACGAGATGTATCGGTCATACGCTTGTGCAGCGTTGTCCAAGTGATCGATGATTTGCTTATAGGCGGAGATCCGATCCATAAGATGGGTTTTCGTAAGCTGGTCGGTTTCCAGTTCCGTATGGGTTTTCAGCAATCCGTCAAACCGTTTTCGTTTGTCAGTGATTTTGTTCAACGTAAAATCCAACAGGAACGAATTGTCCGAAAGCTCCTCGTATAATTCCTTCGCCGCATCCAGCTGCTGATCAACGATCAACATTTGCCCGATTTCGAATTCCAACGTATCGAGGAACGTGAGCAAGGGATCCGGTGTTTGCGGTTCCTTTTCGTTATTTGTCTTGTTCTGGGCGACATGCACCGTTCGGGTTGCCGAATCCCATTTGACCGATGCTCCTAACGATTCCATGATCAACCGAATGGGCACGTAAGTGGTCCCTTCGACGACGTAACCATGGCCGCACGGCGCATCCGTGCATGATTCGTCGATAAAGATTCCCACTTCGTTGCTTTTGAATAAGCGGCTCTCTGACGACCCTTTTTCCTGCGCCGCCAGAAGCGGGGATGCGATCAGGCTCATCAGCAGAAAGACGGACAGAAAAACAACAGCTTTCTTCAATTGAATTCCTCCTTTACAGCGTCCTGATAAAAACTCAACTTGCTCGGGGTCATTTGCAGCGAATGCCCAAAAAGGGTTCTCCAGGGGGAGAACCCTTTTCGCACCGGGAAACCGGTCAATTGCTCAACGTACGTTGTACAAACCACGGGAAGGACTGGGTGGCCACGAGTTTTTTGTATCCGGGTTGAATTTGCAAGTAAATGTTGAGCGAATAATTTTTGAGCGTATTGATGCGCATGGCGGTTGCTTCATCGATCCAGTTGATCGTCAAATTGTTTTTCCCGACTTGCAGCGAATTGCTGCCGGCTTGCTCGCCCACCCCGACGAGGGAATACTCCTGTTCCAGAGCGGTTTCATTATCCGGATCGGCAATCTCGATGACAACTTTGTGCTGTTCAAGATTCGTTTGGGCCAGCAAATCCTGATCCAGCGTGTACGTCAGGTCAAGCACGACCCGCCCTTCACCGAATTTCAATTGAGTGCCGATTTTGTTGATCGTCAGCGTGTACGGATACAAATCGATTTGTTGCAAATTCGTTTGCTCCGGTGCTTCTTCCGGTGTGTTGAACGTTCTCGAGTTAACATACCCGACCAGTTGACTTTCGGTACCTTGAACTTGTTCAACGGCCTTGCCCAAAACCAGCTTCAAGTCATTCAAATCTTCGGTTTGGGGAACCGTCGCCCATGCATAGATGACGGCCGTTCCGTTCGGCTGCAGCCGGCTGCCGAGCGATTCGATTTTCGCCTGATAGACCACACCGCTCGCATGTTCAAAATATCCGGCGAGTTTTTGCATGTTCGTGACGCGCTTCTCCAGGTTTTTGATGTTGATTTGCGCCGCAACAATATTGGCATTGCTGCCCTTGAACGTCATCATCTTGCGAATCGAAACTTCCGCCCGGTAGCCCAAATCTTCGATGGCATAAGATCCATTCACGGGAATGACGGGGATGTCGTTGAAGGAGCCGTCATGGGTAAACTCGACAAGATCGAGGGTTTCCGTATTCCCGCCGGTGTTTTCTTGTTGTTGGATCGCCAAAGTCAGGCTGCCGATGTCAAGCGTGTAGGGCACCTTGGTGACGGCTTGAATTTGCACGGATTGATTCGGCGAAATCGAAATGATTTTGTCATTGGAACTGACGGTTGCTTCACGCTCGACGAACTCATCGAAGGTGAATTTCCCCGTCAAGTTCGGCAAAGGCAGCACTTCCGTGCCCAAATTGCTGAGCGTCAAATTGCCCACGATCAAGTCCTGGTCTTCGATCGGCAACCGATTCAAAGAATCCAGCCGGATCGAATAGGTACCGTCCGACGTGGAAAACGTGTAATATTTTCCGAGATCCGTTGCCTGTTGGGCTTCCCTTTTTGGCAAATCGAACAGGGCAACGGGAAGGTTTACTTTGCCGTCATTGACGGGTTTCATGACGACCAGCTTCCAGTTGTTCGGATCGGCCTCGATGGGAATGGAACCGGTCAATTGGAATTCCCGTTCAGCCAGCGGGTTGATCGTGTTCCCGTTGATTGCTTTCACATCCAGGTTATAAAGCAACCCATCCTGGGTAATAATACTCATGACATAATTTTGAAACACAACGCTGGTCTTTCCGACGTTTTTGATGGAGATGCGAATGTCAGGGCGGTAATACTTGTCGCTCTTGCCGATGCTGGCCCGTTCCACATATATGGACAGCCGTGCGTCTTCGGAGCTGATCACCCTGTTTTCATTGACCGCGGCGGATTGACGATACCGTTCCGGCACGCTGACTTGACCCAAAACCCGTTTGAAATTGGTAACGGAAAAATCCCACTGGATCACTTTAATGATCAGGTCCGACAGTTCAATATTGGCACCGACCTGGGTGTAAAACACAAAATCTTTGGACGATTTGGCAGGCACCTTGTTGTTGGCATTGGCGTTGATCCAACTGACCGAATATTCGGTACCGCCTTTGGAAGAAACCGAAGTCCAATAATCAACGAAATCCAGTTCCGTGTTGCTGTTGTTGTTGATCGTCACCGTAAAGCTGACGAATTTGCCCTTGTCCGACGGAATCGCGATCAGATTGCTAATCTGGGCTTCCACATTGGGTTTGATGTTCACTTTCCCCAACGTTTGCGGTTGTTTATTTTCATGACGGGCGGATTCCTGGGCGATGGCCGAGGGGGCGATCATGGAAAAAACGATCATGATGCTGAGTATCAACAGCGAAAACTTGATCTGACGGGAACGCTTCACGTTCTTCATCCTCCTGCTTTTTGACTGACTATCTATTAGACGTTTCAGCGGCCCTTAAGTTTCATGTTTTCTCATGAAAATATATGGATTGCAAAATAAAAAAGAAAGGGAACTGCTCATCGCAGTTCCCCTTCGTCAAACCGTTGTTACACTGTGATTACCGGGTTACCAGGACGGACACGGACTTGCCGTTCGGCGAGGTAGCCGTAATCACGAATTCTTGAGCGTCAGCGCTGATGGTTTTGATCTGACCCGTAACAGGATCGATGTCTACCACACCAGCGTTTTTGCTCGTCACCGAATAACGGATGCCAAGCAGTTTTTGATACTTGACGATCGGGTTAGTGTTGTTGTACTCGCCATTGCTCTTGTACTCAACGCCGTATTGGTCCTTCACAATCAGGTGATTGAAGAAATCAAACACGCTGTCTTGAGAACCGTTGTACGTTGCGGTAGCGTTGTCGGCTTTCAGTTCGGCCACGTAGATCGGTTGATCGCTTACCGTCACTTTGGACGTCAGGGTAACATGGACGCCTTTGTTCGTGTAAACGACAGCCGTAACCGTGGTTTCGCCGGCTTTGTTACCGAGCACAAAAGCCGTTTCGTTGTCGGCGTGAACGTCGACGATGGACGGATTTTCAGCAACGATCGAGGCAATCCGATTGGTCGGAATAGCCACTTTGCTGCCGGAAGAATCCTTCGCGGTAACTTCAAGTTCCTTGGCAAAGAAGCTGCCGTTTGCACTGTGGTCAGTAGCAGTGGTGCCTTCCGGCTTCTTGTCGATCATCGCATAGATCGTACCCAGTGAAGCAAGTTCGAAGGTCAGATCAGCGTCGGACTTGATCGCTTCAACCGAGCGGCTCACCGTGGTGGAGAAATCAACCCAGTTGGTCTTATCCGTTTTGCGTTGGATGACAGCTTTCAGCGTCACTTTGCCGGTGGAGCCATCCGTCGTGTTGATCGTAATTTCTTCGTTGAAGTTATCGAATTGCGAATTGTTGAACAACCGGGACTTGTTGGTGTCATCGTAAACACGCGACAAATTGTCCTTAGCCGTGATCCCGGAGGTTGCAGTATCGCCAGACACTTCAACTTTGACTTGATAGGAGTACGTTTGACCATTGGCGGTCGTTACCGTAGCCGGAATGTTTCCGAGGTCTTCGCCGTATTGGTCTTTCAGTTGGAATTTGACCTTCGTGCTTGCACCAAGGATCGCTTTTGCAGCGGGTTCATCCTTGACTACGATCCGATCCGGATAGCGTTGTTCTTGCACCGGAATGGTCGTTTGCACGTAGCTGTTGGCGTTGGCCGAAGCAATCAGGGCCGTCAGATACACGCTGCTTCTTGCTTTGGCATCAGAATCCAGATTGAATTTCAGTTTGCCTTTGTGTTCGCCGAACTCAACAATTTCGAGGTTGGTCACGTTGGATCCGGAGAACGTGAAGCGGTCTGCTTTATCGTTGTCGACGATGTCTTGTGCACTCAGCTCATTGCCGTTTGCATCGTAAGCGATGATCGGGATGTAGAAGTCCTTCGTATCGCCTTCGGCAATAACACCGTTGAACGTGCCGAATTCAACTTTGTTGGCCAGTTTGCCGGCGGAAACGCTGACTTTGACCACTTTGTTGTCGGAACCGGCATAAACCGTCACGTTGTAGTCGGTCGACTTGTCTTCCTTGCCGGTCAGTTTGACGACCGCTTGCGCGTTGCCGTCGTTGTCCCAAAGCTGGTCGTCGTCCCATTCCAGGTTCGGGCTGTACGGGCTGATCATGACATTGACCAGGCTCGGCGAAATTTCAGGAGGCGTACCTTCCATTTGTTCTTGAACAACCGGGTTGCCGTATTGGTCGTACAGGTACAACGGGATGGTAGCCGTTTCGTCAGCTGCAGACAGCGAGCTGCCGTTGGAGTACTTCACTTCGCCCACTTCAACCTTCGAAAGCATCGGTACAACGCCCAGGTTGAAGTTCTTCTGAACGCTGACGCGGGTGTCGTTGTGGTACACTTGCACCGGCACAATGCTGTTGCCTTGGACCAGGTTGAAGGCCGTGACGTCGAACGTGAGTACCAGGTTACCTTCGCCGTCTTTCTTCAGATTTTCGTTTTGGCCGTTGACGAATGCCGTGAAGTTGCCGGCGCCGATCGATACGGGTTCGCCGTATTGGTTCAGGGCGGCCAATTTCACCGTGGCATATTCGCTGTATGCGATCGTGTCGGAAGCGGTGATGAACTCGATGCTTGCAACTTTCTCGTCTTCAGCCGTGAAGGTTGCGGAAGCATTGGCGATTTCGTCTTCTTCCAGGCCGCTCAGCGTTACGGTGTAATCACCGGCACTGATTTTGGCAGTGGTCAGTTCGAGAACGACCGTTTTCTTGTCGTCGCTGAATTTCGCTTCGGTTTCCAGCACAGCGTTGCCGCGTTTCAGTTCGAATTTGGCTTTGCTGGAATCAACGGCTTTGTTCAGCTTGACTTCTACCTTTTGGATGCCGACCGGATTTGCCGAAACAACGGAAACTTTGTCCGCCGATTCAATCAAGCCGAGGGTTACGGCAGCCGTGTAGGTTGCTTCAACCAGGTCGCGGCGCAGGGCGTTGTCCGTGTAGTTGGTCGGGAAGTCGACGCCGTTGTCTTGCAGGGCTTTGACGTAAGGAGCAGCCCATGCGGCGGCACCTTCCACTTCAGCGCCTTCGACCGGTTCCAGGCCAAGAATGTTGACCAGAACAACAGCCAGTTCTTGGATCGTGATGTTGTCGTTCGGGCCGAACGAGCCGTCCGGTTTGCCGACGAACAGACCGGCTTCCTTGACGGCAGCGATCTCTTCGACGTACCAGGTGCCGAGCTCAACGTCGGTGAACGGTTTCTCGGTCACGACTTTGGTGTCCGGATCGCCGATGCCGTCCAGGTTCAGGAGCAGCGCGGTTACGCGGGCAGCCTGTGCACGGGTCATCGGTTGATCCAGGGCACGCTCACCGTTGATACCGGCGAAGATGCCTACTGCATCGTATTTTTGTTCGGTGGTCAGCTCATCCGCAGCCAGTGCCAGCGACGAGAACATCGAGAACACCAGTGCGAAGGCCAGAAGCAAAGACAAACTTTTCTTCATAACCTTTTTTTCTCCTCCTCGAGATTTCGGTGGTTGAGAGTCTTGCG
>Ga0310829_1001696_pt1 | contig 11645 bp, 8 predicted proteins | sample WT_ome_4_FD_202244 | JGI IMG/M metagenome (GOLD analysis project Ga0310829, IMG submission 202244) | Sorghum-adapted microbial communities enriched on wild type (WT) sorghum from Joint BioEnergy Institute, Emeryville, California, United... ... | reverse complement strand
ACGCCCTTATTGCCATACAAGAAGTAAAAAATTGGACTGTGTTTCATTCGGTTGTAGCTCGTGATGGGCTGACCTTGAGCTAACGGAACGTGATGTTGTTATTTAGACGATATTCCTCTTCTTTTAAGTGCTAACGGAACGTGGAGCCGTTATGTCTCCAATTTGATTAGGCAGACTGTCCAAAATCGAAAGATAAAGCTTCTCTGTTCCGTTAGCAGTTCGTAATGGGCATTTTCCTACAAATAGAGGAATGTCGTTCCGTTACAACCGGATGGATGCAATATGCAACAGTGAAGTTTAAAATTTAACACAGCCCAAAATATAACTTTCATTCGTTCGTACGATGGCAAAGGAGGCTGTGACAGGTCACGATCCGAAAAGTGGTATCCCTGTTCGACAACATCAATGTCAAAACCCAAGAATGTTGTAAATTCAACGTTCTTGGGTTTTTCATTTCGCTGGGTTTGCCTTGAATACAGACTTAATGGACAGCCCCTTCGAATCTATGAGACAGATCCACCGTCTTCTTACCGGATGATGATCGAGGTTCGGCTGAAACCCTCTCTTGTCTTGGTTACCTCCAGAACGGCAGGGATCGCTTCCTTCAACTCCGGCACGTGGGAGATGACGCCGATCATCCGGCCAGCCCGCTGCAGCTCAACGAGGGTCGCGACCGCCTTCTGCAAGGTTTCTTCATCCAGTGAACCGAAGCCTTCGTCGATGAACATCATCTCGATCGATACGCCTCCTTGATAGGATTGGATCACATCGGTCATACCGAGAGCCAGGGCCAGCGAGGCGTTAAACTTCTCTCCGCCGGACAACGTCTTCACATCGCGATTCTGTCCGGTATAGGCGTCGTAGACGTCGAGTCCAAGGCCGCTCTGCCTGCCTCTGGCCTCTAGCCTGCCGCTGCGCTGAAGCAGATACTGTCCGCCCGACAGCTGCTGCAGACGAACATTGGCCGCCTGGAGGATCTGCTCCAGATACTCGATCAGGATGTAACGTTCGAACGACAGCCTAAGCGGATTGTCCCCCTTGATCACCTGATACAGATCAAGCACCTTCTCCAGTTCGCCTTCCAGTTCCTGCACGCGACGTGCCGCCTGCTCGATCGCTTGCGCGATCCGAAGAGCATCCTGCCTGTACCGCTCCGCAGACTGCTTGGCTGCCGCGATCGTCTCGAGCTCTTGCTTGGCAGCGGCGATCGCGTCAAGAAGCGGTTCTAGATCCACCGGCTGTCGATCTTGAAGCTGTGCCGCCAGTTGCTCGACCTGCTTGCTTACGATCGACAACGTCTGCCGGTACTCCTCCAGTTGCTTCCGGAGTGCCTCTCTGGCCGCTTCCTCCATCTTCGCTTGTCTGTATCGCTCTACATCCGCGAAGCCAGCTCTACTCAGCTGACTCTCGAAGCGAAGTCTGGCTTCCTCCGCTCTGGCTGCAGCTTCCTCATGCTGCTTGGTCAGACTGTCCAACTGGGCAGCCGTCTGCATACGCAGCTGTTCCGCTGCTTGCAGGCGCCGCTGCGCCTCCTGCCAAGCTGCTGTCATCTCTTGAAGCCGCCCTGCCAGGTTTGCGATCGCCCGCTCCAAACGCTCCGCTTCGCGCAACTGCTCCGGGATGCGCTGCAACTCCAGCTCCAGCCTCGCGCTTTCCTGTCCATATCGCACGGCGGTCTGCTGCAGTTCCAGGCTGCAGCGCTCCCGCTCTGCAAGCAACTTGTCCACTTGCTGATCGAGTGCTTGCAGCTGTTTCTGGCATTCCTCATGCTGGCGAGCTTCAGCCTGCAACAACTCCGTCTGTGCAGCCAGCGCTTTGCCAGCAGCGATCACTTCCTGAAGCTGGTCAGCATAGCTGTGCGCGACGATGCCGTATTCGTCCAGGATGTCGGCTCTCTGGCTCTGACTGCTCCGGGCAGCTGCGACTTGTGCCGCAGCTTCATGCAGCTCCTGCTCAGCGATGCGGAGCTGCTCCTTAATCTGTTGCAACGCTTCCCGCGAAGGGACTTCGCTGCTGATCGCCGCCTTGTTCGGATGCTCCAGGCTGCCGCATACCGGACAAGGCTTGCCGTCATGAAGATGCATCGCCAGCAAGCTCGCCTGTCCTTCGATCCAGGCAGCTTCCAAGCGGTCATGCTCCTGACGGATGCGCGAGAGGGTCTGGCGGCGAACCGCCTCCAGTTCGTTAAACTTCGCCAGTTGCTGGTCGAGTTGAACCAGCTCCTGCAAGAGTCTCGCCTTCTGCCTGAGCCGGTCAAGCTCGCTTAACCGTTCCGGAAGCTTCCTGGCGGCTTCCTCTAGCCGGTTGCGGAGCTCGATCAGCTCTTGCTTCTCCTTGCGCTTATCCTGGAGCTGCTTGTCCAGTGCTGTCTGCTGTTCCTCAAGCGTTGCTTGCCTCGTCTGCAACTGGTTGACCGCAAGTTGCAGCTCGCCCAGGTTCCTGACGGCCGGCAACAGCTCCTGCAGTCGGTTCAGCTCCATCTCCGTGCGATGACGCTCATCAGCGCGCCCTTCTTCCTGACGATATTGTGCTACGGCCGCTTCATGTTGCTGAACGGCGATTGCTGCTTCACGCCTCTTCGCCTCCAACTGAGCGCGAACTGCCTCGGCATCAGTTGCTGTGATGCGCGCATGCTCCTCATACGGTTCGAGACGGGCCGCATGCTCAGCAGTCTGCAACCGCAGCTCGATCTCATCCATCGCTTCCTTCTGTTGCTTCAACTCCTCGAGTCTGCTGCGCTGTGCCGACAGCTCCGCAATCAGGCGATTCAGCTCATCCGCAGCGCGCTTCTCCTCCTCGAGCTTCGCCAGCTTGCCGGACGCTTGCTCGCGCTTCTCATCCGCCGTTTGGGCCAAACCGGCGTAATAGTCTGCCTCTGCCGTCAGACCTTGCAGCACCTGAGCCGGGCTGTAGTGTTCCTGTAGGAACGTCAGCATCAGTACGCTGTCCTCCCGCTTCGGCAGCGTCTCCGCCGCATGCTGCATATGAATCTCCAGCTTCGCCGCCGCTTCGCGATGCGCATCCTTAAGCTGCCGGCTCTGCTCATAGAACCGGTCCTCCAGCCGCTGGAACATGCTGGTGCGGAATATTCGGCGCAGGATTTCTTCCTTGTTCTCCGTATCCGATGTCAGCAACTTGCGGAACTCTCCCTGCGGCAGCATGACGATCTGGCTGAACTGCTCCTTCGTTAGGCCGATGATCGCCTCCAGTTTCGCATTGACGTCGCTGACGGTGAATCGGTCCACACAGGGTACCTCAACTCCGCTCGTCGTCTCGTACAGCTCGATCTTGCCGCCTGTTTCGTTCTTATTGTTGCCCTTGCGATGCCCCATCTGACGGAACACCCGATAGCTCCTGCTGCCGACAGCGAAGTGCAGGTCGACAGACGTATGCGTCTCCTCATCGGCGAAGTGACTGCGCAACATGCGATGATCGGCGCGATCCTCGCCGCTGGCGGAGCCGTACAGAGCATAGCTGATCGCGTCGAAGATCGTCGTCTTGCCCGCTCCGGTCATGCCGGAGATGACGAACAACCTGCGGTCCTCCAGCTCCGTGAAGTCGATCGTCTCGCGATCGCGATAAGGACCGAAGGCGGTCATCGTCAGCTTCAGCGGCCTCATGCGCGCTCACCTTCCTCTCGCAGCAGTTGCTCATATGTATCAGCGAACAGTCGCTTCTTCTCCTCGCTTAATTCCTTGCCGGATACCTCTTGGTAGAAGGCTTCGAACAACTCCAGCGGATCGGCCTGCCGCTTGTCACGGACTGGTATCTGGGAAGTTCCTCTGCTGGTATCCGGCATGATGTATACTTGACGCTCGACATGCAGTGCATTCGGATAAACTGTCCTGACCTTCTCCATGGGGAAGAGCACCGGGTGCTCATTGGTCAGCGTTACCCATACGTAATCTTCGTTCACCGGATGCGTCTCGATCTCTTCGATCGACGCTGTGATGCGCCGCATCTCCCGTCTCGGGGCGAACAGCCGCTTCTCTACCTTCACTTGACCTACGCCATCCAGTTCAACCATATAGTAACCCTTCTCATGGTGCTCCTCCGAGATCGAGTACTTGAGGAGCGAGCCGGCATAGCGGATGCGCTCCGACAGCACATGATGAGCCTGGTGCAGATGGCCGAGTGCCGTATAATGGAATCGCTCGTAATATTCTGCCCGCACATGTTCAGCGCCGCCTACTGAGAGTGGGCGCTCCGATTCGCTCGTATTGGCCCGCGCTTCCCCGCCTGGCGTGACGAAGCCATGCCCGACGAATACATGACGTGCCTCAGGGTCCAGATCAGCCTCGATCCGTCGGACAATCGCCAGCGCCGCATCATCATGGGTGCGAATCGACTCGTCTTCCAGCACATGTCTCACCTGTGCAGGGTCCGCATACGGCACCAGATGGAAATGCACTTCGCCGAAGTTGTCACTCAGCACTACCGGCTTCAGTTCACGCTTCAGTTGACCAACGAGGTGCAGCCCTTGTCCTTCCATGATGCGGGTAGCGAAGTCCAGCCGGTCGGGGCTGTCGTGATTGCCGGCGATCGCCAGCACTGGCGTGCGCAGCTCGATCACGATCCGCTCCAACGTCTCATCCAGCAGTTCTACCGCCTCCGTTGGCGGAACAGCCCGGTCGTACAAATCCCCTGCGATGATGACAGCGTCCGGCCTCTCTTCTTCCACTGCTGCGATCAACTGCTGCAAGACATGCCGCTGATCGTCGGTCATGTATACGCCCTGCACCAGCTTGCCCAGATGCCAATCGGCCGTATGTATAAATTTCATCGGTCGCGTATCCCTCGCTTTCTATCTGACACTATAACTTTATAACTCTATCAATGATTAGGCTAATAATGATTATACTATAACGCTCAGAAGTTGCGGCAGAAGCTGACGCTCCTATTTCTTACAGAGACAGCAAAGCTCTGCCATCCGACCGTAATCTGCGGACAACAGAGCCTCGTATTCCATATCAACATATTCGACTTAACGTCAGATGCCGCTGCCATCTTCATTCACTACGCTCTTCTCAGCCCGCACCGTCTGATACAGACTCTTGAGTCCAAGCGTTGCGATGAGCAGCGAGAGCAGCAATACGACTACGAACAGATCTGGTTCGATGAACAGCTTCACCAACGTGTATGAGAGAACAAGTGAGATCAGCGGTGAGACGAGCCATACCTTTAATATCTTGATGACCGTGCGTTTCTCCGATTGCATAAATCCACGCTTTGCTACGCCGAGCCCCATAATCGCCGTCGTCGTCACCTGAGTCAACGGCACCGGCAAGCCGAACAGCGATGCGATCGTCACCAGCAGACCGCCCGTGCCGGATACATAGGAGCCCTGCAACAAGGTCAGATTCGTGATCTTCTTGCCGTTCGTCTCGACTACCCTGCCGCCCAGGACGATGGCTCCCAATGAGACGAACAACCCGCCCCAGAAGATGCCGGACTCCGCACTGAGCAAACCAGCACCGACAAGCGGGCCAACCGCATTCGCTACATTGTTCATACCGGCAGAGAAGGCTTCAAATACCCCCATCACAATGACCGCTGTCATCAGCGCCTTCTTCCACTTGCCGTTGCCGACTCCTCTCCAGCGTGCGTCACGTTTCTCGAGCGTGATGATGATGCGCCCGCCGATCCATGCCATCACGAACGCGATGAGTGGGATGATGACCCAGAAGGATACGATCACCAGCACATTGCTCACGAATAAACTCTGATACGCAACACCTACGCCAACGACGGCACCGACGGTCACCTCACTGGTTGAGAGCGGGATGCCTAGCAGATTGGCCATAAACAGCGTCATTGTCGCGGACAGCAGGATGATGACCACCAGCTGTACGGTCAACAGATCGGATGGAACGATGCCTGCGCCTAGTGTCTTCACGACCTCGCCGCCACCAAGGTAGGCTCCGGCGAAGACGCCAACTGCGGCGAGTATCAGCCCGACACGTCTCGTAACAGCCCCGCTTCCGTAAGCAACCCCCATCGTCGCTGCTGCGCCGCTTGCGCCAATATTCATCGCGAAGAACAAAGCCAGTCCGATCGCCAGAGCTGTCATCCACAAGAGTACCGCACTCCATTCAGCTAATGTCTAGTATTTACATGTGAATTATAGGTGATTGATGATGCAACCGTCAACTTTTTTGTGCTTCCTTATCCATTTCGTTTTTGGAACTGCGGTAATACCTGTACTGGACATCAACCGATTCATCCACTGCCGTTTGGATCTTCCAGGATTTAACGTATCATTATTTTCCATTTTCATCAATACGCTCGGGAACTCGTGACACGCAAAAAAGCAGCCGACCCCACGCCGACTGCTAATGATACGCCTAGTCATTCTTTTTTCCTGAATCTTCTGAAGAAGCTCACCTTGCCTCGCCCTTCACAAGCCTCGCATGGCACTGTCCCTAGCCCCTGGCAGGCCGGACACTTGGAGTGGCCAAGCCCCATCCCCTCGCCCGAGCATTCCTTGCATCGAACCGTTCCAGCACCCGAACAACTTTTGCATTTCATGACCGTACCCTCCCATTTGGCGCACATTCACGCAACTCGCTGTACGATGCCATAGCGATAAGCGATCACGTGGCTAACCATCCTTGTAAACGCATGCATCTAATACATGCATATGGCTTACAACGATGATTATTCCTCTGACCCAGGGTTTGCAGCGGTCATTTCCCTCATAACAGCCGTACGAGCCAGCAATTGTATCGTCATATCGTCCATCGGCGGGTTGTGAAGTCCGGCACGAACATCGCGATAATATCGTTGCAACGGGTTCTTGAGCGACAGGCTGTGTGCGCCGACGACCCGCATCGCCAGATCAACAACTTTCAGCGCGGCATTCGTCACCGTCATCTTCACCGCTCCTAACTCCGGCTTCAGCGCATTCCTGTCTTCCTCGTCCGACTCATCCCATCGCTTCGCGATGGCATACAGGAATTCCCGGGAACGCATCAACTCCAGCTCCATCTCCCCGATCTTGCTCTGCACGTTCGGCAGGTTGATGATCGTGCCGCCGCTTAAGCTGTTCGGCGCATACTGCTGGGCGAATCGTATAGCATAGCTCTGGGCTGCCTGCGCGATGCCGAGATAGCACGCAGGGATATGGAGCAGCCACCCGGAAGCCCGCTTGCTGCTGGCGTCCAGCCAGTCCACGAGATAGGAAGCATCGACGCGCACATTCTCGAGCACTAGATCATGGCTGCCTGTACCGCGCATGGCGACACTGTCCCACGTCTCCTCGATCTTAACGCCTTCCAGATCGCGTGGGACGAGGATGCTCGCTGCCTTGCCTTCTTCCGGAACCGATACATTGACGAGGAAGTAATCGAGCACCGGCGCCAGAGTCGTAAACGTCTTCCTGCCGTTCACAACCCACTGACCATCCGACCAAGCGGCTGTTGTCTGGAATGTTCCGCCTCGAGTCGGACTGCCTGTAGCAGGTTCGGTAGCTGCTCCGTTGATCAGGGCGCCTCTCTTCACCACATCTTCACACAACTGACGGAAGACAGACTCGCTCCAGCTGTTCTTCTCCGCCAGATTCTTCATCGTTCCTACGTGCCAACCGATGGACAGTGCGGTTGATCCATCGCCAGTGGCCAGCGTCTCCTGCAGTCGTACCATCTCATACAACGAGATCTCCTGACCACCATAAACGCGCGGCACCGTCAGAGCCGTGTAGCCTGAGTTTCTGAGGTCTGCAATATGATCATACGGGAAAGCTCCTTCCCGATCGATCTGTTCTGCCCGTTCATGGAATCGTTCAGCCAGCTCACGCGCCAGCTGCAACCTTTCCTCTAAGCTCTGCGTATCAAGAAATTTCATCGACTCCGCCTCCCTTCCTTCATTATAAGATTCCTTGCGGCAAAAGTCATGAAGGAAGGTAATGACGAAATCTTGTTGCTTCGAACCGCTTCGAACCGTCTGAGAGACGATATTTTCTTCTCTCACGAAGCTCACATCGCTTCGAATCGTCTGAGAAACGATATTTTCTTCTCTCACGAAGCTCACATCGCTTCGAACCGTCTGAGAGACGATTTTTCCTTCTCTCACGAGGCTCACACCGAGTAGAAGTCCAGGTCCGGGTCTAGGGCCGATCGACCAGCAAGAAGGGGCAGATCCATCCGTCAGTTTATGCTGACTTTCTGGACTGCCCTTTTCCGAAGATTTGCTTATCGATGTTTGGCCGATGATCATTACCAAGCGTATGCTTGCGGTGCTTCTCCGCCCGGACCTGGGAAGATCTCATCCAGCTTCTTCAGCACTTCCGCGTCCAGCTTGACCTCAACCGCACGCAGCGAGTCCTCGAACTGCTTCAACGTGCGCGGACCGATGATCGGCGCTGTCATCGCCGGATGGGCGAGCGTCCAGGCGAGCGCCACCGTCGCCTCGGATTCGCCGATCTCCCGGCATAGCTTCGAGAACTGCTCCAGCTGCGGACGCAGCTTCTCGATCTGCTCCCGGCGCTTCTCGTTGCGCGAGCCTTGGCCCGGATTCATCACGCCGTTCAAGATGCCGCCATCCAGCGGGCTCCAGGCGATGACGCCGATGCCATGCTCCAACGCGGCTGGCAGCACTTCCAGCTCCGGCAAGCGGCAGAGCAGGCTGTATTTGTGTTGTTCGGAGACGAGCCCGAGCATGCCGCGAGCCTTGGCTTCGTATTGCGCCTTCACCAGATCCCTGGCCGCGAAGTTGCTGGCGCCAACATAGCCGATCTTCCCTTGCTTGATATGTACGTCGAATGCGTTCCACAGCTCATCCCATGACACGTTGCGGTCGACGTGATGCATCTGGTACAGTTCGATATGATCCGTCTGCAAGCGGCGAAGGGAACCTTCCAGATGGCGGCGAATCTTATACGCCGACAAACCGCGGTTTTCGTTGGGATCAACGACCGGAAACTGCATCTCTCCGTACACCTTCGTCGCGAGGATGACCTTCTCCCGCCGTCCGCCGCCTTGCGCGAACCAGCGGCCGATGATCTCCTCCGTCCAACCTCTGTGCTCCAGACCTCCGTAAACATTGGCCGTATCGAAGAAGTTCACGCCGGCGTCAATCGCCGCATCCATGATCTTGAACGCTTCCTGCTCCTCCGTATTCGGACCAAAGTTCATCGTTCCCAAGCACAAGCGGCTGACTTTCATGCCTGTTTTGCCCAAAGTTGCATATTCCATAAAACATTTCCTCCTCCAGCAACGTATATAATGATAGAAGTATCCTCTTTGATTATAAGACAACATTTCCCATCTCGGAACTGTCCGATGTTTCCTTCACTAACATCTAATGCCCTTCAGATAGAATAATCACCACCTACCCCATGAAAAACACGATTCGCTCCGAAAACTTTCATATACCGTCAATGACAGATCTCACACATGGACACTGCTGCATGAGCACCAACCCTCCTGTGAACATTGTATATTCAGATGCAGCAGATTCAGAACTTTGAGTGTGTGGTGGTGATCTTCACCAATCCAACATGCAAAGGAGGATGATCCGCATGGCAACGAGCAGCACCCGCAGAGTTGACCGAGTCGGTTACGTGCAAGCGCCGCATGGCTACTATCCGGATCGTGATGCTTATTCACGCGGGGATGCGTATCGACGTTCTTCTGACAATAGGAGCTTCGCGGATACGCAAACCGCTGAAACTGCCACCTATAAGCCATCGTATATCATAAACGCACAACTGCCATGTCCATCGTCTCCGATGCCGTTGAAGCTGAGCTTCGATGAAGCGAGTTACACAGTCCGCAAAGGGGAGTTCCTGACCTTCACGATCACCTTGCTTATGTCCAATGGACTTCGCATCGATATGTCCAGGACTGCTCATCTGCATATCCTGAACCCGCAGATCATCGCACGCAGAGGCCAAGAATGGCAGGCCATACGAGCAGGAGAAACGATGATAGAAGCAATTACCAATGGCATGCGGGCAACCGCACACATTCGGGTCCTGGAGTAACCCAGCGACGTGCCATCCGATAGGTGAACCGAGAACCGAGAAGAGACGAAAGGGGCTGATGAACAGCCCCTTTCGTTATTTCTAACTCCGCTCTATTCCAGCGCAAGACTCAACAGCTTCATCGGCGTATAGAAGTTCTGCGTATAATACGGAGTGCCGTCGCTCATCAGATAAACGCCGACGCCCAGCCGCTCATACGCGGAATTGAGCAGGTTGTCACGGTGGCCTTTGGAGTTCATCCAGCCGATATGCACCGCGAGCGCGTCTCGCTGACCATAAGCGATATTCTCACCAGCCGCACTGTATTCGATGCCTTCCCTCTTCATTCGGTCAAACGGCGTCAGTCCATCGGGATCTCGATGATCGAAGAATGCTTGAACCGCCATATTGCGGCTATGCTTGCGAGCTGCTGCGGCGGCGGTGTTGTCCCATGTGAGAGGCTTCAAACCTTCCCTTACACGGGCTGCATTGGCCAATTCGAAGATTTGCCGCTCATAGCTGGATGCGAGACCATCAGTTGGTCTGGCATAGTATCTCTTCAGATCTTTCTCTAGAGTTTGATCGATCAGTTGAACAGCTGCCACTCTGTCACGATCATGCTGATCGTAGTACACCGTCAGATAATAATCCCCGCGCAGGTACACGGCCGAATCTTCATCATCCGATATTCTCATATTGTGAATGACCGCCAGAGGTTCGCCGTATACCGCCTTCACCTCTCGCTTCACTGACTTCGGACCGATCCCGTCCGGAGTTGTCCAGTTGTCAGCGTTTGTCAAGAGGCCGACGACCTTGCCATCCTTCACACCGATCTGCGCATAACGGTTGTAGTCCTCGTTATAGACATACCATTCGAATCCATACTGGCTCACCAATTTCAGCTTCGGCTCCCCCAGCGTATCGAGCAGCTTAGCCTCAGAATCATGGATCATGATGCCGGACACGGCGATATCATCAGGAGTCGTCAAGGTGACCGTGCACACAGGGGAAGGAGCAGCAGAACGCGCAGCGATCTTGATCCCCTTGTTGTACAGATTGTAAATGAACGTAGCCGCCTCTGCCCTGGATAACGTGTCCTCAGCCTTGAAACCGGCGATCGTAGGCGTGGTCTTGCCTCTGGCAAGCCCATTGTCCAGGAGATACTGGATCGCTCCATTGCGCGTGCAGTTCAGTCCAAGAACGCTCGTGATGAGTTCCGCGACGCCGCCTCGCGTCATCACCTTGGAACGTCCTTCTTGCGTCACTGCCCAATTCATATGAACCGCGAAGGTATAGTCCTGCAGATCCCAGGCGGAGCCGGCAGGCAACCGGATCGCCCTGTATTCCGCTGCATAGTCCGAATCAGCAACGAATGCGCGAACGAGCATCGTGACGAACTCCGATTGAGTAACCAGACGGTCAGGTGCAGCATTGCCGTTCGGCAAACCTTTGATGATCCCCCGCTCACTGGCCCACATCATCGTCTCGTAAGCCCAATGCGTACGCGCCAGATCAGGAAAACCGGTTGCCGCAACAGGATGTTTCGTGTAAGGAATGATAAATATGGAGAGCAAAATGATGAAAAGCAGCGAAAGCCTGCCGTACTTGCGCATACGGACACTCCTCTCAGTTGAATCCAACCTTAGCTATGAATTGTTACTATTCATAGTGCCGGTTAGTTGCG
>Ga0310829_1001688_pt1 | contig 11698 bp, 14 predicted proteins | sample WT_ome_4_FD_202244 | JGI IMG/M metagenome (GOLD analysis project Ga0310829, IMG submission 202244) | Sorghum-adapted microbial communities enriched on wild type (WT) sorghum from Joint BioEnergy Institute, Emeryville, California, United... ... | reverse complement strand
GTAGATATGGTTCAGGAACGGATTCAGGCCGGCGTATTGCGCGGTTTTCAGGAACAATTGGAACTGCGCGGGCGTCGTGCCCTTTGCGATCGTCTGCTGGATCACCTGAATTTCTTCCGGCGAATATTCGCGGATTTGGATGGCTGTCGTTTGGCTCAAGATTAGAAACCTCCTTTCGCGGTCTCCAGACCGCGTTTGATGGACTTGCGAACGTGTTCCCATGCCTTCGCCTCGACGGCGGCCGGGTCTTCGCCCGGCTCAACCGTCAACACAACGCCCGCGTCGACTTTCAGCGATTCGTAGTTGCCGAGGTTCTTGGTATAGGTGAAGCCGACCGAGATTTCCTTGACTTGGCTCATCCGCGAATCACCGGCCCGTTGTAGTAGACTTTGAGCGGTACACCGCTAATCTTTGCGATCTTCCTCCGAATGCGCCGGGGAACGAACCGCCCGTAGTCCCGGATGATCGCCTCCGACACCGCGGAGACGCCGATCGTGCCGGGAATGTAGGGAAGCACCTTGCGTTTGGTCGTATGCTTGCCGCGCAGCACGCGGAGAAGGTTCATCAGGTTCAATCCGCCCACTCCTCCTTCTCGATTTTGAGTTCCTGATCCCGGACCGCGCCGGCCGTGATGAGCTGGTCATATACCGCGATGGGGCCGGTGTATTCGCCGATATGGTCAACGAAAACGGGAGTGATGAGTTCGGACTGACCGAACAGCACTTCCGACAGTTCCAGGCCGGCTTCCATCCCTTCGCCGAACGAGAGCTGTACATAGTCCTTGCCGTCCATTTGGATCACGAACGTGTCTTCGAGTTCGCCGTTCTTGAGTCGGTTGTGCAGTTTGATTTTGAGTCGGCGGAACAACCCCTGCACCTTCTCGGCCTGAAGTTCGGCCTCCTTGGCGCGGTATTCCTTGATCGCGTCGATGATGAAGATGCTCTCGTTGAGTGATTCCTTCGTGGATGCTTCGGCAGCCCGCGCCTTTTCGACATCCTGCTCAAGCTGCTGGCGGCGTTCCTTCTCGCGCGCGGCGTCGAGGATGGCTTGCTTCGCTTCCTGCCAGCGTCGGAGCTCGGCCACCTTCTCGGAAACGTCGATGAACGTCAGGCCAGCCAGTTCGGATTCAGCGGCCTTTCGGTCGGCGACAACCTGATCGTATTCCGCCCGGAACGCTTCGATCGTCGCATTGTAGTCCCGTTCTGCCTTCTCCAGCGCGTACCCTTGAAGTGTCTGACCGCACGTCGGGCAATTGGACCCCGGTTTACGCTGCTTCAACTGTTCGTATTGCTCTTTCATGCGGTTTCGCTTATCCAGCAGCGAACTGATATCCCAGTTCAAACGTGCGATCCGTTGGTTGTTCTCGTCCGCTTCTGCGATCGACGATTGAATTTTCGAAATTTCCGTGTCGATCTTCGCGATGTCCGCCTGCGCCGTTTTCGGATCGACCTTCGGCGCCGAATCCATCGTGGTAAGCTGCTCTTGCAGCGTCTTCCGACGGCTCTCGGCAGCGATCAGTTCCTTTTCCAGACGGTTCTTCCGGTCGCGGTGAATCTTCTCAAGATCGGCCATCGAATGCTTCCGGGTCAGCTTGTCCAGTTTGGCGGCCTGCGGCTCCGGCAGATGTTTGAACACTTCGGACTTCGCCGGCGGAACCACGCGCCGCAGGATGAGCTCGCGCTGCTTCGTCCAATGGAGCGTGAAGAAGTAGCGCGGGTTGTACAGGGAAAGGAATTCATCGCGGTCGAACAGACCGGTAACGGTGTTGTCGAATTCCCGAGCCTTCACGGGAACGTCGTTTACCTTGAACACGTTGTCACCGCCGTCGATCCCGCGCTCCAGCTTGATCGGCTTGCCGTCGACATCGAGCAGCAGCGCTGCCCGCGTCACGTCGGCCTCGTATGTGGTCGGTTTCGGCGACCACTTCTTGCCGTTCAGGTCCGTTCCCCACAGCACCCACACCGGCGCGGTTCCGATCGACGTTTTGCCGACGCCGTTACGCCCGGACAGGCGGGCGATGCGGCCGAAGTCGACCTTCAGCCGCCTGTGCTCCGTGAAGTTCTCCAGCTCGAGTTCAATGAAGCGGACGCGCATTGCCTTCACCACCGTCGTTGTTGTCGATGACCATGAAGACTTCGCCGGTCCACGAGTTGAGTCGGTAATTCTCGTCCGGCGAAATGCCAAGTGCTTCATAGGTGCGCCCCCACAATTCGAGTTCCTTGATCTCCAACTCGACGGAGCGTTTCATTCTCTCATTGACGGCGTCCGCTTGTTCTGTGAAGTATGCTGATTCAGCCATTTCCGGGAGTTGTTTGGGGTCGACCGTGAGTTTCCCGTCAACGATGTGCCGTTTGAAGAATTCGAGATTGAATTCGTCTTGAGCGATCTCCGCCTCGAGTCGCAAAAGCGTCGTTTCCGTGTTCTTTCGGAGCCATTCATCGTGCAGTTCGCCTGTTATCACCCCAACGTAGACTTCATTCCTCCGGGCGAGTTTATCGAACAGTTCTTTCAGCATCGTGTTTTCCTCCCTTGCTCCCATCGTGTATAATGGGAGTGCGTGAATTTGTTGGCCGCCGATTCGGCGGTCTTTTTGTTTACGCCTCGGCCGGGATGTGCTCGTGCTTCTTGATCCACTCGTCCAGTTGTTCCTTGCGGAAAAGGAAAGACTGTCCGAATCTGTAGTGCGGCACAATCTTCTTCCCAACCCAGTTTCTCAACGTCCAGTGAGATACGCCAATGTAGGCAACAGCTTCGTTAAGGCTCATGAGTTTTCCCATTGTCCCGTTCACCCCCTTCCGCGCGTTCTTCCAGCGCTGTGTCGCGCCGTATCTTCCATGAGTCGATCTCCGGCTCGTCAAGCTTGTCCGGCATTATCCGCAACGGGCGCCGGTCGTCCGGCGGGCTGAATCGGTCCATCCTGCTCGACCTCCGGGATCAGGCGGTAGTACGCCCGGTTGTAGATGTCCGTCACGTCGGCCGTGCGGACGACGATTCGATCCGGCGTGATCTCTGTCGGTTCAGCGTTGATGGTCAGGTTCGCGCCCAACATGTCGTTTCATCGCCTCCAATCTGGTCCGGAATCGCTCGTATTGCCGCCGCGCCCATTCGGCGATTTTCGGACGCTGTTCGAAAAGCATGCGTTCCTCAAGGCCGAGAAAGAAGGAGCAAGCGTTGAGAAGGCGATTTTTGCGGATGGTCTGAAGCATTGGTTGGTCATCCCCTTCATACTGCATTTTTGTTACGTTCTCGTAACGACGAGTCCACAAAAAAGAAGCGTTCGAACGGTCCGCCGAATACGGTAAGAACCCCGGCGATAAAAGCCGTACCGGGCGAGTTGTGGCGAGGATCAGTAATAGGCAGCATCGCCCGCCAGACTTGCGTTACAGACACGCCGAGCGCCGCAGCAATCTGCGTGTTGTTCTCAAGACCATGTTCCATTGCGGCCTTCATGAACGCATCATTTTTCAACCTTATCGCCGGTTTTCTCAAATGCATCACCCCCGCGTATTTAGTCAAGGTGTTACGAGGTTGTAACACAAATATACCTTCCGCCTCGTCATTTAGCAATATGGTGAAACAAAAAAATTGCGTGCACGTAATACTATTGGTATAATGCATTATGGTTTGATAAAAAATGGGAGGAATGTTTTGGTGCAATCGAAAGGATATGGTTCATTCATTAAGCATCATAGATTGGCAAGCGGTTATAAAACGATGCGGAGGTTTGCGGAGGCAACTGGAATATCAGCCGCGACGATTTCGAGGATTGAGGCAGAGATTCAAAAGCCGGAACCGGATACGTTAAAGGTTTTTGCAAAATACCTTCATACGACATCGCTGGTCGAGCTGATGGTTATTTGCGGATATTGGGACGATGAAGAATTACTCGAACCAATTGATATGAACAAAACATCTAAACCTATCACCCAAAATGTCCAAATAAATGAGTCCTCCGTCACCCACACGGTAGCGAAGGACGTGTCGGAAATCTCGATTGAGGAGCTGGAGAATCGTACTCTCACATACAAGGGCCATGTTCTGACCGAGGAACAGAAACGTCATCTACTTCAAATACTTCGTGCGGCCGCGGAGATGGTCGATCCAAAATGATGCATTCGAGATAATCAACGGCTTTCGAGACATCGACTCCGCGAATCTTCAATTCTGTCAACCAGCATTCCAGATCAACCATCGTCGCAACCGCCCCTTTCGTGGAATATAGACACGCCTCCATATGGGGGTGTGTTGTAATTTTCGTCACACTTTATCAGTTTTTGTACATGTAGAAATCCCTAATTTTTCCGTCCCTCCTTTCTTCCCACTTTTTTCGTTTCAACCAATGCTCTAAATATCCGTTTATAGGACGTTGGCACTTTGTGCAGATGAAGGCAGGCGGTCCTTCGTCTCTCGTCCAGCGTGGTCGAGCGTTTACCATACATGTGCAGATTTCGATTATCATACCATCACCCAAATGCGAACATCTGTTCTCAAATTATATGACCATACGGAAGAATTGTCCAGACTTTACATTGGTTCATGAATGTGATATATTGGGCGTGCCGTTGTGCGGAAGCACCGCCGCGGCCCCACACAAGCAAAAAAAGCCCCGCCGGCCGATTGGCCGAGCGGGGTTTCGTCATTTCCGAGTATTCGGGATCAGTCCGGCGCGATGCAGAATCGTCACGAATCGATAGAAGTCCAGGCTGCTGCCCTGTGGCGTGTCGACGATGCCGGCCGCAACCGCTGCGTCGACGGCCGGTTTGGCCCATTCAGGAATTTTATCCATGGCGTGCGCGCCGAGCAACACGCCGACCTGGTTGGACAGGGACGATACTTCCTTCCGCAAAGCCTCGACATCTTGCTGAAGCTGCTTGATCGTATCAAGCATTCGCAACACCTCGTCATCGTATTTTTTCAGTCCGTACTCTCGGATGATCGCCATGAGCTTGCCGGGGTACGCCGGATCAGTTGCGTATCCACAGAGCTGGAGGGCGGTACATTGTTCCTCCGGAGATTTTGCCGTCCGGACGCGGGCATAACGTGGGAGTTGGAACAACAGGTCCTGGTCCCGGTAGAAATGATAGATCGACTTGTACGCCCTGAATGCGGCCGTCGTGTCGATACGTTGTCCGTTCACGACCTCCCAGGTTCCCTTCTTGACATAGCTTCCGTCCCACCATTCGTTCGGCTTGCCGCTTCCGACCTTGATCCCCCCGAGGTTGTACCACGGATGGATGACGCCCCCGGTCTCGAGCAGGTTCTGCGCCAGCCGGACAGAGACGAACAGCGGGGAGCCCTCCAGCCGGGCGCGGAAAGCGTGTGGGACGAGGGCGGCGAAGAATTCAGCGCGAGTCATTGCTTTCGCCCTTCCCGCGCAAAATTTCTACCGCCCGCTGGATGACCGGCGGAATCGGCACTCCGAAGCGGCCGAGGTTCTCGGTGATCGAGAGTAATTCATTCGCCAGATAGAAAAACACCGCCGCATCCCGGAACAGGTGTGCGTCACCGAGGGTCGAGTCGACCAGATGCGCGACGGCCACGACGGCGAAGATCGCGACCTTCCGGGCTATCCCCCACAATCCGACATCACTTCGCAGCTTTCCCTCTTTGGCAGCCGCTGCGACACCGGACACGTAATCCAAAGCGACAAGGACGAGCAGAACAGAAAGCAAATGCGACCATCCTCCGAACAGGAACGACGTAACGGCGCCGAATATGGCGACGCCCGGTTTGATTGTTTGGAGCCAGTTTTCCATAGACATCAGGCATCCCTCCAAAAATTGAGGGCCGCGCCGGTTCAGCGCAGCCCTTTCAGTTGTTGCTCACGTAGTTTTTTCAGCTCTGTCTCTCTTCGCCGTTGCTCCATCAGCGTCCTGTAGAACGTCTGCGGATCGTCGATGTTCTGATAAACCCTTGTTTGACGCTCACTTAACGGTCTTCTGTTCTCACGGGCGTACTCTTGCCCCTCGGAAGTGGCGTATGGCCCGAAAAGTGCCGCGCGAAGGGTGTTTTGTGGCGTGCTTTCGACCGGAAACCGCAGCTTCGGCTCCTCAATCCGCAGGCCGGTGGTCAGCACGTTCTCGGTGTACGATCCACCGCGGACGAGCGCGTCGACGCCGCTGATCGTCTTCTTGAGCTGGTTGCCGCCGAACGGCAGCACGAATTTAAACAGCGGGTCCGTAATGGCGCCGGCGACCAGCAGACCGGAGCCGAAGCGCGTCGGATCGTTCTCGCCGAATAGTTCTTTGCGGGACGGCATCTCGTAGCCATAGAAATTAAACCCATACGTCGGATAGAGCGTTGCAAGCGTCTGGCCGAATGGCATGTTCGACAGCACTTCGCCGGCCATACGTCCGCCCCGTTGCAGGATGCTTGCATCCTCCGCCGTCGCCGCGTCATAAATCGCGTCGATCGGGTCGAACACAACTCCGCTTCCGGTCGTCCGCTCGAATGCCTTGTTCAGTAGCCAGTTGGCCGCAAACAGCGTCACCAGCGCGCCGAACCGTCTTTCGTCAACAAAGTCTTTCATCACGCGCCACAGGTTGTTCACTTCGAGTTGGAACGGTGCGACGAGGTTGAAGACTTTAGACTTGATGAGCAGTGGCTGCTCGCCGACGCCGCGCCCGCCGACCAGCCGGCGCGTCTGCTCGTCCGCGAACTTCACCGGATCGGCGACACCCTGCCGGATGGCCTTTGCATACGCCGTGTTCCATACGAACGACGTGCCGATGCGGTCGGACGCCTCCATCATGAATTCAGCGAATCGACGCGGCTGCTCCCACCACTTTTGGTCGAAGCGGCGGAACGTGCCTTCGATGTAACGCTCTTTCAGGAACTTTGACCGCTGCATCGCTTCGTTCGGTTGAAACACGCTTTGGATCGTCCGCAGCGCGCCGGCCGGGGCGTCGATACCGCCATAGGCAATCCCGTTCGGGATGTTGGCGAGCTGTGACAGCGTCGACCGCACGTTGCCGAGGATGACGTTCGCCTTCACCCGGTTGTTGGCCCACGTCAGCCATTGAAGTGCTTTTCGTCCGCCCAATCCTGCGACAAACCTGTCGAATTCAGATGTTTTCCCGGCCAGATCGTTGGCGAAGTTATGGAGGAATGCAATAAAGTTATTCAGGTTCTTCGTCTGCTCCGTGTCCTCCGCAAGCCGCTTTGCGAGGTTCCGGAAGACCGAGATATGCGGGTCGATATGGATCGCATACGACGCCGCCGGAATGTAGTCGAGAAAGCCTCCGACCGCATCGTCTTTGAATTCGCCGAGCCCGCGGCGCTGTTTGAAGCTCGCCCATTTCGTCTTCGGCTGCGTGAACGGCGAGATGCCGGCGAGCGACGGAGAAATCTGCGTCGCCGTGGTGTCGAACAGGTTCTTCAGGCCAGACCAACCGCGCAATTCCTGGAAGTGCCGGTAGTAATCCCGGCGGTACGGAACCAGCTTCTCCGGCCGGTTCGGGTAGATGCGCGCAAGCACCGCGTTGACCCGGTTAATCAGGTCATCATATTGCCGGCGGAACCATTCGTTCGCCTGCACGATGTTCTGCCACTTGTCCGGCGCCGCCTTCTGCAACTCATCCAGCGTGATCCGGCCCTCGCCGAACTGCTGTACCAGCGCGGATTCCTTCGAACCCTTCTTGATGCCGAGCCCCTTCACGATGTCGTTGTAGAGCGCGTCTGTGAGCCGCTTCTGCTCCTCGGCGTATGCGCCCTTCGCGGCGTCGAACGGATCGAGGATGGCGCGCTTCACGCTCTCATAGTGCGGGCCGAACACCGTCTTGAAGTTGCGGTACACGTCTGCCGTGTTCAGGTTGATCGTCGACAGGTCTTTCAGCTTCTGCCCCTCAAAACCGGTCAGGCCGAGTTCTTCGGACTCGATCTGCTTCTGGATGACCTTGTATTGATCCTTCGCCCGCCGGTAGATTTCTCGGACATACGGCCGTATCTGCTCGCCGAAGTCCCGGACCATTGCCTCGGTGAAGTCTGCCAGCCGCACCGCGCCCTTGAGCATGTAGCCGGCGCCAATCTTCGCATATTGGGCGTAGATGTCGACCGGGTTGCTGCTCAACCGGTTTCTGCTGGCTGCCAACTCTGCGCGGGCGCTTTCAATCAGACGATCGGCGAAGGCGTTCACCCGGTCCCTGACGCGCGGCGCGATCTCGTCGAGCTCCGGCGGTTCGATTTCGTCGGCGAACGGAACATCGTCATCAACGGTGCGCGCCGGCTGCAGTTCTTCGAGTTGCCGCGGGCGGGCGGCCGTCATGGGTTGTGCTGCCTGCGCTGGCTGCACTTCCGACCGTTGGGCGAGCTGTTCCGCCCGAGACATCCGAGAAGCACGTTCCGCCCATGTCGGGTCTTGCGAGCGCACCAGCGGAACACCGGCAATCTCACGCATGCGAAGTGTTTCGCGGCCCCGCTGCAGCGCTTCCGGCGACACTCGGCGCGGGCCCGCCAGCAGTTTTTCGAGATCATACCCGCGTTCCCGAGCGACGGCGATGGACGTGTCGTAGATGTTCATGTTCCGGCGGATGTCTTCGGCCAATTGCCGCATGCCCTCATAGGACAACTTCCGGATCTCGTTCAGCGAGAGATCGGGGATGCCGCTGTTCTGCTGAATCCACCGCGCCAACTCCCGCGGGTTTTCCAGCGGCGGCGTCATCCGCTCCTGCACGATCGGCTTGATTTCGGTAAGCACTTGATCCAGCGACGGCCGTTTTACGACACGGGCGCGCGTCGGTTCGAACGCACGGGTCGTGCGCCGCAGCATGTTGCCGACGGCTCCGATGTACGATTCCGCGATCGGATCGAGGATGGCACCGAGTGCCGCGCTTTCCGCGATATCGCCGAGGCGTTGGCCGATTGTCTGATTGTTCTTCCCGAATGCCGCCTCCGTGGCCTCAAACGGCGCTTGGAAGATCGCCCCCGCCGTCGCCCCGGTCAGCGCGTGCCCGGCGGCCCGCCCTGCGCTCTGTGCAGCCATTCGTGTTGTCGCTGCGGTGATCGGCGAAGCGTTCGTCCGGGCGAGCACCTTCGCCGCGGCGTCGTCGGCCAGTTTCGGAAGCTGCTTCGTGACCTGTCTCGTCAGCCCTCTTGCGGCCCGGTACGCCCCGGCGCCAGCACCCAGGTATCCGACCATGCCGAACAGTTGCGCCGCCTGTTCTTCCTGCGGCGTGCGTTCGCGGTCGCCGCGGACGTACCGTTCGATGCGGTCGGTCAGTTTGTCCGTCAGTCCGAATGTCAGATTGTCCAGCGCATCCCCGGCCATCGCGAACATCGTTTCCGTGAACTTGCCGGCGCCGGCCTGCGCGGCCAGTCCCTTCTTCGCCGGTTTCGTCTCTGTCTTCGACTCGGCCTTCACCTCAGTTCGCGGGAACTTGTCGATGAATTGCGGCCGTGTGAAGTCCTGGACGCGCTGCAGTTCCGGCGCGAACCGTTCGGGCGCGGCTTGTCGCGCGGCTTCCTTCATCGTCTGTGTTGTTGCCGGTTGCTGCATCGGCTGCGTCAAGCGCATCTGCTGCAATTGCTCATAACGAGACAGGCGGCCGCTGCTGGCCACCGTCGGCGTGGTGACGGGTTGGCTCAAGCGTTCGAGAACCCGTCTTCTCGCTTCATCCCCGCGTTGCTGGAGCTGTTCGTATCGGCTCGGCATGGCCGCCTACCCTCCTTATCGTTGATTGAAACCATATTTCCGGTCGAACAACGCGATCTCATCCGGCGTGAGGCCCATCAGAAGCATCGCTTGGTTCTCCTGATCGGCCGGCAGACCGAGCGATGCGATCCGCAGGAACAGTTCTTCGCGCTTCGCTGCGTTCTGCGTGAGTTGTTCGCCGACCCGGGTCTGCTGACCGAGCGCGTCGGTCCTGAATACCGGTTCCATGTACTGCGACCGCAGGCTGTCCAGAACCTGATTGAACGACGCGCCGCTGTATTGGGGGTTCTGCCGCTCAAGCTCTGCCTGCCGCATCTGCCAGTCGAGCGCCGCCCATTGCCTTGCGTTGTCGTCGCGGGCGAGCTCGAGGCGCGCCTGTTCGAGCGAGAGGCCGGCTTGCCGCGCCGCGTATTCGAGTCCGAACTGACGGACGTTTTCGCGGAACCGTTGGAGCTCAAGGTCATTCTGGAACGCACGTTGCTGCTCATTCGCCTGGAATTGACGCCCGGCGAGGTTAAGCGGCGTGTTCGGGTTGGTCGCTTGACGGAACAGTCCGCCCCAATCGCCCTGCGGCGATACCAACCGGCCGGTTGCCTCGCCAACGGCAAGCGCGGCATTGAGGTTCGCCTGCTTGTTTTGAAGATCGAATGCCTGGCCCTGCAACGTCCGCTGCGATCCGCCGGTTGCCGCAAGTGCAGCATACGGATTCGCACCGTAAGTCGACGATTGGCCGCCCAATACGTTCGGGTTGATGTTGCCGGTCCGGTCGACCACGTCGAGATATTGCGACCAGTCGAAGGCGCGGTCGCTCTCGAACGCCTGCCGGTTTGCCATGTACGCTTGCAATGCCCGCTGGAATTCTGCGTTCGTGAGCTGCGAATTCGCGAGGACATCCGCCCGGTTCTCGCCGCGGAGCGCGAGCTCGTATGCGCGTTCGTCTTCGAGAATTTCCTGAATGAGCCGCTGCCGCTCGGCGCCGACCGTATCCTGAAGCGCCTTGTATTTGGCGTTGATCTCGTTCTCAAGCTGGGCGAGCGACTGATTCACGTTCGCTTGCCTCGTCATGAAGTCTTCCTGCATTTCGCGGTCCGTCCGGGCACGCTCCTGCTCGATCATGCCGAGCGCATAGTCGCTGCGGCCGCTGAACGGCGACAGCCGGCGGGCGTTACTCACGTCCTCAACCGCGCGGTTTTCGCCGATGTCTTGCCGCGTGCGGTCGTAGCTGGTCTGAAGTCCCTGGAGTTGTTGCTGCGCTGTCATTTGCGCTGCGGCGATGGCCTGATCGGCCGCGGACCGTTGCCGCTGAAGCTCGGCCGCAATTTGCTGATCGACGTATGCCTCGATCGCCGCCAGATCGCGGACCGGTATCGCCGGCTGCGGGATCGGAATCTGCTGCGTTGGCGTCGGCGGCACGAACACGCCCGGATTCGGAACGGATGTCGGTTGCGGGATCGTGGGCTGTTGTGGCGAATTTATCACGCCAGGATTGAACCCCAGATTCTGCGTCAGGTACTTGTACTGAGCACTCGTATCCATCCCCTTCGCCTGCCGCTCCGCGATCACCTGAAGCGTCCGCTCGATCTCGCTCTGACGAAACGCAGGGTCCTGAATTTTCGCCTGATTCGCTTCAATCGCCCGGTTGGTCGCGGCGTTGGTCCCATAGGTTGCGCCGCCATATCCGGTAGCGGGCGCGGTTCCCGGCGACGTGGCTGCGTTCTTGACCGGGGTCGTCGGCTGCGGGATCGAAGGGTTACCCGTTGTCGCAGACGGCTGTTTCGGCTGCGGGATAGATTGATTCGACTTGATCGCGTTTCCGAGCGCGGCCCCGAGACCCGTGAGCCCCGATGCCGGTTGCGGAACCGGCGTAGACGTTCCGGGTTTTGTTACCGTTACAGATTTCACCTTGACGGTGTTCGTCGCCATAAAAAACACCCCCGAAAATAGCAAGAGCACCCTTTCCGGGGGTGCTCTGGCTGAATGGAGTCAAATAGAAAGAGCGCCTGAACAGGCGCTCTCAATCAGAGTTTATTAAGTTCCGCGATCAGTTTG
>Ga0310829_1001680_pt1 | contig 11746 bp, 12 predicted proteins | sample WT_ome_4_FD_202244 | JGI IMG/M metagenome (GOLD analysis project Ga0310829, IMG submission 202244) | Sorghum-adapted microbial communities enriched on wild type (WT) sorghum from Joint BioEnergy Institute, Emeryville, California, United... ... | reverse complement strand
AAATAAAAAAACCTAATAATTTCATAAATCAACCAAAGAATCTGCCGGAGTCCCTGCGCATAAACCCATAATAACCCAATTAACCCGTACGAAACTCTGTATAATCCCTGTTTGTAAGCGCTCTATAATAAAGCCACCACCGATTCAGGTGAAGAAATAGGGAGGTATGGAGACTATGAAGCAAAGGATGAAATGGCTGGCGGCCATCGCCGTAGCCCTGATCATGCTGTTCGCCGCTGCTTGCAGCAACGGCAGCAACTCCGGCGGCGGAGGGACGACGCAGACTAGCGGCGGGGGAGGCGGAGGCGGTTCGCAGGCGAAGGACAAGATCGTTCTCGGTTTCGCCCAGGTCGGGGCAGAGAGCGGCTGGCGTACGGCGAACACGGACTCAATCAAGCAGGCGGCTGCTGATGCCGGGATCGAGCTGAAGTTCTCGGATGCCCAGCAGAAGCAAGAGAACCAGATCAAGGCGATCCGCTCGTTCATTCAGCAGAAAGTGGACGTCATCGCATTCTCACCGGTCGTCGAATCCGGTTGGGAGACGGTGCTGCAGGAAGCGAAAGAGGCGGGCATACCGGTCGTGCTGACAGACCGTGCGATCGATTCGGACGATGAGTCGCTCTATACGGCGTTCATCGGTTCGGACTTCGTGGAGGAAGGACGGCGTGCCGGACGATGGCTGCTCGAGCAATTCAAGGATGCCACCGAGCCTGTGAATATTGTTGAGCTGCAAGGTACAACGGGATCCGCGCCGGCCAACGACCGGAAGGCAGGCTTCGAGGAGATCATCAAGGAGAATCCGAACCTCAAGATCATCGCCTCGCAGACAGGCGACTTCACACGTGCCAAGGGCAAGGAGGTCATGCAGTCTTTCCTGCAGGCGCATCCGGACATCGACGTGCTCTACGCGCACAACGACGACATGGGTCTCGGAGCGATCCAGGCGATCGAGGCAGCAGGTCTCGTGCCGGGCAAGGACATCATCATCATCACGGTCGATGCGGTAAGAGACGGCATGCAAGCGGCAGCCGACGGCAAGATCAACTTCATCGTCGAATGCAACCCGCTGCTCGGTCCGCAGCTCATGGACATCGTGAAGGATATCGTGGCCGGCAAAGAGGTGCCGAAGCGCATCGCGGTTGAAGAAGGTACATTCACCTCGGAAGAAGCGAAGGCTGCCCTGCCTAACCGGAAGTATTAGAGCCAACTGCCGATATGGGGAAAGAGTCGCTCAGCCTGACTGTAAGGACGGCCTGACCGACTCTTTCTTGGCATTACGATAGATGAGAGGTCGTGAGAGTATGTTGACGAAACGTCCTATTCTGGAGATGTATGGCATCCACAAGCGTTTCGCCGGCTTCACCGCACTGAATAATGTCAGCTTCCGCCTGTTCCCGGGTGAGGTGCATGCGCTGATGGGGGAGAACGGCGCTGGCAAATCGACATTGATCAAGGTGCTTACCGGTGTCTACAAGATCGATGAAGGCAGGATCCTGTTGAACGACCAGGAGCTTCATGCGGCGAATCCTTATGAAGCGCAGGAGGCCGGGATCGCGACTGTGTATCAGGAAGTGAATCTGTGTCCGAACCTCACCGTTGCGGAGAATATCTTCATCGGCCGCGAGCCGCGCCGCTTCGGGCGCATCTTGTGGAAGGAGATGAACCGGCGTGCGGATGAGCTGCTCCGGTCGAGGCTCCATGTCAGCATCGATGTATCGCAGCCGCTCGGCTCCTACTCCGTAGCGATCCAGCAGCTCGTGGCTATCGCGCGTGCACTCAGCATCTCCGCCCGCATCCTCGTGCTGGACGAACCGACATCCAGCCTTGACCGACATGAGGTGGAGCAGCTGTTCGCCGTCATGCGCAATCTGAGACAGCAAGGGTTGGCGATCCTGTTCGTCACCCACTTCCTGGATCAAGTGTATGAGATCTCGGACCGCATCACGATCCTCCGTTCCGGAGAGTTGGTCGGCGAATATATGACCTCTGAACTGCCTCGTCTCGAGCTCGTCAAGCACATGATCGGCAAGGAACTGCAAGTGCTGAGTCAGTTGTCCGAGCGGACGGACCGGTCTATCGCGTCTGAGCCGGAACCGTTCCTGGAAGTGCAAGGCCTCGGACGTGCGCGACAGATCGAGCCGTTCGATCTGGAGATCCATCGCGGTGAGATCGTTGGTTTCGCCGGCTTGCTCGGGTCAGGACGGACGGAAGCGGCGCGGCTCCTGTTCGGAGCGGATCGGGCAGATCGCGGACACTTGCGGATCGCAGGTGAAAGGCGTGCATCGATCGAATCGCCGCAGCATGCGATCCGCCAAGGCATCGCCTTCTGCTCGGAGAACCGCAAGACGGAAGGCATCATCGCGGACCTGTCCGTGCGGGAGAATATCATCCTGGCGCTGCAGGCGCGGCGGGGATGGTATCGCGCCCTCTCCCGCAAACGTCAGGAGGAGATCGCAGATGAGTACATCCGCAAGATTAATATCAATCCCAAGGACCCAGAGATTCCCGTCGGCAACTTAAGCGGCGGCAACCAGCAGAAGGTGCTGCTCGCCAGGTGGCTCCTGATGGAGCCGAAGCTGTTCATCTTGGACGAACCGACGCGCGGTATCGATATCGGTGCGAAGACCGAGATTCAGAAGCTTGTGCTGGAGTTATCCGAGGAGGGGATGGCGGTCCTGTTCATCTCTTCTGAGCTTGAAGAGGTCATTCGCGTCAGCGATCGCATCGCAGTGCTGCGCGACAGGCGACTGATCTCGGTGATGGAGCGCGATGAGATCAGCCAAGAGAATGTGATGAAAGCGATAGCGGGGGGTTAAGCATGATGTGGACACGCATCTCGAAGCACCATCTGTTCTGGCCGCTTGTGGCCTTATTGCTCTTGTTGCTGTTCAATGCCGTCTATAACCCCGGGTTTTTCACCATCCGCATCCAGGGTGGCCACCTCTATGGCAGTTTGATCGATATCCTGAACTTCGGATCGCCGCTTATGCTCGTGGCGATCGGCATGACGCTGGTGATCGCCACCGGCGGCATCGATCTGTCCGTCGGCTCGCTGGTGGCAATATCCGGCGCAATGGCATGTTACTTGATCAGCCGGAGCGATGATCAGAACAGCCTTGGCGCTGTACTCCTGGCTGTTGCAGCGGCGCTTGGTCTGTCGATCCTGCTCGGCCTGTGGAACGGGTTGCTCGTTGCCGGCGCGGGCATCCAGCCGATCATCGCGACGCTGATCTTGATGGTCGCCGGACGCGGAGTTGCGCAACTGATCACGAGCGGGCAGATCATCACCATCAACAGTGAACCATACCGCTATATCGGCATGGGTTGGCTGTTGATGTTGCCCTTCTCGATCTTCATCGTTGCCATGGTATGGCTCGTCACCGCGTGGATCACCAGGAAGACGGCGCTTGGCTTGTTCATCGAATCCGTCGGAGCGAACCCGACAGCCAGCCGTCTCGCAGGGATCAGCTCTCGCACCGTCCTGCTGGCCGTTTATATGTTCTGCGCCTTGTGCTCCGGCATCGCCGGGCTGATCGTCAGTTCGAATGTCTCCAGCGCCGATGGCAACAATGCCGGCCTGTGGTTCGAGCTGGACGCGATCCTCGCCGTTGTCATCGGCGGTACGGCCCTCACCGGCGGAAGGTTCTACCTGTCGGGCACGATCGTCGGCGCGCTGATCATCCAGACGATGACAACGACGATCTATACGATCGGGGTACCGCCAGAGATCACCCTGGTGGTGAAGGCGCTCGTGGTATTCGCTGTTTGTCTCATCCAATCGGAGACCTTCCGCGGCTTGTTCACCAAGCAGCGCCGCCGCAAAGTCTCTGCTGATCGTGAGGTGAGCCGTCATGCTTAAGCGTTCGTATGTACCTGTGCTGATCACCTTTGGACTGTTTGCGATCGCTTTCCTCGCGGGTTCGCTCAGATACAATGGCTTCTTCTCGCTTCAGGTATTGTTCAATCTCTTGATCGACAACGCTTTCCTGCTCATCGTGGCGATCGGCATGACCTTCGTGATCCTGTCAGGCGGCATCGATCTGTCGGTTGGTTCGGTCGTCGCCTTGACGACGATGTTGTCTGCTTCGCTGGTGGAACAGGCCGGCTGGCCGCCCTACGTGGTTATCCCGCTGGTGCTCGTGCTCGGGGCGCTGTTTGGCTGCGGGATGGGAGCGGTGATCCATTATTTCCGCATCCAGCCGTTCATCGTTACGCTGGCTGGCATGTTCCTGGCCAGAGGATTATGCTATGTGATCAGCATTCAGACGATTACCATCAATGATCCTTTCTATACGAAGATGGCGCTGACGAAGATTCGCTTTCCTGACGGAAGCTTCATCTCGATCAGCGTGCTCATCGCCCTGCTCATCTTCCTGCTGGCTCTGTATATGGCACACTATACGCGTTTCGGCCGCAATGTCTATGCGATCGGCGGCAATGAGCAATCTGCTGTTCTGATGGGCTTGCCGATCGCTCGCACGAAGATGCTCGTCTATGCGTTCAGCGGCTTCTGTTCTGCGCTTGGCGGAGTTGTATTTACCTTCTACATGTTATCCGGATATGGTTTGCATGCGGTAGGGTTGGAGCTGGATGCGATCGCCGCGGTCGTCATCGGCGGAACGCTGCTTACGGGCGGAGTAGGCTACGTCGCGGGTACATTCTTCGGCGTCATGATCCAAGGGGTCATCCAGACGATCATCACCTTCGAAGGGACGCTCAGCTCCTGGTGGACGAAGATCGTCATCGGACTGCTCCTGTTCCTGTTCATCCTGCTGCAGCGAATTCTCAACGCGGGATCTACCAGCAACAGGGCGATGTGACCTATAATAGGTAATAGTCTAAGACAAGGGTGCGCTCTGTGATCAGGCATGTCCAGGTTCACAGAGCGTCTCGTCATCTTGTTCGCGTAAGACGGTGGTGAAGGAGGAACATGCATGTGGGGGAAGGTCAACTTCAGGATCGTGTGTCTGATACTGGTATGCGTCTTGGCACATCTCGTTCTGGCAGCCTGTGATCGGGCAGGAAGCAAGGATGCTGTAGGTCCCGCGATGAACAACGATAACCAGCATGTTCCGACTGTCACTGCTGTAACCGATAGCCAAGGATCAGAGGAGCGGCAGATCGTTCTCGGCTTCTCGCAGCTGGGATCGGAGAGCGATTGGCGCAGAGCGAACACCCGATCGATACAGGAGGCAGCCAAGGAAGCGGGCATCAAGCTGCTGTTTGAGAATGCCGAACAATCGCAGGAGAAGCAGTTCGAGGCGATCCGCAGCTTCATCGAGCAGAAGGTGGACGTGATCGCGATCTCGCCGGTGGTGGAGTTCGGTTGGGAACCGATCTTGGAGGAGGCGAGGCAGGCGGGCATTCCCGTGATCCTGTCCGATCGCGCTGTACAGGTCAGTGATCCGACGCTATATGTGACGACGATCGGTTCAGACTTCTATGAGGAAGGACGCAAGGCGGGCAAATACCTGCTCGACAAGGTGCGCGACCGCCCAGGACCAGTCCGCATCGTTGAGTTGCAAGGCACGAAGGATTCGTCTCCGACGATCGAACGCGCGGGGGGCTTCCGGGAAGTGATCAGCACGCGCAGCGATCTGGTGATCGAGCGGGTGGAATATGCGGACTTTACGCTGGATCAAGGCAGGCAATCGATGCGCCAGATCTTGCAGGATATGGGCGATGAGATCGATGTCTTGTACGCCCATAACGATGATATGGCGATTGGCGCGATCGAGGCGATCGAAGAGTACGGCTTGCAGCCGGGGGAGGACATCATCATCATCTCCGTCGACGGTACCCGCAAAGCCTTCGAGATGATGGTCGAAGGCAAGATCAACTGCGTCGTCGAGTGCAATCCGCTGCTCGGCCCGATCCTGATGCAAGCCGTACGGGAACTCATGGAAGGTCATACGTTGCCGAAGCGGATCGTTCCGCCGGAGAGCGTGTACACCGAGGTTATGGCCAAGAGAGAAGTGGAGAATCGTCAGTATTAGCGCATTATCTGATGCAGCACGCGGTCTGTCTCATTCCGCGGTCAACCACGGCGGCGAACTCCACAGAATGTGTGATGCTGCTCATATACAGTCTTGACAAATTTCTTATACGATAGGTTAAATGAATATAACTCAGACATTGCACAGGGGAGACATATCGTATGTTCAAGAGAATCATGCTCGCGGCGGATGGATCCGAGCACTCCTTAAGAGCGGCTGATAAAGCGGCGATGATCGCAAGTTATGATGATGAGAGCTACGTCAGCGTCGTGTATGTTGTCGATTCCGACGAATCAAGACATGAGATCCTGGAGAGTTGGGAAACGAGCGACATCAGCAGCAAGCGCAGAGCGAAGCTGCAGCCGATCGAGGACGCGCTTCGTCAGGCGGGGGCCAGGTTCGGAACGATCCTGCTGGAGGGCAAGCCGGGTCCGACGATTGTGGATTACGCCAACAAGCATGGATTCGATCTGGTGATCATCGGCAGCCGCGGGTTGAACTCGCTGCAGGAATTTGTGCTGGGCAGCGTGAGCCATAAGGTAGCCAAGCGCGTTGAATGCCCGGTGCTGATCGTCAAGTAACGCGGAGGTCCATATTCGTATAAGCAGGCCGAGAAACGGTCTGCTTTTTTGATGTTGATCTGAGGAGCAATCTGCTTCCAATTAACTGGCTGCTGTCTGCTGAGCAACAGAATATCTATGAGGTTTTCTTCGTTTGGAAGCATGATGTGATAGACTATAGGAAGATTGCGATAGGAGCGAAGGGTGAGGGTATGGTCCGAATTTTGTATATAGAAGATGAGCGGGAGATTGGCGAGTGGGTCACCCGGGATCTGACGGAGCGGGGATATCAGGTGACATGGCTGACGAGCGGCGAAGGGGCAGAGCAGCATGCCAGGCAGGCGGATGTCGCCGTGCTCGATGTGATGTTGCCCGGCCTGGACGGGTTCTCCGTCGGCAAGCGGCTGAAGCGGGAAGCGCCTGATCTGCCGATCCTGATGTTATCTGCGCGCAGCGCCGTGGAAGACAAGGTAGAAGGCCTGAGTTTCGCCGATGATTACTTGACGAAGCCGTTTCACCCGGAGGAGCTAGCGGCGCGCATCGAGGTGCTGCTGCGGCGCACACAGAAGTTCGAAGATGTATTGATGCTGAGGCATCTGAAGATTCAACTCCAGAATATGCAGATCATCGACACGAGAACCGGCGAGGAGATCGTGCTGACCGGCAAGCAATATCATCTGTTTCAATACTTCCTGCGTCACCTCAACCAGATCTTGACCAAGGAACAGCTGTATGAAGCGGTATGGGGAGAGCCTTATCTTGAGGGCGACAAGACGCTGATGGTGCATATCCGTTATCTCAGAGAGAAGATCGAGCAGAATCCTGCGGAGCCGCAGATCATCGAGACGATACGCGGCATCGGGTATCGGGTGAGGAGATGAGGCGCGTGTTTCGTTCGCTGCAAGCCAGATATATGTTGATCATCCTGACTGCTCTGGTGCTGATGCAGGTCGGGTACCTGGTGCTCAGCATCGCCATGTCGCTCGGTCTGGACATGCAGGACCTGAAGCCGACGGAAAGTGCCGTCCAGGTCGAGAAGGAGTGGCACGAGGCGGCGGGCAGCCTGGCGGAAGTGTCCCCTGAGGTGATCCGGGACCTGTTCGCAGCCTGGAAATCCCGCTATCCGGAAGCGTCGATGTTCTGGGTAGACGGGGATGGGGTGCTGCGCGAACAGACCGCGGGCAGAGAAGGGGAGATACCGACTCAGTGGACCGCGGTATCGACCGCGCAATTTATCAAGTCGCGGTATGGCGGCGACCCGTTCACAGTGATCGCGTTCGTCGGTCAGGAGGGCAGCGGCGGCTTCGTGGTGATTGAGATGCCGCGCGCGATGTTCGATCCGCCGATCATGCAGGTCTATGACCGGTTCGGGACCTGGGTAGCCATCGGTATGATCGTGATCGTGGTGGTATTTATCCTGATCTCGTACTTGTTCTTCCGCCGGATCCGCAAGCGGCTGACTCAGCTGCAGGAGGCGATGACGCTCCGCGATGTCGACGGCTTGCCGGTGCAGGTCGAGCTGTCGGGCAAGGATGAGATCGGTCAACTGGAGCAATCGTTCAATGAGATGGTGCTCAAGCTGAAGGTGAGCAAGCAACGTGAAGAGCAGGAAGAGCAGTTGCGCCGCGAGCTTATCGCCAATCTGTCCCATGACCTGCGTACGCCGCTTACGAAGATTCGCGCTCAGGCTTATACGATCGGCAAGGAAGAAGTGTCCAGTGATGGCAGGAGAGCGATTGAAGCGTTGGAGAGGTCGGTCGTCAATCTGGATCGGCTGATCGACAACCTGATGTCATATACGCTCTTGATGGCGGGCAGATACCAGTATAACCCCCAGACTACAGATATCGTGCGGCTGGTGAAGGAGCATCTCGCCACCTGGTATCCGCTGTTCGAGAAGGAAGGCATCGAGGTCGACGCCGATCTGCAGCCTCTGAGGCAGTACGAATGGAGGGTCGATCCGCTCTGGATGGGGCGTGTGCTGGACAATCTCTATCAGAACGTATTGCGCCATGCGAGGAGCGGCCGCTACATCCAGGTGACGCTGACTTCAGCAGAGCAATATGATGCGATCATCGTATCGGATCATGGACCGGGCATGCAGAGCGGACAGTCGGAGGAGAGAGGCGCCGGCATCGGCCTGTCGATCGTGGACCGCATGCTTCGAGGAATGGACCTGGACTGGGACATCCAGTCTGACGAGCGCGGTACGACGATTATCATCAAACGATATCGGAAGTAAGGTAATGTCAGGCAGATCGCCCGCACTGAGCCAGTCGCTGACAGGCTGCTTGCGATTCGCCGCCAGCAAACTCCTCATGAGGAACGGGTGGAATGGATGATTGCCTGTTGCCTTGTGGGGAGTTTCTTCATGTTCTGGTGTATGACAGACGGTTGTTTATGCCGGATTATATAGACGTAGACTTGTATCTGTCGCGCAAGAGCTGCTTGGCGATATAGAAGATCTGCCCCATATGCTCGGAGTAGTCACCTCGAAACCATATCTTTCCTATTCGGCTTACCGCCGCTGCATTCCTTCCTATCCAGGTATCTAAACAAATGTGAACAGATTTTTAAACAGAATTTAAACTTCACTTGCACCGGGATTTAACCTTGGCCTTATACAATGGGAGTCGAGGTGATAGAAGTGGAGTATATCGTAGAGACGACAAAGCTGACCAAGATATTCGGGAAAGAAACGGCTGTTAAAGGGCTGAACATGAAAATACCGCGCGGAGAGATCTATGGCTTCCTCGGACCAAACGGTGCGGGCAAGACGACGACGATCCGCATGCTGCTGGGACTCATGAAGCCAACGTCGGGCTCAGTCAACATCTTCGGGAAGGATCTGCGAAGCGACAAGCTGAACATCCTCAGAAAGGTCGGTTCGCTCGTGGAGAATCCATCCTATTATCCGCATCTAACGGCTTATGAGAATCTGGAAGCGATGCGCAAGCTCATCGGCTGTGAGAAAGCGCGGATTCACGAAGTGCTGGAGATTGTTCGGCTGACGGAGGTCACGAACAAGAAGGTGAAGGGCTTCTCGCTCGGTATGAAGCAGCGGTTGGGCATCGCGATGGCACTGCTCAACCAGCCGGAGCTCCTGATCCTCGACGAACCGACCAACGGCCTCGATCCGTCCGGCATCATCGAGGTGCGCAATCTGATCAAGAGCTTGCCGCAAACGTATGGGATGACCGTGTTGATCTCCAGCCACCTGCTGTCAGAAGTCGATCAGGTGGCGACGACCGTCGGCATCCTCTCCAAGGGCAAGATGATCTACCAGGATTCGATCGAAGCGATGCGCCGTCATGCGCAGAGTCAGATCACGATCCGTGTCAGTCATGGGGAGCGGGCTTGGCGCAGCCTGATGGCTGCTGGCATCAAGACCCAGTTCGAGGGCGATACGGTAATGCTGCACGATCATACGGATGATGCGACAGTGGCGGGTGCTGTGCGTGCACTTGTCCAGGAGAACATATCGGTCTATCGGATCGAGGAGGAGCGCCGTACGCTCGAAGACATCTTCCTGCAGATGACGACGAAGGAGCGAGCCGTATGATGAGGAAACTGCTTCAGGTCGAGCTGATGAAGATCAAGCGCAGGGGGTTCTGGTTCCTGACGTTCCTCGGGCCGATCGGCGTGGTGGCTCTGCAGGTCGTCAACTATAGCGTGCGCTGGGATTACCTCAAGACGCTGAGCGATGATCACTGGCTGTTCTATCTTCAGAATGTCAGCGGATTCACGCCGCTGGCGTTGGTGCTCGGCATCGCGATCCTCACCTCGTCCATGGCCAGCATCGAGATTGAAACCAACGCCTGGAAGCAACTGCTGGCGCTGCCGGTGCGCAAGACAAGCGTCTATCTGGCCAAGTTCACCGTGCTGGCCGGACTGCTCTTCATCGCTTCTATCGTGTTGTGCGTGGCGACGCTTGCTTACGGGCTGACCTTGGAGTTTGGCGGCGCAGTGCCGGTCGCCGATCTGCTGGAATATAGCTTCTATCCGTTCTTCGCATCGCTGCCGATCCTAGCCTTGCAGCTCTGGGTGGCGATGGTCAGCGAGAATCAAGGATGGCCGATCACCGCCGGTGTGCTGAACGTGATCTTGACGTATTCGGCGTACACGCTTCCCGACTGGGCGATCTGGAAGTGGCCGTCGCTGATCAATGACTGGAATGAACCGCTGTACAGCGGGCTGATGGGTTTGGGAGTTGGGCTTGTCATCTATATGGTCGGGATGATGGATTTTGTACGAAGGGACGTGAAGTAGATGATCCGCGCATGGTTATCAGAATGGTATAAATGTCGCAAATCAGGCTCGCTCTGGGCGCTGTTGGCTGCGCCGCTCATCGGGCTCGGCGGGGGAATCATCTCGTCCATGGAGATGATGGAGAGGATAAAGGGCGTCAATCAATGGTATATCCCGATGTTTGGCACGAATCTGGTCTACGGCCTGTTATTCCTGCCTCTGATCACCGGTGTCTGGGCCGGTCTCGTATGCCGATACGAACATCAGGCTGGGGGCTGGAAGCAGCTCTTGGCGGCGCCGGTAACGAGGGGACAAGTGTTCATCGCTAAGTATACAGTTATCATGTTGCTCGTCTTCATCATGCAACTGTTGTATCTTGTTGCCTTGTATGCCGTTGGGAAGATTCAGCAATTCACCGATCCGTTCCCGCTTGATATCGTCTGGAAGAGTGTCATCGGCGGTTGGGTCGCTGTATTTCCCCTGGCGGCTCTCCAGCTGTGGATGTCGATGATGTGGAAGAGCTTCGCCGCGCCTTTCGCCGTGAACGTCATCTTCACGATGCCGTCGATCCTGGTGATCAACTCCGATCGCTTCGGCCCGTACTACCCGTGGGCGCAGCCGTTCTCCATGATGTATATCGGCGGCAGCCAGGAGGACGTCTTCTTCATCCCGTGGGGGCAGTTGATCACGGTTGTTGGCGGCAGCTTCGTTGTTTTCTTCCTGGCGGGATATATTTATTTCCAGCGTAAAGCGGTGTAAGAACATTCGAGTCGACTGCCTGGTGACAGAGGGACGGGGGTTTTGTCACATCTTCTCCCACTTAATGTGCAAGTCTGTTCTAGTTCATTGGGGCGGATAATATGAGTGAAAACAGGCCGCCGAACGAGCGGGCATCCGTACTTTGCCGATGCTGCCAGGCCAGCAGAATATAACGGGAAAACA
>Ga0310829_1001679_pt1 | contig 11747 bp, 11 predicted proteins | sample WT_ome_4_FD_202244 | JGI IMG/M metagenome (GOLD analysis project Ga0310829, IMG submission 202244) | Sorghum-adapted microbial communities enriched on wild type (WT) sorghum from Joint BioEnergy Institute, Emeryville, California, United... ... | reverse complement strand
CGAAGTCTTCTTCAGCGCGGGCGCGGTGCGGGTGGACGAGAAGGAGCCGCGGCTCGAGGTGAACCGCCTGCGGAACGAGCTGTTCGGCCTGCTGATGCGGGCGCTGGCGGGCTGCCTGCCTCCCGGCGCGAGCGAGGAGCGGCTTCTGGCCTGCGCGCGCATCACGTTCTTCATGGCGCACGGCATCGTCGGCACGTACCGCCACTCGCCCGAGTCGCCGGACGAGCTGATGGCCCGGCTCGGTCCGACGTTCCGCGACGCGTTCCGCGCGCTGCTCATCGGTTTTGACGCGATCATCAGGGAAGGAGGCAACCAGGCATGAAAATCACCCGGGTATCGGAGCGCATCTGGAGCGTGTCGGCGTGGATGATCTTCCCGATCACGGTATGGCTCGTGAAGGAGGAGGACGGCGCGACGCTGGTCGACGCCGGCATGCCGTTCATGGCGAAGGGGATCGCCGGGGCGATCCGGTCGCTCGGCATCGGGCCGTTGAAGCGGATCGTGCTGACGCACGGCCATTCCGACCACGTCGGGGCGATCCGGCGTCTGCTGCAAGAATGGCCGGATGTGCCGGTGTACGCCCATCGGCTGGAGATTCCGCATACGACGGGGGAAGCGCCTTATCCGGGCCGGAAGAAGGCGGCGCAATTTCTGCCGCGCGGGCTCGCGCGCCCGCTTCCCGAGGCCCCGGACGGCCGGCTCGAGCCGGTCGGCGGGCTCCAGCCGCATTGGACGCCCGGCCACGCGCCCGGCCACGTCGTCTACCACCACGAGCGGGACAATGTGCTGCTCGCCGGCGACCTGTTCAATGCGAAGAAGGGCCGGCTCCGGTTTCCGATGTTTACGTACGAGAAGGCGCGGACGCTGGAGAGCAGCCTGATCGTGCGGGAACTTGCGCCGGCGCACCTCGAGGCTTGCCACGGCGGCCCGGTGCCGCGCCCGGCCGAGCAGCTCGACGATTACCTGCGGGCGCATGCGCGCCTCGCCGGATTGAATCAGGCTTGAGACTACGCGGACAAGGCGGGATCAACATGGACATGGAAACGCTGTTTGCGACGTCGCCCGAACACAAGGCGCTGTTCGAACGGATTCGCTCGCTCTGCCTCTCCTTCCCCGGAACGGTCGAACGCGAGAGCCACGGCGCGCCTTCCTTCTTCATCGACGGCAAAAAATGTTTCGCGCAATACCGGGTCAACCACCACGGAGACGGCCGGATCGCGCTTTGGTGCGCCGCCCCGCCGGGCATGCAGTCCGTGCTGACGGCGTCGGACCCGGACCGTTATTTCATCCCGCCCTACGTCGGACACCTCGGCTGGCTCGGGCTCCGGCTCGACCGCGGCGCGGAGTGGGACGAGATCGCCGGCGCGCTCGAGGACGCGTACCTGGGCAAGGCGCCGAAGAAATACCGGAAGCGGCCGGAATAGACCGGCCGCGCGTCACGCCCCCGGCGGCCGCCGAAGGGGCGTGACGCGTCCTGGGCGCATGTCACGGACTCTCCGGCCGCCGAAGGGGCGTGGCGCGTCTTGGGCGCATGTCACGGACTCCCCGGCTGCCGAAGGGGCGTGGCGCGTCTTGGCGCGTGTTTCGGACTCCCCGGCTGCCGAAGAGGCGTGGCGCGTCTTGGCCGTCATGCCGAAGGGGCGCGACACGCCTCATTCGTCAGACGCGAAAGGTGCGGGCGCGCGGGCCAGAACGCCCGTCTGCCCAGCAGCGCACGATCGCCGGCACGAGGAACGGGCCGGCGACCCGGGCGGAGGCTCGGAGTTCGCCGTCTGGTTGCCCCGGGACGGACCGCCGGGGAACGAATGATCCGGCGCGGATCGCCGGGAACGAATGATCCGGCGAGGACCCTTTCGGCGCAAAGCCGTTGCCGGGAGGGGCGATCACGTCGCGCGGCCCTGCTTGCGGCTCCGTCTCTCCGCAGCCGGACGCCGCAGCAGCAGCCAGACGCCGGCGCCGATGAGCAGCGCGCAGGCGAGCAGCGCCGCGAACGCCGCCCGGTAGCCGGAGAGCGCCGCCGGGGACAGCGGATCGCGGAGCAGCCGTCCGTCCGAGAACCATTCGGCCGCGGCAATCTGCACCGCCAGGTTGACGGAGGCGCCGATCTGCGGCGCGACGTTCCACAGCCCGGCGGCGGCCGCGTGGTCATCGCGCGCGAGGCCGCTCGTCATCGCGACGGAGGAGCCGACCATGACGCAGCCGACGCCGACGCCGATCAGGACCGTGCCGGGCAGGATGTACGCGAGCCAGGCGTCCTGCGCCGCGAGCTGCGACAGCAGCCAGCTTCCGAGCGCGAAGGCCGCCGCCCCCGCCAGCAGCACCGGCCGCGTCCCGTACCGGGTGACCAGACGCCCGGCCAGTTGGGCAACGGCGATGACGGTCAGCTCCTGCGGGAGGAACGCGGCGGCGGCCCGCAGCGGCTCGTACCCCAACGCCCGCTGCATGTACAGCGTCAGCATGAAGATCGACGGTCCGATCACGCCGCCGAACAGGAACGCCGCCATCGCCGCACCGGCGAACGGCCGGCGGGCCAGCAGCCCCGGCGGCAGCAGCGGATAGGCCGCCGAACGCTCGATCCGGACGAACAGGGCCAGTAGCAGCGCGGACGCCGTCAGCAGCCCCCCGGTCCCCAAAATCCCCGCCGACGCGCCCCCTTCGGCCAACGCGAGCACCAGACAGCCGATGCCCAGCGTCGCCGCGACGGCGCCCGGCAGGTAGAGCGGCCGCCGCTCGCCGGCCCGGTCCGGCGGCAGGATCGGCAGCATCGCCGCGATGAGCAGCCCGATCAGCACCGTGGCGAAGAACACGGCCCGCCATCCGAGCCATCCGGTCAGCGTCCCGCCGAGGATGAGCCCGGTCACGAACCCGGCCGCCGACACGGCGCTCAGAACCCCCATCGCCCGGTTGCGCGAAGGCCCCTCCGGAAAAATCGCCGCGACAAACACGAACACCATCGGCGCGACCATCGCCGCGCTAAGCCCCTGCAGCGCCCGCGCCGTGATCAGCGCCCCGGCGGACGGCGCGAACCCGGCCGCCGCGGAGGCGAGCGCGAACAGCCACATCCCGGCGGCCAGCGTCCGACGCCTGCCGAACCGGTCCCCCAGCCGGCCGCCGACGAGCAGAAATCCGCCGAAGCAGAGCGTGTACGCCGTCGTGATCCATTGCAGCCGTCCCGACGCGACGCCGAACTCGCGCTGGATCGACGGCAGCGCGATGTGCACGATCGAGGCGTCGAGCAGCACCATCAGCTGCGCGGCGCAGAGCAGCAGCAGCGCGGCGCTTGCGGAACGCGTCCGAACCGCCATCGCCATCTCCATCATCCGCCTTCAGATCGTCCTGACCAGACCGCCGTCGATGATATGGTCCGATCCGGTAACCATCGCGGCATGGTCGGACGCCAGGAAGACGATCAGATTCGCGACTTCCTCCGGCTCGGCTAGGCGGCCGAGCGGGGTGCCGAGCTGCTCCCGGGCGAAGGCGCGCAGCGCCTCGCCGGTCGCGGGCTCGGGCAGCCTGCCCGCCCACATGTCGGTGCGCGTCGGGCCCGGCGACACCGTGTTGAAACGGATGCCCCGCTCCGCGTACGCCTGGGCCAGGTTCTTCGTCAGGTTCGTGACCGCGGCCTTCGCGGCGCTGTAGGCGAACAGGAACGGGATCGGCATCATCGCGTTGATCGTCGAGACGTTGACGACGCTGCCGCCGCCGCTTTCGAGCAGGTGCGGAATCGCCGCGCGCGTCACGCGCACCACGCTCATCAGGTTCACCTCGAGGATCTCGCTCCACTCGCGGTCCGTCAGCGTCGTGAAATCCGACCCGGCCGACGGGTCGGTCGCGCCGATGTTGTTCACCAGGATGTCCAGCCGGCCGAACCGCGCCACCGTCCCGGCGACGGCCTGTTCGGCCCCGGCTTCGGATGCCGCGTCGACCGGCAGATGGGCCACCGGATACCCGGACGCCAGCCCGCGCAGCGCGTCCGATCCTTCGCGGGACGTGGCCGCGACCTTCGCGCCGGATTCCGCGAGCGCGCGAACCGTCGCAAGCCCGATGCCGCGGGCGCCGCCGGTGACGAGCGCGACTTTGCCTTCAAGCGAAATGTTCATCCCCATCCCCTCCTGTCGGATTCACGTCCCATTATCGGCGGGATGCCGGGGGTTGGGAAGTACGCTTTTTTTCCGGACTTAGTCCGGCGGACCGTACCATTGGCGCGTCTGGGCGGCTGCGGGAAGGTGTGCTATTTTTATACATGCATGGGAACGGAAGGGGGATGCCAGGTGGAACAACGTCCGGTCGGGGCCGACACGCGGGGGATTCTGACGACGCTTCGGGTGATCGGGGGCAAATGGAAGCCGTTCATCCTGTTCATCCTGCTCTACGAAGGAACGAAGCGGTTCGGCGAACTGCGGCGGCTGATCCCGGAGGTGCGGCAGGGGATGCTGGCCGCGCAGCTCCGCGAGCTCGAGCGGGACGGGCTCGTCGAGCGGAAGGTGTACGCCGAGGTGCCGCCGCGGGTCGAGTATTCGCTGACCGAGCACGGCCGCTCGCTGTCCGCCCTGCTCAAGGCGATGTGCGACTGGGGGTTCATGCACCTCCAGGCGGGCGCGGAGCGGCGGGAGGCGGCGCGGGAGCGGGAGTGAGGCGATTGACGAAACCTACCGAAGCAATATTCTGTTGTGAAAGGAAATGGATTTCATGAAATGCCGAGTGACGAATGGTTTTGCAGAAATAGGAGACATTATCACGCTCATCAGCTACGGAAATGAAAATCGTTATCTATATCGAGTTACTGAATTCGGGGAATATAATGGTGTGCCGCAAATCAGATACCGTAAGGTAATTCCTGAAACCCTCGAATTCTTTCCTGATACGATCGATTCATGGATGGACTTCGATGAAGCAAGATCGGAAATTAAAATTGTTCAAAAGGGAAAAGTCCAAAAATCATTGGTGAAAACAATCCTGAAAAGAATACTTCATACGGGATAACTTAGTAGACCATAAATGTCGTCACTCATACGAACGGAACTCGGCGCGGCCCGCCGCCAGGTCGAAGAAGCCTTCCCGGTCGCCGTCGTAGCGGAAGAGCGCGATGCGGTCGTCGACAAGTTCGGTGAACCGGATCGCGCCCGCGCCGTCGTAATCGAACTGCTCCCGGCACGTCTCGCCGCGCTCTTCCCCATTGCAGATGCGGATGATGAAGCCGCGCCCCGGGTCGTCCCGGTAGACGCCGGACACCAGCACGTCATGGGAAGCCGTGATCGCGGACACCAGCTCGCGGGTGTACGTGAAGGATCGGGGGAAAAAAGACTCCGCGTATTCCCGGTCTCCCGCTTCTCCCGCATGTTCGTACGGATCAGGCGCGTACGTCGGGAATTCGGGTGCCGGCATGCGCGGATTGCCCTTCCCGACCTTCGGCGCCTGTCTCCGCTTATCCTTCAGCTCCCGGATTTCCCGCTCGCGCTTCTCCAGCTCCGCCGCCATTTCCTCGCTGTATCGGGATTCCCATTCGATCTTGGCCAACAGCTCTCCTGGGACTTCCTTGCCCTCCAGCTCCAGCCTCGCTTTCTCTTCCTCCAGCAGGATCAACTCCCGGGTCTTGTACGCCGGTCCGGATGGTTCGGACGCCGCCCGATGCGCGGCCGCGTCCGCGAGCAGCGCCGTCAGCGCGGCCGTCAGGAGAAGGGCGATCATGCTGCGCATGCGACAGGACATCCCTTTCGACATGGGAAAGAAGGACTATTGCGAATAGTGTCGAATATTGGAAGATAAGGAAACGATGCCGGATGCGGTGATGGAGCGATGGTCAAGCTTACACCCGGTCTGTACGAGCAGGTCATTAATGACTGGCTGGAAACGGAACTTGCGCAACTGAACGACGAATGGCTCGCGGAGCGGGGCCGGCTGGACCGCGCCGAATCGGCCGCGCTGCTCGGCCGGTACATGGGGCGTCTGCTTGCGCGGATCATGGCCTATCTCGACGGCGAGACGGCGGTCCGCGACCGGGTCGCGCTCTGCAACGCCATCATCCGATATACGATCGAATATCTCGAACGTTCATCCGGCGGCCGGCTCGATCCCGAGCTCGTCGCCGACCTGAAGGGGCAGCTTGTCCACCGCGACGCCGAGATGCTGCTGGAACTGATCGACAGAAGTCGGGGGCCGGCGGCAGTCCCGCGCGTCCGTCCCGAAACCCCGCTGTCCGTCAGCTCGCTTTTCACCGGGGACAAGAGGGAACCGAGCATGATGGCGGAGCTGAAGAAGGAGATCGCGACGAGCGACCGGATCGACTTCCTCGTGTCGTTCATCAAGTTCAGCGGACTGCGGCTGCTGCTCGAGGAACTCAGGGCGTTCACGATGCGGGGCGGCCGGCTCCGCGTCATCACGACGAGCTACATGGGCGCGACCGACTACAAGGCCGTCCAGGAGCTCGTCAAGCTGCCGAACACCGAGGTCAAAATCTCCTACGACACGCAGACGACCCGCCTCCACGCGAAAGCGTACCTCTTCTGGCGGGACACCGGCTTCAGCACCCTGTACATCGGCTCCTCGAACATCTCGGAATCGGCGTTTGTCTCAGGCCTCGAATGGAACGTCCGGCTGTCGCAGCAGGACGCGCCGGAGCTCGTTCGCAAGGTCGAGGTCACCTTCGAGCATTACTGGAACAACCCGGAGTTCGTGACCTTCATTCCCGGGTTGCATGAACGGCAATTGCGCCAGGCGCTCAGGGCGGAGCGTTCCCGGAACGCCGACGGCCGGGATGCGCCGGGATTCCATTTCGATATCCAGCCTTACTACTACCAACAGGAAATTCTCGACAAGCTGCAGGCGGAGCGGGAGGTGCACGGCCGGTACCGCAATCTCGTCGTCGCCGCGACCGGAACGGGGAAAACCGTCATCTCCGCCTTCGATTACCGCCGGTTCTGCCGGCAAAATCCCGGCAGGCCGAACCGGCTGCTGTTCGTCGCGCATCGCCGGGAGATTCTCGAGCAGAGTCTCGCCTGCTTCCGCTCGATCCTGCGGGATCTGAACTTCGGCGACATCATGGTGGCCGGGCAGATGCCGGATCGGATCGACCACCTGTTCGTCTCGATCCAGTCGCTGAACTCCCGCGATCTGTTCGCGATGACGCCGCCGGATTACTACGATTTTCTGGTGATTGACGAGTTCCATCACGCGGCCGCGCCGTCGTACCAGCAACTGCTCGAGTATTATCGGCCGCGGGTGTTGCTCGGGCTGACCGCGACGCCGGAGCGGGCGGACGGGAAGCGGGTGACGGATTATTTCGACGGCCGGGTGGCCGCGGAGATCCGCCTGTACGAGGCGATCGAGCGCAAGCTGCTGAGCCCGTTCCACTATTTCGGCGTGACGGATTCGGTCGATCTGCGCGAGGTCCGATGGCGCTTCGGTAAATATGACGAGGCCGAGCTGGAGAAAGTTTTCGTGCTCGAGGAGCGGACGGCCCGGGAGCGGGCACGGTACGTGTACGAGGCGGTGGAGCGGTACTGCGCGGACATCCGGGACGTGATCGGGATCGGGTTCTGCGTGAGCAAGCGGCACGCCGCGTTCATGGCCGAGCAGTTCAACGCGTTCGGGGTGCCCTCCGAATATCTGACCGCCGACTCGCCCGACGACGTGCGGGATTCGGTCAGACGGCGGCTGGTGCGGAAGGAGATCCATTTCGTCTTCGTCGTCGACCTGTACAACGAAGGCGTGGACATTCCGGAAGTGAACACCGTGCTGTTCCTGCGGCCGACCGAGAGCCTCACCGTGTTCCTGCAGCAGCTCGGGCGGGGTTTGCGGCTCTGCGAAGGCAAGGAAGCGCTGACGGTGCTCGACTTCGTCGGGCAGGCGCACCGGGAGTACAACTTCGAACAGCGGTTCCAGGCGCTGCTGCCGCGGACGAGGCGGTCGGTGTTGAAGGAGATCGAGTCGGGGTTTCCCCATGTGCCGAAGGGGTGCTCGATCATCCTCGAGCGGCAGGCGCAGGAGATCATCCTCGCGCACATCCGGGCGTCGATTAATAACCTGCGGAACATCCGGCGCAAGGTGGTCGACTACTTCACGCACCATCGGGAGTGGCGGATCGGGGAGTTTTTCGAGGATTACCACGTGAAGCCGCTCGAGGTGTACGGCCGGCAGACGCCCACGACGGTATACGGGCTCGGCGTGCGGGAGAACGTGGTGGCATGCGGGGAGCCTTTTGACGGAGCGAGGGAGAAGCTGCTGGCCGGCGGACTGGAAAGGCTGTCGTTCTGCAATTCGGCGCGGTTCATCCGGTTCGCGCTTGCGGCGCTGGAGCGGATTCGCGAAGGGCGCGGGCAGGCGCTGGACGGACTGGATGCGGCCGAACGCCGGCTGCTGCTCATGCTGTATTACACGTTCTGGAACGTCGGGCTGTCGGATCTGGAGGGGCGGCCGTTCGGTTCGGTGGAGGAGGCGCTGTACTGGCTGATCGGGCACCCGCTGGCGTACGCGGAACTGTGCGATCTGCTGCGGTATCAGCACGAGCGGATCGACATCGTCGGGCGGCCGATCGAGGGGTTGGACGCGGACATCCCGCTTGACCTGTACTGCAACTACACAACCGACCAGATCCTGGCGGCGCTCGGGCGGCATCAGGCGTGGAAGCACCGGCACTTCCAGGAGGGCGTGCTGTACGTGGAGGAGCGCAACATGGACGTGTTCTTCGTCACGCTCGTCAAGTCCGAGCGGGATTACTCGCCCACGACGATGTACCAGGATTACGCGATCAGCGAGCGGGTGTTCCACTGGCAATCCCAGAGCCGGACGACGGTCGGTTCGCCGACGGGACGGCGATATGTGAATCAGGGGAAGACCGGACATCCGGTGCTGTTCTTCGTCCGCGAGAAGAAGCGAAACGAAAGCGGCGTGACGATGCCCTACACCTGCGTCGGCCTGGCGGATTATCGAAGCCACCGCGGCTCGGCGCCGATCAGCATGGAGTGGACGATGCGCGAACCGCTGCCGGCGTTTGTGCTGGATGTGGCGGGGCGGGGGTGAGTGGGATATGAAAATGTACGTCGGAGTCACTGACAATGACTGGTACGATTTTCTCGCGAAAGAACGGCCGGATGAAGTGAATTTCTGGAGTCCAAACGGCAAGCGGGCTTTCCGAGCGCTTGAACCAAACGGTTTGTTTTTGTTCAAGTTGCACAGTCCTTTGAATTTTATTGCGGGCGGCGGTTTTTTTGTTCGGCATGTATTTTTGCCGCTTTCTTTGGCGTGGGAAGCTTTTGAATCGAAGAATGGAACAAGCGATTATCTCGCATTCCGGAATGCTATTTACAAGTACCGCAATAGTGACCACAAAACCGAACCGGATCCGGAAATCGGGTGCATTATCCTGTCATCGCCATTCTTTTTTGACCGAGATCATTGGATTCCGGTGCCGGAAGATTGGCATCCCCATACTAGACCGGGAAAAGTCTATAATACGGATGAGCCGATAGGTAGACGATTATACAACCGAGTCATGAGTGTTCTGAACGAGGAAAATCTCTATACGTCTGAGTTATTGCTTGAAAGCCCAGGGGAAAGATACGGATCAAGCTATATCGTTCGACCGAGAATCGGACAAGGCACATTCAAGGTTATGGTGACGGAGGCCTATCACCGCCGTTGTGCCATCACCGGTGAGAAAACGCTCCCGGTTCTGGAAGCGGCGCATATCAAACCCTATTCGCAAAATGGTCCGCACTTGACCAGCAACGGGTTGCTGCTCCGGCGGGATATCCACGCGTTGTTTGACCGTGGATATATAACGGTGAATGAGGATTATCAAATCGAGGTTAGTAAGCGAATCAAGGAAGACTATGGAAATGGACGAGAATATTACGCTTTTCATGGGAAGAAACTCGCGGAGATTCCGCACCGATCAGAAGAGCGGCCGTCAAAGCAGTTTCTGCTTTGGCATAATGTGAATGTTTATTTGGGTTAGTAGAATCAAAGGTTTTTTAAGTGACGGCCTTGTCCGCGACGGCGAAGATGTCCTGCTGGATGTACGGCACGAAGGGCAGCTTCGGGTCGTCGAATGAGACCAGCGCGACATCCTGAGGCACCCGGCGCCCGGATACCCACAGGGCGGCGTACGCCAGGCGCGCGAGCACGGTGTCGACGGCCAGCGCCGCGGTCAAGTCCGGGCGGGCGTCGAAGAACTCGGCGATCTGCCGCTTCACCCGGGCGTCGTCCTCGCGCGATGTCCGCTTCACGTGGAGCCAGTGCGTCTTGTCGATCGGCAGCCCCCGCTCCAGGAACGCGCGCTCGAACCCGAGGGTCCGCTGCCAGCTAACGAAAGGCCGGGGATTTATCCCCAGCCTTAAGTTTATAAAGATACCCTATTCCGAGTAATAGAGCGAACGTAAATAAGTACTCAGCCGGTCAGCTTCGGTTTTTGTTATGTCGGCAGGTATCTTGAAAACAACACTAAAATCCGGCCGAAGCGGGTAACTGACGTCAATCGTTTTAGTCACTGGAAGAGGATTTCCTGTTGCGAGGGCTGCGATCTCGGTGGAATGTCGTGACAGGTCTGCTGCGGTACGATGTACCTTTAGCGAAGAACGCAATTCTTTTGAGAGAGATTCTCTGGAGGTATCCGCGAGCCATTTGACCTTTCGCTGGTGAGGATATCCTTCGTTAACAAAAGAGTCATCAAAGAAATAGCCGGTTGTTACCTCGGCAAAGTAAATGTCGTCACCGTTTGGAACAAGGACAATGTCTCCCGTGTTAATCCGATTTACAAAGATGTCGATGGTAGCATAAGCATTCCCTAACACCAGCCCGGTGTAGTTGTTCGGAGGAGAAGCAAGCAATTTTTTGATGCTTTCGCGCGACTGGCCGGAAAGGTTTCCGATTTGGGGCCAGCCAATCGCAATAATGTTACGGGTGCGGAACTCTTGGAGTCTGTTAATGCCGTGAGGGACAGGACGGATCAACCATGTATTCATTGTTGCTCCTTTCTGTCGGTAAAGCCGACGTAGAGTATAGAGTTATCTTCTTGTTATCTATTATTTTATAAAAGTTTCTGTTTGTCAATATAGAAAACGAGAAGATATCAAGAAGATTTTAAACCGGGTGAAAGAGTACCTTTAGCTTGCAACGGCGCTCCCCTCACTACCCCTCCGGCGTCGGGTACCCCACGTCCGCGACGAAGGTGACCGGCACCGTCTCGCGGCGCGGGGCGTATTGGCCCTCCATCTGCTCGATGATGAGCTCGACGGCCTTGTCCGCGACGGCGAAGATGTCCTGCTGGATGTACGGCACGAAGGGCAGCTTCGGGTCGTCGAACGAGACCAGCGCGACATCCTGCGGCACCCGGCGCCCGGACTCTGAAGAGCTGGAACATCCGGATCGCCTCGATCTCCTTCTCCATCTGGTCCTCCGTCACCCGGATGAGCGTCTGGTACCCGCGCTCATGCAGCCCCGACTGCAGCCAGAAGAACAGCAGGCTCTCGATGGGCATCGTGATCGACGGAAAAATGATCCCGACGATCCCCTTGAACCCGGAACGGATCGAATGGAGGATGTCCGTGCCGTTCCGCCCCGCCACGAACGTGCCTTTCCCCTTGATCCGCACGACGAGATTCTCGTCGCTCATGACGGCCAGTGCCTGCTTCGACGTGATCTGGCTGACGTTGAAATACTCGGCCAGCTCCTTCTCGGACGGCACCCGGTCCCCCGGCTTCAGCTTCCCGGACAAAATTTGTTCCCGCAAGTGGTTCGCGATCTGCCGG
>Ga0310829_1001662_pt1 | contig 11813 bp, 10 predicted proteins | sample WT_ome_4_FD_202244 | JGI IMG/M metagenome (GOLD analysis project Ga0310829, IMG submission 202244) | Sorghum-adapted microbial communities enriched on wild type (WT) sorghum from Joint BioEnergy Institute, Emeryville, California, United... ... | reverse complement strand
TGACCTTTTTCGGTTTACCTTAACCGTCTTCATGCTTAAAATGATAGATGTCAGATGGGCGACTTCCTTTTCATCTGCAATAATTTCCGGATGCCTTTCCTTCATTTTCTCCAGCAAGATAAAGGAAATCCGGCAGATTTGCTGATTAACCGGGTGATGCGGAATCAGATCCCCATTTAACCCCATTGGGTCTGTCGAACGATTGATCAGACGGGTAAAATAAACTGTCAGTATTAAAAACGACCGGTCATCGTATGTACAGCCTAATTCGTTTTCCAAAAACAAAATCAAACGACGGATATATTGCAGATCCTCTTTATTAAAGACATGCCTGAATACTAAACCACCTTCACAGGTCGAGGTTTTGCCCAATTCCATATAACTGTAAAGTTCATTCATGCTCAATCTTTCACAGAATAGAGAGACGAACTCCATGATCCTTTGATTTTCCCCACCGGTTAGAAACACTCCTTTACGTTTTACCCAGTTCAACTTTAAGTCTTTTTCCTCCAGGGAAGTTTTGAGCTCAGCTAAAAAATTGATAATCGCTGTCCGAGAAGCGTTCAAGGTAGCTTCAAAAAACGAAATTGGTATTTCTTTCTGTTGAATCAAAAGATTCAAAATAATAAATAGCTTCATTTCTTCTTTTGAGTAAATCCTTTTATAAGGATTTTCCATGCGGAAGTATTTCGTTAAAAAGTTTACAGTTTTCTCTCCTTTCTCAATTTTCACACCCTTCAAATGATGCCTCTGCAAAGGTGGAAGATGGTTTTTCCACAAAAATGAATCGATTTTTTGCAAATTATAGCGAACCGAACGACTAGATGATTTAGTTAATTTAGCCAAATCATGGACGGAGACATAATCATCTTCCGAATAAAGTTTTTTTAGGATTTGGACAGCCCTCGTGTTCAGCATATGTCCTTCCCCCCGTGGTTTAACTATATCATCGATTAAAAAGCGCTTACAATAGCAGTCAATAACACAAATTGTCCAATTGCTGCGGAAAAAAATCCATTTCCATGGATGAGCGGTAAGGGGCGTCGATCACGAATGGACTATGGGATAGCTCTGTTAAATCACGGATTGTTGATTCAACTCTTTTAAGCGTGCAATCTACACTCGTCCCGGCAACAACCTGTACATCCTGAAACATTTATTTGATTCTCAAAAAGTTCTCCCTCTAGAAAGCTGGTGAAAAAGTACACCGCGGAGCAGGGATTCACGAAGAGTGTGTCGAAAACGTATGAGTGATTATGAAAGTCCCCACAACTCTCTCTACTCAATCCCAGATGTTTCAAGTCACCGACATGGAAGAGTTGGTTCCTCAACACCATATTCTGAGTTAAATCAACGAAGCCGTTGATTTTCCCATCATTCACGGCTGTTTGAATTCGCTGTACACGAAAAAAACCGTCCTTCTGGCTACCAACCTTGAACGGTTGCGGGGGCTGATACTGCTTTCATATTTGTTCAATCATTCAAAGTGAGAGCTGTACATGATCTTCGCGATGCATGCTGGATACTTCGTGGCTTTGCGGTCTCGACTCTGAATCTGCATCCGAATCCCCCTGCCTTCCGGATTGAACTGCTTTGATCAGGCGAGAAAACGCTGACACCAACGCATTGGTTCAAAAAATCTGAAACGACTGTGCTAGTTTCGAAAAAAAAGAGGAGAAAACAGTTCTGTAGGATGCGCAAAACCAACCTCTAGAACAAAGAGCCCTGATTCTCTTCTTGTCTATTGGCACCAAATAATGTTTATATACCAAAGCTTTGCGGCCCCTCAGGGTGCCAAAAAAACATTTTTTCGACAAAATTCCTTATATCCTTTTTCAGTTTTGTGGATATCTTATAGGCCTGAAGTACACTTCGGGATCGTGTATGGGCAAATCTCCCCTGAAATGGTAGTAAGCGTATTCCATGCACCCCTTTAGTCTCCGCGTCACTAATGAGAACGAACCCTCCCTCGACTCCAGGCGTCTTCGCACAAACATTCTCTCGTTCTGTCTCGTCATCAATCAGACAGAAGCTAGCCAAAATTTCTTCGGAATTCGAGGTCACATAGGGAGAGTACGCCAGCGTCTCCGCTGCCATCCTGTTGTCAAACGTTTTCTCCGTTCATAGGGGGGGACCCTAGGCTTGCTTGGTATTGAATCTAGGACAAGACGTTTGGCATCATTCACTCCACGTCAAGCGCCTACCTCTTGTACAAATCGCAAACAACACATTTAGCAGTTTTCGACATACATCAAGATCGACTGTTTTCCAGTCAGTGGGTTGACAGCCCGAGTCGTATAATACTCGTGCAAAACGCACAGAACGCCTCGTTGTGCCGAATCAACGGAATCGCCGTACGAAACAGCACCGATGGCAGCCGCTTCTGTTCCCTTTTGGGGATCCTCTTTTTTCCCTTTGCTCTGACTGGAGGAGTTCTCCCTGAGCATCAGATCCTGCTAATTTTACCAATTGACGCGTGTCCTAATAGTGGTCGAAACGGCCCCTCTCCACCAGCAAGGCGATGATCGTAGTGTCTCCCAACCCATCGACCGTTTTCATCCATTGATGTGATGCTCATCGTCGTTTGAACAAAAACCTTTAGCCTTGAGTCCAACGCTGCAAGCCCAGCCTCAAATTGACGTTATTGGCGGACCAACGTGGCGATCTCAAAATGGGCTATTCGGTTCCCCTTGCCGTCACACCAATCGTTCTTGGCAGCGCCAATCAACACCTGAATTTTGGTCTTCTGCGGACATTTCAGCCCTCCACTTTGGCGATCATCTCGATGAGTTGCTCAACTGCCTGGCCGTCCACATCAACCAGAAGCGCTGTTCACTCTGACACCGCAAGCACTATTTTTCCCAATTCACAGAAAATACCGGTCAAAACTCCGGAAAATACTAGTACATACGGTACTCATGCTCTATCACGGGAAACACCAATTCATCCCCGACTTACGCTGATTGTTTGAAAAATGGGAGCTTTAAGATTAAAAACCGGCCTAGATTGACCGGTTTTAGGCAAAAATATTGTCGTTTCTCCTACCTCCCCCGAAACACCGGCTTCCTTTTTTCTAAAAAGGCGCGGATGCCTTCGCGGTGGTCTTCGGTTTGCCGCATGCGCTGTTGGGCGTCAGTTTCAAGCTCCAAGACGCGAAGCAAGTCCGCCTTTGTTTGCTCAGCATACAACAATTTTGTGGCAATCATGGCTTGGAGCGGTTTTTCTTGCAAGGAAGCGAGCCATTGTTCCGCTTGCTCCTCACTATCGACAACAAGGTCGACGAGGCCAAGCTGTTTCGCTTCGTCAGCGCTCATCGTTTTTCCTTCCCAAATGATCTGTTTCGCTTTTGGCGTGCCGACGCGCTGCGCCAAGAGGAAATGCCCACCACCGTCAGGGACAAGACCGACGCCGATAAAGTTCATGGCCAGGCGCGCTTCGTTCGTGGCGATAAGATAATCGCTCGCCAAGGCGAAACTAAACCCTAGACCAGCAGCAGGTCCATGGATGAACGAAACGGTGATTTTCGGCATCGTATACAATAGCATGATCATCTCTTGAATCGTTTTCATTACCGTACGGAATTGGCTTGGATCATCAACTGAAAGCATCGTCTTAATGTCGCCGCCGGCGGAAAATCCTCTCCCCTTGCCGCGGATGACAACGATCGAAGTGTCACTTTCCTTGATTTTCCGCAGCGCATCGACAAGTTCAGTTAACATTTGCATATCCATCGCATTGAGCGCCTGCGGGCGGTTCAGCTCCAAAATCGCTTTGTTTTGCTCAAACGTCAGTACTACCGTTTCCATCGCTCTCCCCCTCTGAATGATCGTTCATTTATTTCATTTCCCTAACGGAGGGGCAAACTCCTTTTCCTGCACGAAAAAAAATGGACGCTCTTTTTATAAAGAACGCCCCTGTTCCCACATTTCAATTTTCGTTGAAAATAATCAACTTCAACTCGGTCATTTCTTCTATCGCATAGCGAATCCCTTCGCGGCCAAATCCGCTTTCCTTTACGCCGCCATACGGCATGTGATCGACGCGAAATGTCGGGATGTCGTTGATCAACACGCCGCCAACGTGCAACTGTTTTGCCGCTTTCCACGCGGTATGAACATTATCCGTGTAGATGCCCGCCTGCAAACCGTAGCGCGAGTCATTGACAAGCGCAATCGCCTCGTCGATCGAGCGAATGCGGTTGATCAAAACGATCGGAGCAAACACTTCTTGACATGACACTTTCATTGTCGGTTTGGCATCGACAATGACCGTCGGAAGCAGAATGTTGCCGTCACGCTCACCGCCAAGAACGACATTTGCGCCGCCTTGTTTCGCTTCCTCAATCCAAGAGAGCGCCCGATCGACATCGCCTGGCGTGATTAATGCCGACACATCGGTCGCTGGATCAAGCGGATCTCCCGTTTTTAACCGCTTCGCTTCGGCGACGAATTTTTCGACGAACTCATCATAGCGATTTTCATGGACATAGATGCGCTGAAGCGAAATGCACACTTGCCCTTGGAACGTGAAAGCACCAAATACGCAACGCGGGATGACGCGATTCAGATCGACCTGCTCGTCGACGATCACGGCTGAGTTTGAGCCAAGTTCCAACGTAACCCGCTTTAAGCCCGCTTTATTGCGGATCGCGATGCCCACTTCCGGGCTGCCGGTGAACGTAATCATACTGATGCGCGGGTCGGTGACGATTGCATCGCCGACCGTTCGGCCGCTTCCGGTGACGACGTTGAGCGCCCCTTTCGGCAAGCCCGCTTTCTCAAATAGCTCGGCGATAAAGTAGGCCGACAGCGGTGTTTGGCTAGCCGGTTTCAACACAACGGTATTGCCTGAAGCGATAGCCGGCCCAAGTTTATGGGCGACTAAGTTCATCGGGAAGTTAAATGGGGTGATCGCCCCGATGACGCCGATCGGTTCACGAACGGTCATGGCGATGCGATTTTCCCCACCCGGCGCCGCGTCAAGCGGCAACGTTTCCCCATGGACGCGCTTCGCTTCTTCGGCGGCAAATTTATACGTCTGAATCGTGCGGGCGACTTCTCCTTTCGCCGTCGTAATCGGTTTGGCTGCTTCCAGCGCGATCAGCTTCGCTGCCTCTTCTTGCCGCTCTTTCAGCTGCTCGACGACCCGTTCTAAAATCGCTGCCCGCTCATAGGCCGGCATGGCGGCCATTGTCTGCCGCTTCGCGTACGCCGCAGCGATCGCTTCATCCACTTCTTGTTCCGTTGCTGCTGGGATTTCGGCAATCGTCTCGCGTGAATACGGTGATTTCAGTTCAGTGTAAGACTTCGCTTCCCGCCATTCGCCGTTGATGTATAATTTCATTCTTTCCACTACTCTTCCATCCCCCTCTAAACTTGTATTGCATAAAATATCATGTCCATCATTGTTTAGTTCGTCATTTGTTGAAAGGAATCCTCTTTCCAATCCGAAAACCGTTTGAATGGTCAAAGGACGCTTTGACGCTCCTCTAAAGCCTCATTGCCTGTATCCAAATTTGAAGACGGGAATAAATAGGACAAAACAATGATGGAAACGATGCTCGCTCCAATTCCATACATAATCGGATAGGTTGAACTTAATCCCTCTACCGCCAGCCCAACTAACACAACGATGGAACTAAGGACGATGGAATAAAAACCGGCTTTCGCTGTAACACGTTTCCAGAAAAAACCGAGAATCACTGGGACGAAAATGGCTCCTGACAAAATGGCATAGGCGACATCCAACGCGACAAGCACGTCTTGAATCCAAATGGCAAAGGCAATCGCAATGATGCCAATCGTTAATGTCATGATTCTAGACAACAGAACAAACTTCTGATCGCTGATATCTTTTAACCAATACTGCTTCAAAATATCATGTGATAAGAGGGTAGAGGAAGCAAGCAACGTTCCTGAGGCAGTGGACATAAGAGCGGAACATACGCTTGCCAAAATGAGCCCTAATAAACCGTGTGGCAACATCTGTAATGACATGCTGGCAAATACATTTTGCGGATCGCCAATATTTGGGAAAACAATCACGCCGCACATACCGATGACGCTTAACGCTAGTGCATAGGCAACGCTGTATAGCCCAGCATATACCGCACCACTCCGAGCAATTTTCTTCGTTCTTGCCGTAAACACTCGCTGCCAAATATCTTGTGATACAACCATTCCTAATGTATAGAGCAAGAAATATTGGAAAATATTCGCCCATCCCTTGGAGGTGAGATCAAAATGGGATGCTGGCAATTGGTCCAAAAGTGATTCCCATCCGCCGACATGGGACAAACTTATCGGCAACATAATAAAGAAAATACCAATGGTCATGACGATAAACTGAATGATGTCCGTCATCGTCACGCTCCACATTCCTCCGAGAATCGTGTAAAACAACACAATTCCGCCCCCGACTAACATCGAAACAGTCATGTCCCAACCTAAAACGGCATGAATGATGGTGCCCATCCCAATCACTTGTGTCACAGACACCATCAACGTATAAATGGCCGCAACTAACGCGCTGATCAAACGAGTTTCCTGGTTGTACCGGCGCCCAAGGAGCTCACTAATCGTTGTCACATTGGCGCCGTAAATTTGGTTCGTAAAAAACAAACCGAGCACCGTGATGCCCAAGCCGATCATAAAGACAAACCACATGCCTGAAATCCCAAATTGATATCCTAACTTCGCCGTCCCAATCGTTGAAGCACCACCCAAAATCACAGCGGACAGGCAGCCAAGATAAACAAATAGCCCAAGATTTCGTCCCGCCAATGCAAAATCTTCCGCTGTCTTCGCACGCCTTGCCCCCAAAATCCCTGCGACAACCAATACGAGAAAATAACATAAAAGAACCCCTGTATCCAGTGTACTCATCGCCATTCCCCCATCCTCTTTTGTCAAAAGCCTCTCCCTTTTCGGCGACTCAATCATCAATGCGATCAAAGAAAGAGGCTCCTTCAGCTGAAGAAAATGATAGAAGGTGCTCTCCATCTCTCGTTCAAGAACCGTTGGATGGTGAGCCCCCTCCTAAACACTTTTTGCTTCTAAAGGCAGACTGCATTCATTGAGTGAGGTGTGATATCCATCCTTGAATCCGTCAGTCCAAGTAGTTCTATCGCTTTTTACCTTTAAGCCGTAGATGACACGCCCCCCAAAAATCTCTTTCATTTTCCAGACACGAATGAATGTACACCGATTTCTGCTTCATATTCTGTCAACGCTTCATCCAACATGCTTAATCCTTCGTCAATCTGTTCTTTTGTCACGATCAGCGGTGGGATCATACGAATCACTTCACCTTGATTACCGCATAGATAAAAGAGAACTCCTTTTTGCAGACAACGGTTTAAAATATTCATGACTCCTTCTCCATTTGGTTCGAGGGTGTGCGGATGGACGATTTCGATGCCGATCATGAGTCCAATCGAACGCACGTCTCCAATGACTGGATGGTTCCTTTTTAACACGTCCAGCTTTTTTCGTGCGTATTCCCCCATTTTCCTACAACGTTCCAACAACTTTTCTTCTCGAAATACTTCTAACGTTGCCAACGCCGCCTCACATGCAATGGGGTTGCCGCCAAAAGTTGTCCCATGGCTGCCGAGCGGCCATTGTTTCATCAATTCTTTCGAAGCCACTGTTGCACTTAGCGGCAGTCCAGAAGCGATCCCCTTCGCAATGGCCATAATGTCCGGAGTGACGCCAAATGTTTGAGCGGCAAACCATTCCCCTGTACGTCCAAATCCTGTCTGCACCTCATCAAAAATAAGCAAAATACCATGGCGGTCGCAAATTTCCCTCATTTTGCGTAGCCATCCTTTCGGAGGAACGATATATCCCCCTTCCCCCAATACCGGCTCGACAATCATGCATGCCACTTCTTCCGGCGTCACTTGATGGGCAAATAAAGACGCCACATCACGTTCAAGCTTACGGGCGAAGTACACGTCCAGATCCTCTCCTGCTGGACAATGTTTTGGGTTGGCATATGGAAGTTGATACGTCAAGCCGTTGGGCTGCAAGTATTTCCGGTATTTACTTTTCGATGTACTGACGCTAAGCGCTCCTAATGATCGTCCATGAAAACACCCTGTAAAGGAAATGACATACGGCCTTCGCGTCACATGCTTGGCTAGTTTTATAGCTCCTTCAATTGCCTCCGTTCCGCTATTCGCAAAAAAGAAGCAATCAAGCCCTTCAGGCATAATGTCGGCAAGCTCCTCGGCCAAGCGGAGAATCGACTCATACATGATGACGCCGCTTGGACCATGCATTAGGCGGTCTGCCGCCTCTTTGATGGCCTGCACCACCTTTGGATGACGATGACCCGTATTGGCCACAGCAATACCAGAAGTAAAATCAAGATATTTTTTTCCATCCAATCCGTAATAGTAGCAACCTTCTTCCTTGATCACCGGCAAGTTCGGATGATCTTTCGCCATCGTTGGCGCAAGCAAATCATGCATTTTGTGAAAGAGAGGCATCCAGTTGCCCTGTTTCATGTACATCCTCCTTCAATCAAATGATTGATTCATAGAACCCCACATGAACAAAGTATTGCTCCCCCATCTAAGCATGAAAAGCGGTGGTTGGGGGGGGATGTGTATTTTCATAGACCAGATTCGCAAGTTTCGTGCCATCTTTTTGTCTTTTTTATATTTTCAGTCAATATTCTATATCGATCCCTATCCCTCCTGCTTTAATCAGTTCCTATCATGGCTCTCCCTCACATCCTACCAACCGATCTAATTCGTTTTTGAATCAAAAAATTCATTTTTGAATCAATATCAGATCACTTTTTCTTCAGCCCCCTTTAGCATCATAGTGCTTGTCAAATGAAAAAACCGTACCACGAAAAAGTGGTACGGACGTGATTCTTGGAGCTTTTTAACTGTACAACTAGATTTCCATCAAATAGCGCCCCCTTCTCTTTGGACCGGCTCCATAATGATCGCAGCCACTTCTTCTACTGGAACTTCCAAGAGAAAAAATCCCCAAAAAACTTCACGGCAAATCTACAGCCAGAAAAAAGGGTTTTTCACTTCTTTGATAAAGTTAGTAATAGAAAGGTCGATAGACTTACGAGGAGGGAAACTATGCAACGTGTCACCGACATCTTGGAACTAGAGTTGGATGCGATATTAAAATCATCCACAGACAATATTGTGATTACAGACGAAAACGGCATTGTTCTTCGCGCCAGCCCGAATTGCTTATCCATTTACGGAAAAGATGTCTCATATTTAGTGGGAAAGTCTGTTTATCAATTGGAAAAAGAAAATATCTTTTGTCCTTCCGTTACAGCCAGAGTATTACGAGAGAAAAAAGAGGTCCAATTGATGCAGCAAACCACAACCGGGCGGGTTGTCATGGCGACAGGCGTACCCGTGTTTGATCAACAAAACCGCATTGTACGTGTGATCAGCTTTTCCCATGATTTAACCGAGCTGGAACGCTTGAAAGAAGACTACGAAAAGCTGAGAAAACAGATGGAACATTATCAAACCGAAATCGAGGAATTGAAACCACAAAATATTGTCATCCAAAGCAAAGCGATGGAACGAGTTTGGAAGTTAGTGCGCCGTGTCGCCCAGTCCGATGCGACTGTTCTTTTCCTCGGTGAGTCTGGAGTCGGAAAAAACGTGTTTGCCCGTTTCCTTCATCTTAGCAGCTCCCGTCGAAACGAACCATTTATTGAAGTGAACTGCAGCGCGATTCCCGAGTCACTGTTCGAATCAGAAATGTTTGGGTACGAAAAAGGCTCGTTTACTGGCGCACAAAAAACCGGAAAACCAGGATTGATCGAATTAGCTGACCAAGGAACGCTTTTCCTTGATGAAATTGGCGAACTTCCACTTTCCATGCAAGCCAAACTACTCAAAGTACTGCAAGAGAAAAAAGTGATACGCGTTGGCGGAGTAAAAGAACGAACCGTTGATTTCCGCTTAATCGCCTCCACCAATCGAAACTTAGAGGAGATGGTAAAACAGGGAATTTTTCGCCAAGATTTGTTTTATCGCTTACATGTGATCCCGATTTATGTCCCTTCCCTGCGCGAGAGAAAAGAAGATATTTTTATGTTAGCGCAATACTTTTTAGAAAAGTGTAATCAAAAATACCATATGGATAAATACTTCCATCCGTCCATTGTGGACCATCTCGTTCATTATCACTGGCCAGGCAATGTGCGGGAGTTGGAAAATATGATCGAACGATTGGTCATTACTTCCGAAACAAAAGCCATTTATCCGGAATATCTTCCTTTTTCTGTCCAGAAGCATTCAGAGGTTGCGTCAACCCCTTCACTAGCAGAAAAAAGAAGTGAACCATCGACACTAAAAGAAGCCGTTGAACAAGTAGAACGGCAATGGCTGCTGCGTGCAGCCCAACAATGCAAAACAACATACGAGATGGCTGATTATCTTGGCATTAGTCAACCGACGGTCGTACGAAAGTTAAAAAAGTACCATATTGATTCAAAAATGAATTAAGATTCATAGCTCCCACCCCGTTGTTTCGTTTCAAAAATCTGTAAGAGACGGGCTCATCATTATTAAAGAAACGAAGCCGTTTGCGAATGGTTTGTTTTTCCCTTCTTGGCACGTGTTTTGCTTAAACGAATTTGAGAGCATTTTCACTTCCTAAGGAGGTTGGGACATGTACAAACCAAAAGATTCTTCCCAGTCGCCCCGTTTTTGCGGGGTTCGTACCTTTATGCGATTAGAACAGGTCAAAACAACCGACCATGTGGATTTTGTTGTGCTCGGTGTGCCGTTTGATACCGCGGCCTCAAACCGCACTGGTCAACGATACGGCCCGCAGCATATTCGAAATTTTTCCGTCCTGCTTCGCCCTTACAATCCCGACATGGATATTGATATTTTTGCTTATTGTTCGGGTGTCGATTACGGGGATGTGGATGTCGTTCCCGGCAATGTGCTGCGCACATACGATCGTATCGTTGAAGAGCTGCGCCCATTGTTGAAGAAAGATATCATCCCGATTCTCATGGGCGGTGACCACTCTATTACATTGGGACACTTGCGCGCTTTTTACGAACGCTTTGGGCCTGTCGCACTCGTTCATTTTGACTCGCATAGCGATACGTGGGATCATTACTATGGAGAAAAATATATGCACGGTACGCCGTTCCGCCGCGCTGTTGAGGAAGGATTGCTCGATGTAGATCATTCCATTCAAGTCGGGATGCGCGGACCGCTTTACAGCGCCGATGATATCGAAGACGCACGACGGCTTGGTTTTGAAGTCATTCCGATGAAAGAAGTCCGCCAAATTGGCTTTACAGAAGTGATGCGCCGCATTCATCAACGCGTTGGGAACAAACCCGTTTTCGTTTCCTACGATATAGACTTTGTTGATCCTGCGTTTGCGCCAGGTACCGGCACACCAGAAGTGGGCGGGCCGACGAGCTACGAGGCGCTTGAATACGTAAGAGGACTCGATGGGCTAAACATCGTCGGATTTGATCTCGTCGAAGTATTGCCTGCTTACGACAGCGGAGAAATTACAGCAGCATTGGCCTCTGCAATTATGTACGAGATGATTACGCTTGTGGCATTAAAGAAAAAGCGGTCACAGGCCAACAATTTGTCAGCAGCGACAACACCATAAAAACCATTTGGTTGAAAAGGAGCGGCCTTCCCTGGCGTACATCAGTGAAGAATAGGACAAAGGAAGAGGATTCGCCGCTTTTCCTGAAACAAAATATGTTAACATCAGCCAACATAACAAACCGCTCGGATGTTGTCCGTCATACTTCTGATTTCGTCCTTAGGACGAAAT